>Ga0247841_10003774_pt1 | contig 27294 bp, 19 predicted proteins | sample LaCruzMarch2015__2_FD_192410 | JGI IMG/M metagenome (GOLD analysis project Ga0247841, IMG submission 192410) | Freshwater microbial communities from meromictic Lake La Cruz, Castile-La Mancha, Spain - LaCruzMarch2015_18m | ecosystem: Environmental > Aquatic > Freshwater > Lake | place: Spain... | reverse complement strand
GCTCGAGCGACCTCTACGAAGCGCGCGGGCGCCTGCCCATCAACTCGGTGAACTTCGTCACCTGCCATGACGGCTTCAGCCTCTGGGATCTGGTGAGCTACGACCGCAAGCACAACGAATCCAATGGAGAACAGAACCGCGACGGCGGCGATCACAACATCAGTTGGAACTGCGGTGTCGAAGGACCCAGCGACGACCCCGATGTTGTTGCGTTGCGCCGCCGCCAGGCCCGTAACTTCATCGGCATCCTGATGCTGAGCCAGGGTGTGCCGATGCTGCTGGCGGGCGACGAAGTCCTGCACACGCAGCGCGGCAACAACAACACCTACTGCCAGAACAACGCCTTGTCCTGGTTCGACTGGGACCAGGTGCAGGCGAACCAACCCATGCTGAACTTCGTCCGCGGCATGATCTGCCTGCGCCGACGCCACCCGAGCCTGACGCGCGACCGCTTCCTCACCGGCCGGCCCGAATCCGGCCTGACGCTGCCCGACATTGCCTGGCATGGGGTCAGCCTCGACGCCCCCGACTGGGATGATCCCGAAGCCCGCACCCTGGCCTTCACCCTGGCGGGGACCACGGAGGAGGAAGCACCTCTACACGCGATGTTCAACATGGGGGAGGAGATCCAGGAGTTCGCGGTGCCCGCGCTGCCGGGCCGGCGTTGGACCCTGGCGGTCGACACCACCGCGGAACCGGGCGTCTTTCCGCCGGATATCCCGGCACCGCTCGTCGCCGGATGCATCCGGGTGGGACCGCGCAGCCTGGTGGTGCTCGAAGCGCAGGGTAGTGTGCGCACAACCGTTGGAATCAACCAGACCTGAAACCGGACGCAGAGCGCCCGCACGTGCTCCCACGCAGGAGCGTGGGAGCCAGAATGGCTTCACTTGATGGCATTGACGCTGGAGCGTGGGAACGAGAAAAACCTCGATTACGATTACGATTACGACAACGACAACGGCGGTATGCGCCTTCAAGAGCAACCCGCACCGGTTCATCAACCAGAGGAATCACGCCATGCAACTCGGAATGATCGGTCTCGGCCGGATGGGTGCCAATATGGTCCTGCGTCTGCTGCGCGCCGGGCACCACTGTGTGGTCTACGATCGGGATGCGGCGGCGGCTGCCGCGCTGGTCGCGCAGGGGGCGGTCGCCGCCGCCGACCTGGCCGATTTCTGCGCCCGACTCACCCCGCCGCGCAACGCCTGGATCATGGTCCCGGCCGCGGTGGTCGATCGTGTCATCGATGACCTGGTACCCCACCTGAGCGCGGGCGACACCCTGATCGACGGGGGGAACTCCAATTATCGCGACGATCTGGCCCATGCCGACCGGCTGCGGCCCCTGGGCATTCACTTCGTCGACTGCGGCACCAGCGGCGGCGTCTGGGGCCTGGAGCGCGGTTACTGTCTGATGATCGGCGGAGACCCCGAGGCGGTGGAGCGTCTGGACCCCATCTTCGCCGCCCTCGCCCCCGGCCTTGGCACCATCGAGCGCACGACCGGGCGCGACGGCCCGCCGAGTCGGGCCGAACAGGGGTACCTGCACTGCGGCCCGAACGGCGCCGGTCACTTCGTCAAGATGGTTCACAACGGCATCGAGTACGCCCTGATGGCAGCCTATGCGGAGGGCTTCAACCTACTCAAACACGCGGGCGTCGGGCGCGCCGACCGGCCGGCCGATGCCGAAACCGCCCCCTTGAGCAACCCGGAGCACTATCAGTACGCGATCGACCTCGGCGCGGTCGCCGAGGTGTGGCGGCGCGGCAGCGTCGTCGCCTCCTGGCTGCTGGATTTGAGCGCCACCGCGTTGCTGGCGGATCCGGACCTCACGCAATTCGGCGGACGCGTCTCCGACTCCGGCGAGGGTCGCTGGACGGCGCTCGCCGCCATCGAAACCGGAACCCCGGCGCCGCTGCTGACCACCGCGCTCTATGAACGTTTCAACTCCCGCGGCGAGGCCGACTTCGCCAACCAATTGCTCTCGGCCATGCGCTACCAGTTCGGCGGGCACCACGAACAGCCCCAGGCCATATAACTCTTGCTTAGTCGACCTCAGGAGAGCCCCGTGTCACACCAGCACATGAGTTCCGAAACAGCCGCGCCGGCCCCGCCCTGCGTCATGATCATCTTCGGCGCCGGGGGCGATCTGACCAAGCGCAAGCTGATCCCGGCGCTGTTCCACCTGTGCCACGGCGGACTGCTGCCGGACACCTTCGCGGTCCTCGGGCTCGACCGGCTGGAGTTGGATGACGGCGCTTACCGCGACCTGCTGGCCGCCGAGGTCCGCCAACACGTCGGCAGCGCCTGGGACGCGCAAACCTGGGATCGGCTATGCGGTCAACTGCACTACATGAAGGCCGATTTCACCGACGTTGAGAGTCACATGGCGCTGTGCGAACATCTCACACGCCTCGACGCCGAGCGCGGTACCGAGGGCAACTATCTATTCTATCTGGCCGTGCCGCCCAGCCTGTTCGGCGGCATCACCCGTCTGCTGGGTGAGGTCGGGCTCACCGCCGAGACCCCGGACGACTGGCGCCGGGTGATCATCGAGAAGCCTTTCGGCCACGACCTGGAGTCGGCCCAGGACCTCAACCGGATGCTTCATGAGAGCATGGACGAGGAGCAGATCTACCGCATCGATCACTATCTGGGAAAAGAGACAGTTCAGAACATCATGGTCTTCCGGTTCTCCAACGGCTTCATCGAGCCCCTGTGGAACCGCCAGCACATCGACCACGTGCAGATCACGGTGGCCGAATCGGTGGGCGTCGAGCACCGCGGGGCCTATTACGAGGAAGCTGGCGCCCTGCGCGACATGATCCCCAACCACCTGCTGGTGCTCTTGGGTTTTCTGGCGATGGAACCGCCCAACTCATTCGACTCCTGTGCGGTGCGCGATGAAATCAACAAGGTTCTTGACGCCATCCAACCGCTGGCCCCGGAACAGGTGCTGACTCACGCGGTGCGCGGCCAGTATGGCGAAGGCAGGATGCCGAATGGAGAACAGGTCCAGGCTTATCGCAATTCAGCCGGAGTCAATCCGAACTCCCGCACCGAGACCTTCGCCGCGCTGAAACTCACCATGGACAACTGGCGGTGGGCCGGCGTGCCTTTTTATCTGCGCACCGGCAAGCGCCTGCCCGCCCAATACACCGAGGTCGCTATTCAGTTCAAAAAGGCGCCGACCACCATGTTCAAGGGCATGGACTTGGAGGACATGAATCCGGACATGATGGTGCTGCGCATCCAGCCGGACGAGGGCATCCAGTTGGGCTTCAGCGCCAAGGTGCCGGGGCCGACCATGCGCATCGGCACCGTCAACATGGACTTCTGTTACGCGGACTATTTCGGCAACGCCCCCGCTACCGGCTACGAAACGCTGATCTACGACTGCATGCACGGAGATGCCACCCTGTTCAAGCACGCCGATACGGTCGAGAAGGGCTGGGAGATCGTGGAGTCGGTAATGGATGTCTGGCAGGCCCTGCCGGCCCGCAACTTCCCCAACTATGCCGCCGGCACCTGGGGACCGGAGGCTGCCGAGGACCTGTTGCGCAACGACGGGCGGCGCTGGCGGCCGATCGCCACGCCGAGCCCGACCCGCTGCGGACAATGATCCCAAGAACCTGTTTGCTCCTGATCGCAATGACGCTGAACGGCCTGCCGGGGGCCGGATCGGCCATCGCTAACGATCCACAGGCGACCGCGGCGGAGTGGGCCTTGGTCCCGGCCTGGTGTCGGTTTGCGACTGCCGCGAGAAAAACCGACAACAAGGTGGAACAGATTCCCGACCCCCACATCCGCGCCAAAATCCGGGCGCTGGATAAATCCGGCTGCAACGGCTTTCATCATTATTGCTGGGCACTGATCTGGGCCAATCGCGGTTACTTCTATGACGGCGAGGATTACTGGGTCACCAGAGCGAACTACGATTGGGCGATCTCCGATTTGAACTATGTTTTCCATAACTCGGGAGCGGGTGACACCTGCTCGCTATTCCCGGAAATGCATACCAAAATGGGAGAAATGAAGTTCCTGATCGATAAACCCAGGGAGGCCGAGTCGAGCTATCGCGCGGCGCTGAAGCTCAAACCCGGATATGCCCCCGCCTACGCCGGACTGAGCGACATTTATGAAGCACAGGGCGCCAGCGACAAGGCCATTGCCGTCCTGCAGGCGGGCCTCAAGGCCAATCCCCGGTCCAGTGCCATCAAGAAGAAGCTGGCCCGCCTGCAGGCACGCACCACCAACGCCGGACCGGCACCTTAGACGTAGAGGATGGGTTTCGCCGCGCTCGACCCACCCTACAGGAACACCCTTATGTATAAACTCGTGGTCTGTGACCTCGACGGGACCCTGCTCAATCCGCAGCATCGGCTCGGCGACTACACCCTGTCGGTCCTTGCCCGGCTGCGCGAACGCGGTGTCGATCTGATGCTGGCCTCGGGCCGCCACTTTCAGGATATCCGGACCTACGCGAACCAGCTCGGCGGTCACGGCGGTCTGATTTCATCCAACGGTGCCGCGGTGCATGACCGCGAGGCGCGTCTGGTCGATTGCTGGTCGCTTGACCCGGCGTGCGTGCGGGCACTCATCAGCAACGCCTGGGCCGATGTCCACACCAACATCTACCGCACGACCGACTGGCTGGTCGCCCGCCCGGAGCCCTACCTGTTGAGCTACCACCAGGACTCCGGGTTTGGCTATCGCATCGTCGATCTGGCGACAATCGATGGCACCAATACGCTGAAGGTCTTTTTTTTCGGCGATCATGAGCGCCTGCTGGAGATCGAGCGATCGGTCCTAGACCGCTTCGGCGATCGTGTCACCACCACCTTTTCACTTCCCGTGACGCTCGAAATCATGGCCCTTGGCGTTTCCAAGGGCGCCGCGCTCGCCGGGGTCGCGCAACGTCTGGGGATCGACCTGGCGCAGATTCTCGCCTTCGGGGACGGGATGAACGACCTGGAGATGCTCAGCCAAGTCGGTACCGGAGTCGTCATGGCGAACGCGGACGCCCGCCTCAAACAAGCGCTGCCGGGACGCCAAGTCATTGGCAGCAACGCGGACGAATCCGTCGCGCGCTATCTGGAGCAGTTGTTCCTTCTGGTCGACTGAACTGCTCCCGAGAATCACACGTCGACTCGCGGCGACCTCCGTCCGCGACGCCGCCACACCGATTGCCCCAACGCCGTCTCGTGTCCGGGCGCCGCGCTTGTCGGCGGACTGACAGCTGCCGGAGCGACTGACCGATGCCCAGGGCGTTCCCTGGTCCGGGGGACTTGCGACCTCAGTCACGGCAATAAACAAGCACTTTACTATTCTTTACCACAGAGGCTTACGGTACCCGACGGGGCCGTCACTATGGTTCGCACCAGCCCTTGAAACAGGTGCGGAATCCATCGGAGACACCAATGAAAACCATGCAATTTATGTGCGGCGTCACCCTGATCGAACTGCTGACGACACTCAGCGCGGTCGCCGTCACGCTCACCCTGGGTGTCCCAACATTCACCACGTTCCAGGCCACTGTCTGCCGCGCCGAGGCGACCTCAGCGCTCATGACATCCTTCAAGTACGCGCGTAGCGAGGCAGCGCGGCATAACGGCGCAGTCCAGTTGTGTGCATCCACCGACGGGCTGACCTGCTCCATGGCGACACCGCCAAACTGGAGCACCGGCTGGATTCTTCTCGCCGACCTGGATGACGACGGGGCCATAGACGACCTCGTCCATTACGCGAATTTCACCGAACCGGGGTTCACACTGCGAACTCAACTAGTGGACCAAAACGACACGGCGGTCACCGCGATTACGCTTAGCAGCAACGGCTTTCCCAACGCAACCGGCACGTTCACTTTCTGTGATGCCCGAGAATATCGTGTCCTGACACTGGGTTTCGTGGGCCGGATCGAGCAAAGCGCAAGCGGCCAAGGCTGCCCGTGAACGCCCACCGCACCCGCGGGGCAATCCGGCCGCCGCGATTCGTGCTTGGGTACCGCCGCTCGCCCGGCTTCACGATGATCGAGATCCTGGTCACCACAGCGGTCACTGTCGTTGCTTTTGTCGGTCTGGTCACCGTACAGGTACTCGCCTTGCGCGCGGCCGACAGCGCTCGCTATCGCTCCCAGGCGACCGGTTTGGCCTATGACATGATCGATCAACTGCGCCTGAATCGAGGTGCCGACGGCACGGCTACTAGCGCACTCGGCGGCGGCTACGATGATGCCACCCTATGCAACAGCAGCGCTCGCCACGCGGCGGATTCACGCAACTGCCAATTCGACACACTGGCCGACCTGACCGGCACTCAAGCGGTCACGCTCGACCTGAAAGGTTGGTGGATGGCCATCGACAGTGCCGGCCTGCCCAACTGGTACGCGATGATTCAACGCGAAGGACGCCTGTTCCGGATTGCCGTCCAGTGGGACGACGAGCGCACCGAGGGCAACCTGGTCGACCCGGGCGAGACACGCGCCTCCTGCCTGGGCCACCAGATGCCGGCCTCAATGCAGGAAGTCTGTGTAAGGACTCAGCTATGAAAGCCGGAGTCGGCCGCGCCGCGATGCCCATCACCACCGGTCGACGGACCTGCACCGGCCTGTCGCTGATCGAACTGTTGATCGCCATGACACTGGGCTTGCTCATCGTCGCTGCCCTTGGGCAACTCTACCGCGGCTCCAGCCAGACCTATCGACTGAACGAAACTCAGTCTCAAATCAACGAGAACGGCCGCTTTGCCATCGACTTTCTATCCAGTGACCTACGGATGGCGGGTTATCTCTCCTGCGGCGGACCCTCGGCGCGGATTGGCAACAGCGTGAATGCAACCGGCCATTGGCTCTACAGCACCCGTGGCATCGAAGGCTTTGAGGGCGGCGTCGATACGTTGCCCGAAGAACTGGACGGCGAGGCCCGCAACGGCACCGACGTGCTGATTCTGCGTCACACCGCAGTCGATGTGGAACGCACCTTGGTCGAGGCGGACAACGGCGGCGCCATCATGAACCTGGGACTCCGGCACCCGTTCCAGACCGGCGAGATCCTGGTCGTCAGCAACCCCAGTTGCACACAAACCGCACTATTTCAGGTCACCCGCGTCGTGAATACCAATGATGACGAGGCCACCGATGTCTTCGACGCAATTGAGCACGACAACGATGCCGCCACCGCAACGGTGAGCCCCGGTAACTGTTCCGCGGCCTTGTTCGGGAGTTTCGATTGCACCACCCCCGGCAAAGCCCAGAGCGGAACCTACCCCCGCGGATCCGTGGTCAATCGCTACGCCGTCCATGCCTACTACATCAGTGCCTCGGACCCCCCAACCCTGGCTCGTAAGCGACTCAGCCATCACGGCGGCCTGGCCACGATCGCGACCGACAAGCTCGTTAGGGACGTGGAAAACATGCAGATTCTCTATGGACGCGACACCACCAACGACGGCGACGACAGCGTCGACGACTATGTCACCGCCAATCAGGTCACTGACTGGGAACAGGTCATCAGTGTGCGCTTCGCTCTGCTCATGCGTTCCGCCGATAAACGCGTACGCGCGGCCGCGGACCAACAAACCTTTACGCTGCTCGACACCACGGTGATCAGTCCCAACGACGCGCACCTGCGCCGCGTCCTTGGCGGTCTGGTCGCCTTGCGCAATCATCTGCCATGAATGTTCACTTGACGCTGGCCAATTCACATAGCGCCCACACCGAACGGGGCAGCGCGCTGATCATAGGCATGATTCTGCTGCTCTTGATGAGCGTCATCAGCCTGACCTCCCTGAAGGCGATCCGCACCGACGAGCGTCTGGCAGGCAACCTGCAGGATCGCTATCTCGCGTTCCAGGCGGCGGAGGCGGCGCTGCGCGCGGCCGAAGCTCTACTGGAGCAGCCGGCCCTGCCATCGTTCCAAACCACGACCGGTCTTTACCACTTCTTGGCCGATGATGTACCGGCCCCCGTCACCCTCGATATCGAGAACGCCAAAGTCTACGACGCGACACTGACCGGCGTTTCCCAGCCACCGCGCTACATGATTGAACAGATGGAAGCCGGAGTCGAGGAAGGCGGCAGCCTCGTCGTCGGCACCCGCTATGTGGGAGATCGCCGCAACTCGTTTCGCATCACTGCCCTGGGTTTTGGCGGTTCGCCAACCACCCGCGTGGTGCTGCAATCCACGTTTCGCCGCTGACCGCGGGCAGGGATGCGCACCACGGGAGCCTGGCGTGCCTACCGAGGAACCACAATGAACACCCATTCCAACCCAATCCGGCCCGCCTTGACCCTGGCGCTGCTCTTGATCCCAGCCGCCGCCGCGTCGGCCGGGGTGGCGACCTCTCCCTTCGCCGTCACCTATCAGGTGAACCCGCTGGTGATGTTTGCGCTTTCCAATGACCATCAGCTTTATAAGAAAGCGTACAACGACTACTCCGACCTCAATGACGACGGGACCATCGATACCACCTACAATAACGCCTACGACTATCTCGGTTATTTCGCCTCCGACATGTGTTATGCGTACGAAGCGAATACCTCCTATACCACACCGGCAGGCGGCTCCACCACCGGCCTGTTCGTTGCGATCAGCGCTGCCGCCGATCATCAATGCAGCGGTACCTGGAGCGGTAATCTACTCAATTGGGCGAGCACGACCCGGATGGATCTCCTGCGGAAAGTGTTGTACGGCGGTTATCGCTTTACCGACACGACCGCGGAGACGATCCTGGAGCGGGTTCTGCTGCCGACCGACGTGCACGCTTTCGCCAAGGTCTTCGCGCCTGCCGCCGGGGCCGCAGAGATGGCCCGCTATACCCCATACAGCACTAACGAAAGGATTAACGCGATCACCTTCTGCAATGTCACCTGGGCCACCTCGGGTGAGAGCCAGTCATTGGATACGACGGCATCTCCGCCGCTGATCCGGGTCGCACGCAACCAGTGGCCGATGTGGGCCTCCGGCGAAGTGGTCGAGTGCGCCTGGCGTGAGGCGGTGAACAACCCGACCGCACCTTACGGCAAGGACCAAACGTCATCCTCCTATAAGGATGAGTTCAAGGCACGGGTCAAAGTGTGCGCCCCTGGATTAGAGGAAGACAATTGCGGACGTTACACCTCGAACGCCAACCCGCCGGTGGTGACAGTCAAACCCCGCGGGCTGCTGCAGGAGTATGGCGAAGACGGTCGCCTGCGCTTTGGTTTGATTAGCGGCAGCTATACCAAGAACAAATCCGGCGGCGTGCTGCGCCGCAATGTCGCCCCGCTCGCCGGAACTGAAGACGCTGCCGGCAACCCGACCCCCATACGCGACGAAATCAACCTCCAAACCGGACAATTCACCGGCAACGCCGGCATCATCAAGACCATCGATACCTTCCGCATCAACAAATACGACTTCGCGGCCCGCAAATACAAAGATGGCTGCGACACCTACGGCATCCTCAGCTTCACAGACGGCAAGTGTACGAACTGGGGTAATCCGATCTCCGAGATCCAACTCGAGGCACTGCGCTATTTCGCGGGTAAGACAGGCCCTACCGATGCCTTTGCGGGCGATGACCGATCGGGTAGCTATGGTACCTATTTCAGCGGACTGGCACCGGTGACCTGGAGCGAGCCGATGCCCGCCTCGGAATGGTGTGCCCGCTGCAATATCGTGATCCTGTCGACCGGTGTGAACTCCTTCGACCGGGATCAACTCACCAGTAAGATCGACGGACTCGACGCCGCCGCCCGCACCACGACCCTGGGTCTGTGGGAGGGCATCCCGGGCGGGAACACCTATGTTCTCGGCGGTAGCAGCGGTCAATGCTCGGCCAAGACCATCGCCGGTCTGGCCGATGCCCAGGGCATCTGTCCCGATGGACCGAGTCTGCTGGGCGGCTTCCATGTGGCCGGCCTGGCGCATTATGCGCACGACAACGACCTGCGCCCGGCCGATCGCAAGGGGGATCAGTTCGTCTTCACCCGGGCAGTGGCGCTGGCTCGCGATCTGCCGCGCTTCCAAGTGGCGGTAGGGGACCGCACGATTACGCTGCTGCCTCATGCGGAGGCGATCTCCAACAGCGATGCGACGCGCACATCCAGCGGCTGGCGAGCCGGCAGCCTGGTGGACCTGATCATTGAGCGCTTGGATAAGAACGACCAGGGCCAGTTGATCGGCGGACGCATCCTCGCCTTGTGGGAAGACTCGACCTGGGGCAATGACTACGACATGGACGGTATCGCGCGTCTGGAGTTCTGTGTTGGCGCCAAATGCAGCGAGTACGATCAAGCCTACAGCAGCAGCAACACCAACTACGGCGCAGCGGCGAGCAATGAACTGCGCGTAGCGACCTCCGTGCAGCACGTCTACGCGGGCAATAGCCTGCTGTTCGGATTCACCGTCACCGGAACCAACAACGGCAGCACGCCAAGCAACACCCTGTGCGACGGCGCCTGGCATGGGGACGGCGTCTACCGTGAAGTGATCCGCAAGGGCAGTACCGGTAACTTTAGCCTGCTGTCCAACCCGCAGGACAACCCATCGCGCAAACCGGCCGACTGCGTGCGCCGTTTCAGTGCCGGCACGACCGCGGCCAAACTGCTGGAGAACCCCCTGTGGTACGCCGCCAAGTACGGAAGCTACAACGACAGCGACTACGACGGCCGTCCGGATCGCGACAACGAATGGGATGCCAAGCCCGTCGATGAGCCGGACGGTCAGCCGGATGGGTTCTTCTTCGCGGACAATCCCGCGGAACTCGGTCAGTCGCTCACCGAATTCCTGGAGGTCATCTCCACCACCTCGTCCTCCGCCTCGGTCGCCGCCAACTCAATCACCCTGAATCTGGAAACCAAGATTTACCAGGCCCGCTATGACAGCGGCGACTGGTCCGGCGACCTGGTGGCCTTCCCGGTGAACGGAGACGGCACGCTGGCGGCCCAATCCTGGAGTGCGCGCAACCGACTGGATGGTATGGAACTGACCAGCCGACGCATCATCACCACCAATGCGGACAGCCGCACCGGAGTTCCATTCCGCTGGGGAGACGTCACCAGTAACAACGCGGACGGTATCGCCGGCAGCCAGAAGCGCGATCTTTGTCCGAGCTGCACGGTCGATACGACACCCCTGAATACCGCCCTTGGTGAGGCGCGGCTCAACTGGCTGCGCGGCGACCAAAGCAACGAAGTCGGCCATGGGGATCTGGACCTGCGGCCCCGCCGCCATTTACTGGGCGACCTGGTCAATTCCGAGCCGATTTACATCGGCGTACCTGAGGCCAATCTACCCCTCGCCCTGGAGGCTGCTTCCTACCCGGCGTTTGCCGAGGCCCCAGCACAGCTCACGCGCCCTCACATGCTCTACCTAGGCGGCAACGACGGGATGCTGCACGGCTTTGCAGCCGCCACCGGCAGCGAAGTCTTTGGCTATGTTCCACGCGCCATCTACCCGAAATTACCGCTGTTGACCCAGATCGACTATCATGACCGTCATCAGTATTTTGTCGACGGCGGACCGACGGCAGGCGACGCCTACCTCGGTGAAGCCAAGGGCTGGCGCACCGTCCTGGCCAGCGGCCTGGGCGGCGGCGGTGCCGGAATGTTCGCGCTCGACATCACCAGTCCGACCGCGCTGCAAACCAGTGAGACCAGCGCCGCCGCGCGCGTGCTGTGGGACCTCACCGGAACCGACGCGGGCTTCACCGACCTGGGTTACACCTTCAGCAAGCCCGCGATCATCCGCCTGCCGGACACCAATCACGGGGGCCGCTGGGCGGTCGCCTTCGGCAACGGCTTCGCCGACGACGCCGGACGGGCCGTGCTCTACATCGTCGATGCCGCCACCGGCGCGCGGCTCAGCGCGGTGGTCGCACAAGACAGTCTGGAAGGGAAGCCGAACGGGCTGGCGAGCGTCGCTCCGGTGGACTATGACGGCGATGCCCGAGTCGACTTTATCTATGCCGGCGATCTGCAGGGCAACCTGTGGCGGTTCGAGCCGACCACGGCGGCGGATGGAGCCTGCGTTTCGGGCGGCTGGAAAGTGTCCTACTCCGCTTCAACTCCCTGTGTCCCCTTGTTCAACACCGCTGAGGTGAGCAGCCAAGAGGAGGTGGTCGTGCAGCACCCGGTCGAAGTGTGCGAATGGGTCCTCAAGAACCCCGGGGAGCCGGCGCTGGGTTCCAACTATGTTTGCCACACCGAGTACAAGAGCACAACCGAAACCGTGTTCGTCCCTGGCGCGACACAGCCGATCACGGTGCGCCCGGAGGTGATGCGACACCCCGACGAGGGGACCCTGGTGTTGTTCGGTACCGGGTCCTACTACCGCACGGAAGACCAGACACCCCACCCGGAGGTCACCCATAATTTCTTCGCGGTGTGGGACCGCGATGTGCCGCCGGCAGGCGCCGCCGGGATCCGCCGCTGGCACCTGCTGCGCCAAAACATCGTCGAAGAACAACGGGTCGGCCAATACGATGTGCGGGTGACCAGTTCCAACCCCATCACCTGGCACGAGGGTTCAGGGACCCCCGAGGGGACGCCGCCAACCACCCATCTGGGCTGGTACCTCGAATTAACCAGCCCCGGTAACAATGGTCATCAAGGCGAGCAACAGGTCACCGAACCAATCCTGCGCGGCGGGCGTATCATCTTCACCACGCTGATTCCCTCGACGCTCCCCTGTGATTTCAGCGGCGACGGCTGGCTCACCGAACTCAACGCCCTGGACGGACAGCCGATCACCGAGATCCTGTTCGACCTTGACGGCGACCAAGACTTCGACACCAACGATCTCGCGACCATCACGGTCGATGGCCAGACCACGAAGATCACTCCCTCGGCCAAGAAATCCAAGGTCGCGGTCATCCAGGAGCCGGCCATTGTAGCCGCCGGCACCAAGGAGTATAAGTTTACCAGCGGCGCCAAGGATGCGGGCATCGAGGTCACCACCGAGAACGGCTCACCGAACAACGGCGGCCGTCGCTCCTGGGTAGAACTGCATTGAACGCGTTCAGCGGCGGGCGGAAACACCTGATCAGGCACATTCGCAACCGCGCCTTCACGCTGGTCGAGTTGCTGGTCGTGGTCACGATCATCGCAATCATCGCCGGCATTGCCTACCCGTCCTACCAGGCTCAGGTCTACAAGAGCCGGCGGACCGATGCCAAGCAGTCGTTGGTGCGGCTAAGCCAGCAGATTGAGCGCTGCTATAGCCGCTATCGCCGGTACAACCACATTGACTGTCCGCAGGTCTCGGACAGCAACCCGATCACCGTCCGCCCCGCCTTCCATGAGGACACCGCCGCGACGGATGACGACAGTTGGTCTATGGAGAAGCATTACCGGATCTCCAGTGTGAGCCCCGACAATCCCGGCATCAGCCCAGCCAACACGGAGTCCCTGGCCGCCGAGACCTTCACGCTGTACGCAACCCCCGTGAACAGACAAGCAGGCGACATCCGCTGCGCCGTCTTCCAACTCAACAGCACCGCGGCCCGCGCGGCGTTCGACAGTCAGGGAAACAACGTGACCAGTACCTGCTGGTAAACGCTGTTCCGGCCGTCGCACCTGAGACAAACCCTTGATGTCGCGGCGGGTATCAGGTGATTTCCGGGTAAGAATGTACCGACCTGTAGGGGCGACTTTAGTCACCCCTACACCCGCTGCAGATCTTGCTGCACCCGCACCACAGACAGCAGGTCGAGGCTTCAACCAAACGCGGCGGCGCCGCCCGCTTAAGCGTCGGCCTCCGCTCGCCTCGCCCCGGTCAACGGAGGCTGAGCCCGCGTGGTGCGAAGTTCGTCGGAAATCGCCTTAAACTCACCCCCGAGGTCCGGTTATCACGTGCGACGGCTGATATTAGCGGTGGACCACGGCTGCCAGCCCCGCGGTCGGCCAGCCATCCGCCGGCAGTTTTTGCCGCAACTGCTCCTGACGCACCGCCGCGCGGGTCTTGGCGCCAAGGATGCCGTCGGCCGTGCCGACGGCGTAGCCAAGCACCTGCAACTTCTCCTGCAACCGCTTGAGTTCATCAGTCGATAAACCGGGCTCCGGCGTCCCGCGCCGGGCCGCGGGCGCCCCAGCCAAGCGGTTGGCGAAATAGGCGGCCGTCGTCGCGTACACCATCGACTGATTCCATCGCTGAAAGCACGCGAAGTTCGGGTAGGCAAGAAAGGCCGACCCCTTGTGCCCCATGGGCAGCAGCAAGGTGGACGGAAGTTCATCGCCGAGCAGATCAGTCCCAAGCACCGTGCGCACTTCCCAAAGGGCCCACTGCCGCCGGGGCCATGAGTCGCCGGAGGCGATCTGCTCCCAGGGCAGCGCCTCCGGGAGGCTGACCTCCTCCAGCCAAGGCTCGCCGGCGCGCCAACCCAAGTGCTGAAGAAACCGTGCCGCGGTCAGAATCACGTCCGGCGCACTGGTCTTCAGATCAACGCGGCCGTCGCCATCCCCGTCGGTACCGTACGCCAGATAGTCCGCCGGCAGCAATTGGAGTTGGCCCAACTCGCCGGCCCAGGCACCGGTCAGGGCGTCAGGCCGCAGATAACCCTGATCAACCAACCGCAACGCGGCGAGCAACTGGGGGCGAAACAGGTCCGGACGCCGACAGTCATGCGCCAGGGTCGCGAGGGCATCGAGTGTGCTGAACTTGCCCTGCACCGCGCCAAAATCCGACTCCAGCCCCCAGAAGGCGGCAATCGGCGGAGCCGGCACACCGAAATGCTGCTGCGCCGCGGCGAAGGGCCCCGCGAAACGTTCCAACTGCGCCTTGCCGGACTTCAGGCGAAAGGCATTCACCATCCGCTCGGCAAAGGTCTGCCAATCCTGACTGAACACCTGCTGTGACTGGTCGCGGGCAAGCACCGGCTCGCTCCGCCGCACCCCGGCGAGCAGATCGACCGCGGACTGGCCGACGCCCGCGGCGTGCGCCTGCACCCGCACGCCTTGCAGCCAGTCACCGAAATCGCCGCCGCACTGCGCGCGCCCCGCCGGAGCGACACCCGCGGCGCTCCAGAGCAACACCAGACCAAGACACCACCGCTTCATGCGATCCTCCGCGTCGCGCGGCCCACGCCGGTCCGGTACGCCCCGCGTGGGCACCCCGAAAGTTAAGCAATATTCTTGCCACTCTATCACGACGATACCAGAGCGGCGTACTGGAGATTGCAAATCAATTCGCAATTTGCGCGATTGCTAATTTACACCTGAGGCGCGTCTGAATCGCGCGACAGGTGCCGGGATCAAGGAACTGACGGAGCACACCACCGCCGGCGCCGTGATGTCGCAGAAAGAAAGCATACGCGACATGGGATTACTGTCATCCCTTGGTGGTATCGACCGCGCCGGAATCGCGCGCGTGTGGGACTTCATGAATGGCATGTTTTATGCATTTTAAATGTTAACGTAACGTAACGCACCCGGGCTGATTCGCATCCCGACTGAGTCGGCCCGCATTCCCGCGCGATCAAGTTCACGAATCACACGCACAGCCTCTACGAGAATACGATGAAAACATTGAAGAAGATGCACGGCGTCACCCTGGTCGAACTGATGATCACCGTCAGCACCGCCGCCTTGGCCCTAGGCTTCGGCGTACCGGCATTCAGCGGTGTCCAAGCCAGCATGCAGCGCGGCCAGGCCGTCTCCGAGCTAGTCTCGTCCTTCACACTCGCCCGCAGCGAGGCCGCCCGCCGCGGCGTTTCCGTGTCGATCTGCGCCTCGACCGACGGGCAAACCTGCACCACGGGCGACTTGCCGAACTGGCGCACTGGCTGGATCGTGTTCACCGACACGGACGAAAACCATGTGGCGGACGCCGGGACCGATGAGATCATCCATGTCACCCGCTTCGATCAGACCGCATTCTCGATCGTTCCCCCGTCCACCGCCAGCGCCACCGAGTCGCGCCCGCACGGCGTCACCTTCCGCGGCACCGGCTACACCCGGACGTGGCCGGCACCTTCAATTATTGTGACAGCGGCGCGTCCCGCGGCCTGGACTTGAACTATCTTGGGCGTATCAACATCAACGAGAGTGACGCAGGCTGCTCATGATCGTCCGCGCTCACCGTCACGGGGGCTCTGCCGTTCGATCTCACGGGCCGCGCGCGAAGTCGCGCGGCTTCACCCTGGTCGAAGTCCTGGTCACCGTCGTGGTCACCCTCGTCGCATTCGTCGGCCTGGCGACCTCCCAAGTGCTCGCGCTTCGCGCCGCGGGCAGCACCTTGACACGCTCCCAGGCCACCGCCCTCGCCTACGACATCGTTGATCGGATGCGCGTGAACCGGGGTGAGAACGGACTGCTGTCAACGGCGCTTGGCGGCGGCTATGACGACGCGACACTTTGCAGTGCCGGCCCCCGCGACGCGGACGATCCGCGCCCCTGCGCGCTCGACACTCCCCAGGATTTCACGGGCAACGATCGTGTCACCCTCGACCTGCTCTCCTGGTGGCAGACCATCGATTCCGCCAAGCTTCCCGATTGGTACGCCGGCATCAAGCGGACCGACGACCGCTTCCTGGTCGCAGTACAATGGAATGACGCCCGTGCCGAGCATGCGTCCGCACCGCAACGCGACTCGTGCCTCGGCCCAACGATCTCAGGCACCGTTCAGGAAGTCTGTGTGATGACCCAGTTATGAGGAGTGAGCAGTCCCAGCGCGGGTTCCGTCCGGGTCCAGCAGCGTCGGCCGCCGGTAGCAGTGCGCGCGGCTTCAGCTTGATCGAGATCATGATCTCACTGACCCTTGGCCTGGTCGTGATCGCCGCCCTGGGCCAACTCTACGCGGGGAGCAGGCAGGCCACTGTCCTGAGCGACACCATGGCCCGGCTCGACGAACATGGGCGCTTCGCGGTGGATTTTATCACCACCGATCTACGCATGGCCGGCTATCTCTCCTGCGGCGGCCCGACCGCGTCCCTGGGCAACGCCGTCACGGGCGGTCAGGCCGGTAGCAATTGGCGGTACCGCACCAGCGGGATCGAAGGCTATGACGGCAACGCCGACGCGACCAAAGCCCCGCCGTCCGATTTCACCGGTCAGTTCAAATCCGGGACCGATATCCTGATCGTGCGGCGCGCCGCCATCGATCTCGAACGCGGCGTGATCAACGACGATGCGGCTGCGGCGAAGATATGGCTTGGCCTCAAACACGGCTTTGAGGTCGGCGAGGTGCTGGTGGCATCCAATCCCGCCTGCACCCAGACGTCCGTGTTTCAGGTGACCGGTCTGAGTGATCAGACGATCCTGCATGAGACGTCCGCGTTGGTGCAGCCAGGCAACTGCACCGCTCGCTTGTTCGGCAGTTTCGACTGCAGCAGACCTGGCGACGCTCAGACCGGCGTCTTCCGCCCCGGCTCGGTGGTCCGCCGCTTTGCCGTCCACGCCTATTTTGTGACCACGGGTGATTCACCAACCCTGATCCGCAAGCGTCTGGGACTCGACAATGGCCAGATCGGTTTGATCACTGAAGAGCTGATCCGCGACGTGGAGGACTTCCAGGTCCTGTACGGCCGTGACACCGTGAAGAACTCCAGCCTGTCGGTGGACGACTATGTGACCGCCGACCGGGTGACCGACTGGGAGCAGGTTGTCAGCGTGCGCTTCCTGCTGCTGCTGCGCTCGCAGGAGCGCAACATCCGCACCCAAGCGGCCAGTCTGACCTACGAGAAGCTCGTCAACCCCGACATCCCGGCCAGTGGGCGTATCAGCACCGCACCCACGGACCGCCGCTTACGCCGCGTCGTCGGCAGCGTGGTTGCCTTGCGCAACAGTAAGTATGTGCCGTGAGCACTCAGCCGCACCCCAAGGTCCTGATGAGCGGGCGCCGCGGCCGCGGCAGCACCCTGATCGTCGGAATGTTTCTACTGCTGTTGATGAGCCTGGTGAGCCTGACCGTGCTCAAGGCCATCAAAACCGATGAGCGCATGGCCGGCAACCTGCAAGACCGCAACCTGGCCTTCCAGGCGGCCGAGTCGGCGCTGCGGGAGGCCGAGGACTTGTTGGTGCAGCCCTCGCTGCCGAGTTTCAACGGCCGCAACGGGCTCTACCGCTTCGACGACACGCGCGTACCGGCCGGGTTTGACCTCACCAGCGCCAATGCCCGCACCTACGGGCATGATCTGATCGGGATTGCACTGCGCCCGCGCTACATCATTGAGATCATGGAGGCCGGGGTCGAACCCGGTAACAGCTTGCTGGTCGGGGTCAACAACGTCAGCGAGAAGCGCGCAACCTTTCGCATCACCGCACTGGGGTTCGGCGGCTCGGCGACCACCCGCGTGGTACTACAGAGTACCTATCGCCGTTAAGCCGGCCGCCGAACCGCGGTTCGAGATTCGGATGGCCGCAACCGGCGACGGGCTGTCCGCAACTGGAGGTCGAGGCGTTAGCCGGTGGCGATTCCCGCGACTTGGAACTGCCGCCACCCGCTCGGCGAGTTTGACTTACGTGCATTGCAATGGAGTCAGGAACGTTTCAGCGAGAACCAGACATGAAGCACCCATCACTTAGCTTACTCATCGGCCTGCTCGCCGCCGCCGGCTTGGCGACCGCCATGGCCGTCAGCGACATCGCCACAACGCCGCTGATCGTCACCCAGTCGGTCAAGCCGCGCGTCCTGTTCGTGCTCTCCCACGACCATGCGCTCTATTACAAGGCCTATACCGACTGGAATGACCTGACCGGCGACGGTGTTCCGGATCCCACCTATGTGCCCACATTCAAGTATTACGGGTACTTTGATCCCACGAAGTGCTACGACTATGTCAGCGCCGCCGAGCGATTCGAGCCCAAGGCGGTCACCACCGACCCCAATCTCTATTGCGATGCAGTTGATGGAACCTGGAGCGGAAACTTCCTCAACTGGGCGACCATGTCGCGCATGGACATCGTGCGCAAGGTGCTTTACGGGGGCTACCGCTCCACTGACGACGCCGATGATACCGTCCTGGAACGCGCCTACATTCCAAGCGACGCCCATAGCTTCGCCAAGTTCTACAATGGTACGGACATCAATCGGCTGACACCCTTCAACGAGACTTCGCTGACCCTGTGCAACACCACCTACTACGCGGGCTCCAAACAATCTCAAGACCCGGAAGTAGTCAATACTCCGCCGCAAATCCGCGTTGCCCGCGGCGATTTTCGCTACTGGGCTGCGAATGAACGCTGGCAGTGCACCTGGGACGACGAAGCATTGCACAACAAAACCCGCGACAGTCCCAGCGGTAATAACACTACTGGATCCAATACCAGCGATCCAAACAAGGGCAGCGACGGTCTAGGCGAACCGACCTTTAGCGCTCGGGTCCAGGTCTGTGTCGCCGGGAAGATCGGAACGGAAGAGTGCAAGCGCTACCCTAACGGTAATTACAAGCCGGTGGGGCTCCTGCACACTTATGGTGAGGACGGTCAACTGCTGTTCGGCCTGCTGACCGGGAGCTATGCCAAGAACAAATCAGGCGGCGTACTGCGCAAGAACGTCTCGTCCTTCGCCAATGAGGTCAATGCTGCAACGAACGGCACCTTTACCAAAGTGACAGGCATTGTCGATACCCTCAACCGGTTCCGTATCGCTCGCTATGAGTACGGCGACGGCAAAGGGTATTACAACACCACGGATTCCTGTGACTGGGGCTTATCTTTCTTCGACGAAGGCAAGTGCAGCAACTGGGGTAACCCGTTGAGCGAGATGTATCTGGAAGCACTGCGTTACATGGCCGGAACCAAGACCCCCAACTTCGGCGCGACAGATAGCGCGTACATCGACGGACTGATGAGTCCGGCATGGGATGACCCCCTGGACGCCCAGAACTGGTGCGCCCACTGCGACATCATCGTGCTGAACGCCAGCGAATCGTCCTACGATAACGACGGCATGGATCCAAGCGGCTTGAACGGATCTCCCGACGCTGCAGATACGACCGACACGGTTGGGGACAACGAGGGCGTCAGCGGCCATGACTTCTTCGTGGGGGAGAACGGCACGGACGATAATCAGTTGTGTACAGGAAAACAGGTCTCCGCCCTAGGCGACGTCCGTGGCGCCTGCCCCGGCGCGCCGCGTCTTTCAGGCACCTATTTCGTCGCCGGTCTGGCGCATTGGGCGCACACCAATGATATTCGCTCGTTGACCGGTGAGCAGACGATCACCACCCGCGCCGTCACCCTGTCGCCCGCCGCGCCCAAACTGGTCATCCCAGTTCCCGGGGGAAAGGGCACCGTCTCAATTCTTCCCGCCTGCCGCAACCTGAAACCCGACCCGGACGGCAATTGCGCCATCGTCGACTTCAAGATCCTGGCGCAAAACATTGATGCCGGTACCGGCGAGGTCTACATCAATTGGGAAGACAGCGAACAGGGCGGTGATTATGACCAGGACATGAAGGGCACCCTGAGTTATGCCATCAACACCCTTGGCAACACCGTAACGGTCAAGACCAAGGTGGACCGAAAATCGACTGATCAACAGCTGGGATTCGGTTATGTCATCGGCGGTACCACCCAAGACGGATTTCACGTACACACCGGAATCAACAATTTTAAGTACACCGACCCAAGTGGCGTCATCGGTTGCACGACCTGCGACGTGTGCTCAAACGGAGTATCCGAGAGTCTTCCATGTCCAACCGATCCGAAGAGTTGCTCTAATTGCAATTTGACGCTAGCCGCGACCAGCGTGACCTATACCCTCGGCGACTCGACCGCCAGCTTGCTTGAAGAACCCATGTGGTATGCTGCCAAGTACGGCAGCTTCATCGACAGCAACAAGAACCAACTCCCGGATCAGGAGCCGTCGACCGAGTGGGATGCCGATGCCAACAAACGCCCTGACGGATTCTTCTTCGCCAGCAACCCGACCGAACTAGGCCCGTCACTCGCGCGTTTTCTCGACATCATCTCGACGACATCCTCGTCCGCCTCGGTCGCGGCCAATTCGGTGACGCTCAGTACCGACACCCGCATCTACCAGGCACGCTACAACACCGAAAACTGGACCGGGGACTTGATCGCCTTCCCGATCAAACCTGACGGCACACTCGGCGCGGCCGCCTGGCACGCCCAAGACCAGATCGGCATCCAGGCCAAGGCCGGCACCCGCCGCATTCTCACCGCCAATGAGGACAGTCGCACCGGCGTACCCTTCCAGTGGGGTGGCGTGGAAAGCAACAACAACGACGGCATCGCCGCCGCCCAGAAGGTCAACCTCTGCCCGACCTGCACCACGGATACCGCGCGCGAGCAACGGCTCGACTACCTGCGCGGCAGCCAGACGAACGAGATCAGCCAGCCGAACGGCACGCTGCGCACGCGCGATGCCCTGCTGGGGGATATCGTCAACTCGGAGCCGGCCTATGTCGGCCCGCCCGCCGCCTTGTTCCCCAACGACCTCGAGACCGAGAGCTACCAGGATTTTGCGAACACACATGTCGGACGCGCCCACGTGCTCTATGTCGGCGCGAACGACGGGATGCTGCATGCCTTCATGGCCAACAACGGTGATGAACTCTTCGCCTACGTGCCACGTGCCGTCTACCCGAAGCTCGGCGCGCTGACCACGCTTGATTACCAGACAAAGCACCAGTTTTTTGTCGACCTCGGCCCCACGGTGACTGACGCCTATCTGGGCGCCGACAAGCAATGGCGAAGCGTCCTGGTGTCCGGACTCGCCGCCGGCGGAGCCGGCATGTTCGCCATCGATGTGACCGACCCCACGGCATTCCAAGGCACCGAGGCCGCGGCAAGCAGTCAAGTCCTCTGGGATATCGTCGGCGGGGATACGGACTTCGAACATCTGGGCTACACCTTCAGCAAGCCGGCCGTCGTGCGGCTTCCCGACAACAACCACAACGGGGTCTGGGCCGCGGTCTTCGGCAACGGCTACGAAAGCGCCGCGGGGATAGCCGCCCTCTATCTTGTGAACGCCGCCACCGGTGAACGACTGGAAGAACTCCTCGTGGACGACCTCGCGGACAACGGGCTCTCCAGCGTCGCCCCGATCGACTATGACGGCGATGCGCTGGTCGACTACATCTATGCGGGAGACCTCCAAGGCCGGTTGTGGCGCTTCGAACCCACCACCGCGGGCGGCTGGAAAGTCTCGTTCGACGGCAAACCGCTGTTTACGGATGAAGCGAAGATCGAGAGCGTTAGAACCTATCAGCCGATCACCGTGCGCCCGGAGGTCGTCCGCCATCCTCAGGGCGGCGTCCTGGTCCTGTTCGGCACCGGCTCCTATTACCGGACCGCCGACCGCACCCCTGACAAGGATCAGACCAAGATCAATGCGTTCTATGGGATCTGGGACCGTCTCGACGGCGCCGGCGATATCCGCACCGAACACCTGTTAAAGCAGGAGATCGTGGCAGAACAGACCGTCAGCGGCTTCGACGTCCGCGTGACCACAGCCAACCCGATCGTCTGGCACAAGACCGTCGGCAAGCCGGAAGGCAACCCGCCAACCACCCACCTGGGGTGGCACCTCAAACTCGTGCACCCGATCACCGGCGCGCTCGGAGAAATTCAAGTCACCGAGCCGAGGGCACGCGGCGGCCGCATCATCTTCACGACCATGATCCCCTCCGACGTGGCCTGCGACTTCGGCGGCGAGGGTTGGCTGATGGAACTGAATCTGCTGGACGGCAAGCCAGTGAGCGAAGTGTTGTTCGATCTCAACGGCGACGGAGTGTTCACTAACCTCGACCTGGTGCCCATCCAAGAGGACGGCAAGACGGTCCTCGTCACCCCCTCCGGCAAGAAATCCAAGGTTGGGCCGATTCAGGAGCCGGCGATCATTGCCGCCGGGACCCGGGAGTATAAATTCGCAAGCGGAGCCAAGGATGCCGGTGTCGAGGTCACCACCGAGAACCCGGTCGACCTGAAAGGCGGACGACGCTCCTGGCTGCAGGTGCATTGACCCCCGCCGCCGGCCGGACGGCAGACCGACCGGCGGCCCCATGAGCCTGAAAACAGGAGATCTCACGCCAAATTGCATCTGTGGGCCAGGTCTCCTTTTCCGCGATAATGGCTCGTCTGCCGACCTAACGGAGCGGCAAGTACCGAACCTGCCCCTCCCACTCGCCTGGCACACTGCATATTGCGAGCAAATGGATCTCCTCGATGGCTAAGCTCAGCGGGACTTTACGACTGACCTCATTATTGTTGAAGTTCTCGTCGGCAAGCAGCCCTAGCATGGTTAGGGTCGCGGCATCTGGCGGGCCAACAGCCGGGCACGAATCCCCACGGGGCTGAAAAGTCTTTCGTTTGCTTGGCGAACCGCGTGGGCGCGATCCTCTCTGGCGCCAAGGTAGGCGTGCACCTCCGCTTGGTGGTCAAGGTAATAGCCGATCACGGCGTAGATCTGGCCCAATGACAGAGCGGGATATTGTTCCGCGATTTCCTCGGCCGCGAGCCCATCCTGAAACGCGGCGACGACGGTATCCAAGGTGACGCGCGTCTTGGCGACTCGGACCGCGCCGTCGGTGTCGACGACCAAGGGCAGGGGTTCGGACGTGAGTACCATGGACATCGGGGCGCCTCCGAAGCGGTTAGGGCAAGTCACCGGAAAGCCTGGGGTGGGTCAGGATCGCCACTTGTCTGCCGGAATCTTAGCAGGTTCATGCGGTCCCGGCTGCGGGAGAGTGAACCGGCCCTCCGCACACGCCAGGTCGAAGCGCGTGTGGTCGGTTACCGTGTGACTGGAAGGCCGGAATCGCTACCGCGTCCGGGTCAGGCCCCCGACAAGCCGGGAGTCAGGCTCCGGCCAGGCCGCGCGTAAGGTGATTTTTAGTAGGGAATCGACCGACGTTTAGAGGGCGACTAAAGTCGCCCCTACAATCGCCCGACAGTTACCTCGACAGTCGAACGGAAGGCGGCGTGCGCCTCAACCGCACCCATCGTCGCTCGCCCACGGCGGAAACCAGCCGGCGGCGCCCACCTCGGCCGGTGCCTGAGCGATCAGGCCGGAACGCAAAATCACCCGCACGAATCGTTCACTCGCGACCACAATCACGGCTGACGCGACGTTGCGCCTTGTCACCCCCGCCTTCGCCGTGTCTAATCGACCCCTAAGTGACACGCCAAGAGTCCACGCCAAGAGTCTCCGTCCATGCCCCTTCCCAATGCCGCAGAAGTCCTGGCCAGCCCTGGACTGGTCGATGATTACCTGCCGCTCCCCAACTGCTTCGATGAGATGCGGCCGGGCGCGGGCGAGGTGCGCCCGCAGTGGCGCTACCTGCTGGACGCCTTGCGCACCCTGGGCCCCGCGGGCATCGAGGAGCGCTACCGCGAAGCGGCGCGGATGTTTCGCGACAACGGGGTCACCTATAACCTGAACGGCGACACCAAGGGCATGTCCCGGCCCTGGGAACTGGATTTGCTGCCGCTGCTGATCCGCAGCGAGGAGTGGGCGGTGCTGGAGCGCGGCCTGATGCAGCGTGCCGAGCTGTTCAACCTGATCCTGCTGGACCTCTACGGCCCGCGCGAACTGATCAAGCGCGGCCTGCTGCCGGCCGAGCTGATCGACAGCTATCCCGAGTACCTGCTCCCCTGTCACGGGATCGAGGTCGCCGGCCGACGCCCGCTCGTCCACTATGCCGCCGACCTCACCCGCACGCCGGACGGGCAGTGGCGGGTGATCGGCGACCGCACCCAGAGCCCGCTCGGGGCCGGCTATGCCCTGGAGAACCGGGTGGTGCTCTCGCGCGTCATCCCCAGCCTGTTCCGCGACTCGCACGTGCACCGCCTGGCCGGGTTCTTCCGCACCATGCGCCGCACCCTCACCCGGCTCGCCCCGGGCCGGGGCGGCCACACGCGGGTGGTGGTGCTCACCCCCGGCCCGCAGAGCGAGGCTTATTTCGAGCACGCCTATCTGGCGAACTACCTGGGGTATACCCTGGTGCAGGGCGGGGACCTGTCGGTGCGCGACGGCGCGCTCTGGCTGCGCACCCTGGGGCGCCTGGAGCGCATCGATGCCGTTCTGCGCCGCATCAACAGCAGCGACAGCGATCCCCTGGAGTTGCGTGAGGACTCCTACCTGGGCGTACCCGGCCTGGTCCAGGCGGTCCGGGCCGGCAATCTGGTGGTCGCCAATGCGCTGGGCAGCGGGGTGCTGGAACACCCGGGCCTGATGGCCTTCCTGCCCGGGCTGTGCCGCCACCTGATGGGTGAGGACCTGCACCTGCGCGACATCCCGACCTGGTGGTGCGGTGATCCGCAGGCGCGCACCTATGTGCTGGCCAATCTGAATGCGCTGGTGGTCAAGCTGGCCGGCAAGCCCCCCGGCCGGCGCTGTGTGTTCCCGGCCGAGATGGACGCCGCGGCGCGGGCCGCCCTGATCCATGCGATCCAGGCCGCCCCGCACCGCTATGTAGCCCAGGAACGCGTCACGCCATCCACCGCACCGACCCTGATCGATCAACACCTGGAGCCGCGTCCGATCACGCTGCGCACCTTCCTGTGCGCCGAGGATGACGGCTACGCGGTCATGCCCGGCGGGCTCGGACGGGTCGCACTCGGCAGCGGCGGCGCCGCCCTGGTCAGCAACCAATTGGGCGGAATCGGCAAAGATGCCTGGGTACTCGCCTCGGAACCCGAGCGCCAGGAGACGCTGCTGATCAGCGGCGAACCGCAGAGCCCGACCGTGACCCAGGAGAGCGAGGTCTCCAGCCGGGTCGCCGACAACCTGTTCTGGATCGGGCGCTATGCGGAGCGGGCCGAGGGCCTGGTGCGGCTGTTGCGCATGACCATCTTCAAGCTGTCCGAACGCGCCGATCTGGTGACCACCAAGCCGGAGACCTACTTCATGCGGTCCCTGCTCGAAGCCCTGACGCATCAGACCCAGGCGTTCCCCGGGTTCATCGGCGCCGGCGCCGAGGCCCGGCTGCGCAGCCCCCTGCCCGAGTTGCTGTCGCTGATCGCCGATCCGGCCCGGCTGGGCGGCTTGCCCCAAACGCTGCAGGCCCTGGGGCTGGCCGCGTACTCGGTGCGCGAGCGCCTCTCGGTGGACACCTGGCGCATCGTCAGCGACATCGAGGCACGGCTGCATGCGCTGACCGGTAACCCGCCGACCCAGCCCTCACAGGCCCTGGACGAACTCGACCCGCTGGTCACGTCGCTGGTCGCCTTCTCCGGGCTGACGCAGGAGAACATGACCCACAACGAGGGCTGGCACTTCCTGGAGACCGGGCGTCGGCTGGAGCGCGGCGCGGCCCTGGCCGGTCTGCTGCGCTCGACCCTGACCCCGTTGAACTCCGAACTGGATGAAGCGACCCTGATCGAGGCCATCCTCGGAGTCACCGACAGCACCATCACCTACCGCCGCCGCTACCGCGCCGGTACCCGCGTCGGCGCCCTGCTCGATCTGGTGCTGCAGGATGAAGGCAACCCGCGCGCCCTGGCCTATCAGTTGATCGCGCTGGAAAAGCTGGTCACCGAGATGCCCAAGGGCGAGCTGGCGGTCGGGCGCACGCCGGCGCAGAAACTGGTGATGAAGTGCCTGACCGGGGTGCGTCTGGCCGAGATCGACACCCTGGCTCAGGCCGACCCGCACACGCACCGGCGCATCGTCCTAGAGCGCGTGCTCAAGGACTTGGAATCCGACCTGGCGGCGATCTCGGACGCCCTGACCGGCCAGTATTTCCGCCACGAGGAACAGCCCCACAGCCTGTTGCGCCGGATCGGGGTGGTCAAGTGAGGAACGCGCGATGAAGTACCGCATCAGCCACCGGACCCGCTATCAGTACGCGGAGCCCGTGTCGCTCTGCCATAGCCTGGTTCACTTGAAACCGCGCCAAGGCCACTATCAGCGCTGTCTGTCGAGCCAACTGCGGGTCGACCCCTGGCCGGCGGTCAACCGCGAGCACGAGGACTTCTTTGGTAACCGGGTGAACTATTTCTCGATTCAGCAGCCGCACGAGGCCCTGGAGGTCACCGCGGTCAGTGAAGTCGAGGTGATGAGACCAAATATCCCGGACCTGTCACGCACTCCCGCCTGGGAGTTGGTCCGTGACCTGCTGGGCGAGCGGGAACACCCCAAGCTGGCGACGAAGCAGGTCTACACCCTGCCCTCTCCACAGATCCCCCTGGACACCGCCGCCCGTGCCTTCGCCGCCACCTCGTTCACCCCCGGCCGGCCGCTCCTGGAGGCCACCTGCGACCTCATGGCACGGATCTTCACTGAATTCGCCTATGACCCCCACTTCACCACCATCGCCACCCCGATCGCCGAGGTCATGGAGCATCGGCGCGGGGTCTGCCAGGACTTCGCCCACATCGCCATCGCCGGCCTGCGCGGCCTGGGGCTCGCCG
>Ga0247841_10003773_pt1 | contig 27297 bp, 32 predicted proteins | sample LaCruzMarch2015__2_FD_192410 | JGI IMG/M metagenome (GOLD analysis project Ga0247841, IMG submission 192410) | Freshwater microbial communities from meromictic Lake La Cruz, Castile-La Mancha, Spain - LaCruzMarch2015_18m | ecosystem: Environmental > Aquatic > Freshwater > Lake | place: Spain... | reverse complement strand
CGTGGTTATAAAAGATGCATGGCGGGAAAAGCTGTAAGTAATTTTTCGGAGAGGTGGCAGAGCGGTTTATAGCGGCAGCCTTGAAAGCTGTTGTGGGTGAAAGCCCACCGGGGGTTCAAATCCCTCCCTCTCCGCCAGTTTTTAGGTGAACCCTTCCGACGAGGAAGGTGCGAAAAATATCCACACTAATTGTGGATGCGAACCCTAGAGGATAGGATTTGAACTAAGAAGACAAGGTATGAGTAAAAAAATCATCATAGTTGGCGCTTCATCAGGCATTGGCAAAGAATTAGCGAGAATTTTTAGTGGGCACGATTACATTGTCGGTATCACGGCACGTAGATTTGAGTTATTATCAGAGGTGGCGAAAGAATTATCGGGATCTTCAATTGTTAAACGCATGGATCTGGCGAATCCTGATGAAGCGGGTAGTCTTCTTGAAGAACTCATTAAAGAAATGGGCGGTATAGATATTATTGTGATAAGTGCCGGCATAGGTTTTCTTAATCCCGATCTGACGTGGAAAAAAGAAAAAGATACAATTGATGTTAATGTTACTGGTTTTGCCGCGATCGCAAATGTTGCGATGAAACATTTTTTAAAACAAGGTAGAGGGCATCTTGTTGGGGTATCTTCTATAGCTGCGATAAGGGGCGATTCATTAGCACCGGCATATAGCGCATCAAAGGCTTTTATGTCAAATTATTTGGAGGCGTTGAGACTGAAGGCCCTTAAAATGCGACTCCCAATTGTAGTTACTGATATTCAGCCTGGTTTTGTGAATACAGCAATGGCGCAAGGGGATGGGTTGTTTTGGGTTGCTTCACCGGAAAAAGCGGCGGAACAAATATTCAATGTTATCGAAAGAAAACAAAAACATGCGTATATTACCCGCCGATGGCGCTTTGTAGCGTGGATTTATAAAATTATACCGGATTGGCTTTTGGCAAAGATATAATAGATGGTCGGGTTTTGTTGTTTGATAAAACACCTTTATTGTAAGGCAGGGTAGTGTTGATGGGTTCGTCTAAGGATATAAGCGTTCCCATACTGCGATGGCGGTAAAATTTTATAAGTAGTTGTATTTCTTGGACTTGTAGGGTTCGCTTATCGTCCACGACTACCCGCCAGTTTTTTGGCTAAAGAATAGAGATGCTTTGTTTTTTAGTAACATTAAATGCGAGAGGGCTTATGCATAAGCAGGAATTAAAAGAAAAGATCCTCGATGTTGTAAAGAAATACCCGGTGGGTTCGATTGCGACTTTAAAAGACGGTAAACCATGGGTTCGTTACATGGTCATGCAGCCGCAGGAAGACCTAACCTTTTATACCGCGACCTTTGCTTTAACAAGAAAAATAGGTCAGATTAAGAAAAATCGGTCTATTCATGTCGCTTTTGGCTTTGATCCAAAAAACTGGGCCCTTCCTTTTGTTAACGTTGAAGGTGATGCCGAAGTCTTGACGGATCCAATAACTAAGAATAAATGCTGGAAGGATGAGTTTAAACAATACTACAAAGGTCCCGACGATCCCAATTACACAGTTATCAAGATTACGCCAAGAATTATTGAGTACATGGCGGCGGGAGCACGTCAGCCCGAGGTGTACGCCATTTAAGTCCAAGAAAACAGCGGAGGTATTGCATGAATCTAAAAGAATATTTTAAGAAGAAAAAAGGATTCGGTGTTTTAAGCACTGTCGATGATAAGGGGGTCGTCAATTCAGCTCCATATGCCAGCCCTCACGTGATAGACGATACGCACGTAGCGTTCATTATGGGTGACAGGCTGAGCCACGCGAATACAAGAAAAAACCCATATGCTGTCTATCTTTTTAAAGAGGGCTTGTTCGGTTATAGCGGTAAGAGACTATATCTGAAGAAAGAAAGTGAGTCCGATGATCAGGGCCTAATTGTAAATACGTGCAAAGCGACGTACCCTGGCCCATACTGTGTACCACAGTTCATAAAGGGTAGTTTTATTGTGTTTTTTAAGGTTGAATCCGTACTACCGCTGGTCGGAGACGGTACATAGGATAGGCAGGCTATTTATAGTACTGACAAGCTTTTCTAGCTGTTTCTTAGCTGATCTTTAACGATCTGCCTATTGAAGTATAGCACATTACTAATATGCGCAATTGCTTTACCTCGTGGGCGTATAGTTTGTATGATACATGTTGTTTATTGACAGGTAGCACTATGCGGCCAGCGAGTTCTTACATTGCGCAATTTATATCTCTTAAGGAAAAGGGATCATGCGATATTTGGCGGTGATAACGATTATTTTAGGGATCGGATTTCTGGTATTCAAATGCGCGCCGGGCAAAGTTAAGACGTCCGGTTTTTTCTTTGGCGTTTCGAATGCGGCGTTCCAGGTCGAGGGATCGCCGCAGGATTCGGATTGGCGCGAGTGGACGCGCGCCAATTACCCAGACGGCACTCCGCATATAACGGACGGGTCCAACGCCGAATTGGTCACAGATTTTTGGAATCGTTACGACGAAGATTTTCGGATCGCGGAAAAATCGGGATTGAACGCTTTCCGCATCTCCGTCGCATGGGAACGCATAGAGCCGGAACCGGGCGTTTGGGACGAAAAGGCTCTCGATCACTACGTAAAGATGATAGTCGCGATGCGCAAGCGCGGCCTCGAGCCATTTGTCACGCTGCACCATTACACGCTGCCGCTGTGGGTGGCCAGAGAAGGCGGCGTGACCTGGAAGGAGTTCCCGCGCCACTTCGGAGAATTTTCCAGGCATGTTGTAGATCGGCTGGGAAGATCGCCCGCTAATGTGACTTATTTTATGACGATCAACGAGCCTAATATCCTCGTGCGTTTCGGGTATCTCGACGAACGCAAATTCCCGCCCGGCATTAACGACGCGTCGACTGCGACGCGCGCGCTGGCCGGACTCGCCAAAGCCCACATAGAAGCCTACCGGCAGATAAAGTCCCTCGGTATCGGATCTGTCAAGGTTGGCCTGGCTCACAACTGGCAGGTCTTCGAGCCGCTCGATAAGGGCTCGGCCTCCGACCGGGCGATAGCGCAAAAGGTCGACTGGGTATTCAATCGCTCGTTTATGGATGCGATCATTACTGGCGATATTAATTTCAGTATGCCGTTCGGCGACGCTGTATCTGAAAAAGTCGACCTGCCGGATAATCGGCCCGCGCTGGATTATCTGGGAATACAGAACTACGGCCGTTCGTATGTGACGCCTGTTGAGGAAAAGCCGGGATACGCGCTCACCGAAGGAAGCGGCGTTAAGAACGATCTCGGCTGGGAGCTGGTGCCGGAAGCTCTGTATCTCGCCGTCAAGCAGGCCGCGCGTTACGGATTTCCGGTCATCATCACCGAAACCGGATTGGCCGACAGGGAAGACAAATTCCGTTCGGAATATCTGAAATGGAACTTTGATGCGCTTCGCCGTTTGCTGGCCGAGAAGACGAATTTATTCGGTTACATTCATTGGTCGTTGACCGATAATTTTGAATGGGCATTTGGCCTGGAGCCGCGTTTCGGTTTAGTGGACATCGACTATCGTACGCTTAAGCGCAAACCGCGTCCGTCGTTATCTACGTACGCAACTCTGGTCAAACAGTTCAGGAGCAATTATGGGGACGGTTCTCGTGGCAATCCCAAACCTGTCCCCAAATATAAATAGTCCTTATGAAATTTAAGATCTACCTTTGTCTTATACTTATTACGCTCACAGGAGTTCCTATGAAAGATGCCGTTTCAGAAGGTAAAAATAAGATACCCATCTTTAATGCCGAGACCGGAAAGGTCGAAGATGTGGATCGCGTAGTAAGATCCGACGCCGAATGGAAGAAGACTCTCACCCCCGAACAATACCGCATCACGCGAAAAAAAGGCACAGAGACGCCATTTACCGGGAAGTGCGAGATAGGTAAGGCGGGTGGCATATATAAATGTGTCGGATGCGGGACGGACCTATTCAGGGTCGATGAAAAATTCGAGTCCGGAACAGGGTGGCCTAGTTTCTGGAAGCCGGTCTCAGACGTCAATATAAAAAAAGAATCCGATAAAAACATGGGGATGGATCGCACCGAGATCTTATGCGCCAGATGCGATGCTCATCTGGGTCATGTATTCGAGGATGGACCGCCGCCCACCCATAAACGTTACTGCATAAATGCGGTTGCGCTAAAATTTGTCCCGGTTGTTAAAAATATCGTGAAATATGAACGGGCTGTTTTTGCCGCAGGTTGTTTCTGGGGAGTAGAAGAGACATTTCGCAATACTAAAGGAGTGGTTTCGACCAGGGTCGGTTACACTGGCGGTAAAAAGCAAAACCCGACCTATGAGGATGTCTGTACGGATAAGACCGGCCATGCTGAAGCAATTGAGGTTGAATACGATCCTTCAATCGTATCTTATGATGATCTTCTTGACGCATTCTGGAAGATGCATGACCCGACCGCGTTAAATCGTCAAGGGCCGGATATAGGAACGCAATACCGCTCAGCCATTTTTTATGTTGATGGCGGACAAAAAAATGCGGCGATCTCCTCAAAGAAGAAACTGCAGAGTTCGGGAAAGTATGATAAAGTTATCGTAACCGACATAAGCCCGGTGGCGGAATTCTATCTGGCTGAAGATTATCACCAGAAGTATTATTTGAAGCGCGGGATCAAATCTTGTCCACGTTAATGAGGCTAAAGACAGTAATAGTCAACGATAAGATGCAGAAAAATTTCCGATATGCGCTGACGGAGCCTGTCGGGAAGAACTTCGATCCGGAATTTAAGCCCGAACTTACCCCGAAGCAGATGCTGTCGCTCGGTGTTTTTGGTGGAAAATACATGACGGATTGCAGTAAGGAATTTCCGAAGGACTGGTTTACGAAAGCAAAACTCTGCCCCGAACGCCATGATCCGGATTTAAATTATTTCAAAGTTAATGCCAGCAAGCCCCTCTGGTACTGGCGTAAAAAAGGATGGATATATCCTGACGATCCGCGCGGATGGTTTCAGTGGTACTGCCGGTATTACATGGGGCGGCGTCTTGGTGAAGAGGATCGGCGCCAGATAGCAAGGTGGAAAGCTATCAAGAGGCATATAGCTCAAATTTATAAACATTGTAAAGCCGGCGACCTGAAGTGCAGGCCAAAACAGCGTCAGGCTGTGATGCACTGGGCTTATGACTCGAGAATAATGTAGGGGGATAAATATGAGCAGGAAAGACAAGAGAATAATACTTATCGCGCAGTGTCTCGTTAACCCGTATTGCAGGGTCCATATACTCGGTCAGAACTTCCCTCTATCAAAAGAGATCATGAATTATCTTATGGAGAAACACGTCGGCATCATCCAATATCTCTGCCCGGAGACGAGCGCCATGGGTTTGATGCGAAACCCGCAAGGCCGCCAGCAATATGATAATATCTTCTTCAGGGACCATTGCAAAGAGTTATTAAAAGCGCCGATGCTCATGGTGAAGGAATTTATTAAGAACAATTATCGGCTTACATGTTTTCTCGGGCTGGAGAACAGCCCAACATGCGGGATCCACTGGGGGAAGCATAAGGTGAACAGATATCAGACAGAGTCCCCTAATCCTGTCGATAAGCCCGACGCGTCAGATCCGGCCCTTGCCGGCATAATGGCTGAAATATTATCGGAAGAACTTGGCAAAGAGAATATAAAAGTGCCGTTCCTGGAATTTCCGGCGCTCTCGCCGGAGGGTTCGGAAAGCAGAAAGAGGTTTTGGGAAGATCTGCGCAAGGCCGTTGAGCTAAATTCGGGTGAAGGCCAAGAAGTTGTCTGATATGAGGTTAAAGGAATATTTTAATTTTAAGGAGGCTTGTGAGATTAAATAGATTTATTCCGATAGCGCTCTTAATCGTTTGCGTATCGGCGCCGAGCGCTATTTTTGCAAAAGACGAACAATCTGTTTCCGCGGGTACTGCGGTTAGATTGCTTAGGGAAGGTAATGAGCGTTTCGTAAGGATGCGCCTTACGCACCCGAATCTGAGCGCAGCCAGGAGAAAAGCTGTCGCGGCCCAGGCTCAGCAGCCATTCGCTACGGTCCTGGGGTGTTCGGATTCGCGAGTGCCGGTTGAAGAGATCTTCGACCGCGGCATTGGAGATATATTTGTCATACGCGTAGCGGGCAATGTGGCGATGGATCCTACAGTTATCGGTTCAGCCGAGTATGCAGTCGAACATTTAGGCACGCCGGTTATCGTTGTGCTGGGGCATACGGGTTGTGGAGCGGCCAAGGCCGCGATATCCGGTCCGCCGCTCGAAGGAAGCATGCGTGAGATCCAGAAAAAAATAGAGACGAGTGTAACTCTGGTGAAAAAGGAACATTCGGATCTAAGGGGCGATGGACTGACGAGTGCCGTGGTAAAGGCTAATGCGCTGCATACAAAACAGGATCTTATGGCCTCGAGCCCGGAGATAACTCACATGGTTGCGGAGGGCAAGATAAAAATTTTGACCGCCGTATACGATATGTCTTCCGGCGCGGTAGAATGGATCGAATAGTAACAAATTGAGAGGGGTATCGATATATGAAGAGGCGCGTAGTTCCGATAAGCGTTATTTTGGCTTTGTTGACCACTTTTCAGGCCCAGGCCCAGGAAAGGACCACAATATTTAAAGAGCTGTTAAGGCCTGAGAAGACAGCCGGCGAGGTGAGCGCGGAAACAGAACGCTTTGAAATAGGCGTTGGCGCATGGCCTACGACTGGGCGGCTCGACTCATTTGTTTACCAGAACGCCGGCAGCCAGTGGATAGAAGGCGGCACTCTCCGCGCCAATCCCGGAGACAAAATATCGCAATTGCAGAATAAGCTAAATTCGACCATGGTAATTATGGATGTCGGCATGTATCTCTTCTCATTCCTTTACGCGGACGCTTCGATGGGGGTAGGGGGATTCGGCGGAGAGCATAGAGACTACGATTGGCAGCCACAGGCTAGATCGGATTTTTCATCTTTATCATATTCTTCCGCTAACGGATATTCTATGGTGTGGGACGCGAACGCGGAATTAAGATGCGTGGATTGGAATGCCGGCAAGAGTTTTGTGGATCTGTCGCTCGGGTATATGTATTATCGCGATTCCATAAAGCATCTCCACAATTCCACCATGACGATCAGCGATTATGTTTCGGTCAATACGCCGCTCGAAGGGCACGATTCGCAGGATAAGTATACTTTCGACGGGTTCAGGATAGGAAGCCGCGTAAGGGTGGAGGTTTTTGACAGGGTAGCTTTTAAAGGCAAGGTCGGCGTATTGCCGTGGATGAATGCTGTCAATAAGGGATACTGGAATTTGCGACAGACCTCGTTTTTAGGCACGGCGACCGGCGCGGCATACGACCTCATGGGAGGATTTGAATTCAGGATAACCAAAAACTTTTTAATAGAAGCCGGGTATAAATATATGTATTTTCAATCCGATAAGGGGACCCAGAGAACCAGAAGCCCCGGAGAAGAGTCGTATAGCGATAATGGCTTCGCGGCCAATGCCTCGCGGAGCGGCTTTTATTTCATGGGGCGAATTGCGATGTAGTATATCGGGATCATATTGTAGTTTTATCAAATCTATTTAATTTTAACGATTATTCGAGGTTTATTATGATCAGGGGTTGTGCGGCCATATTGATCCTGGCATTCGGAATATTGATATCTTTTTCCTGCCATGCCGAAGATAATTTTGACGGACAGAACATATTCGCCGCGGAAGGAAAGATATCAGCGATAGATACGTTTAAATCTACCGTTACCGTGAAGTCTCTTATACTCTACCCGGTCATTAAATATAAAGAAGTTAATCTCTTCATCTCGCCAAGCACAAAAATAATGAATAAAAGCGGCCCCATAAGCATTTTTGATCTAATTATGGGGAATCCTGTAGAGGTCAAATATGCGGGTAAAGACGACATTTTAGAGGCGTTACTTATCAAAGTTACGAAATAACAAAGGAGGTCACAAAGGATGTCCGCACGCAATAATAACGCGTTTATAGCCGGGGCGGTTCTTTTTGCCGGCCTAATTTTCATCGGTTTATCCTGCGCCGAAGATGTCGCCGGCCCGGTGAAGGGCGCTATTCCGGAAAAGCCCGTCAGCACAAAACTTATCGCAGGTCAGGTTACGCGGGTGGTCGCAGATGCCGTTAAGCTCCTGCAGGAGAAAGGGGAGAGCGCATTCCCTGAATTCAAAAAAGAAGTGGAGAGGTGGGAACTCGGGGAAATGTATATCTTCGTCCTCGACACGGACGGAAATATGATCATACATCCGGATCCGGCGCTTGAAGGGAAAAATCAGATGGATCTTAAGGATATGATCGGCAGGCCCATAGTGAAGATGTTCGTGGAAAAGACTTCCGATAAAGACGGCGTGGGCTGGGTGCATTATATGTGGCCGAGGCCAAATAGCATTTTTCCCACCTGGAAGAGCACTTATGTAAGGAGGGTGATCGCGCCATCCGGGAAGGCGTATATCGTCGGTTGCGGCATATACGATATGAAAATGGAAGAGGACTTTATTGCCGACGAAGTGAATGAAGCGGCGGCGCTTATCGAGCAAAAGGGGAGGGCCGCGTTCGACGCATTGCGCGACAGGACAGGGGCATTCATTTTTCTCGATACATACATATTTGTGGATACGCCGGATGGCACGGAACTGGTAAATGGCGGTTTTCCCGGTATTGAAGGTAAGAATATCATGGATCTTAAGGATGTTAACGGTAAATACCTGGTGCGCGATTATATAGATCTGGCGCTTAAAGACGGCGCCGGGTGGATAAAATATTTCTGGCCGAAACCGGGAAGCGACAAACCTATGGAAAAGCGCACGTATGTGAAAAAAGTAAAGTATGGCGTAGATACATTCATAGTAGGGTGCGGCGCGTATCTGGAATAAATAAGGAGGGTTTATGGGAAAAGTCAGGAGTTTTTTTATTGTAGTCGCGTCCTTTCTGTTTGTTTCGGTTTTTTCGGGAGCGTCTTTGGCCGATTCTAAGATACCATCGATGCCTTTGATCCGGAATTTTCAGGGGGATGTATCCGTTAAGGGGGGTGGCTCTGAAAATTGGGAGATTGTAAAAGCGCCGGACTTCAAAATTAAGAATGGGAGCGTGATAAGGACAGCTCAGGGAAGCGCTGATATATACTGTCCGGACGGCGCTATTTTAAAGTTTGAGAATAATACCACCGCTACTCTGTCCATAGACGGGGATGGGCGGGTCCAGATCAACACCGCGCAGGGCTCTGTCGGCGCGACTTTAAGGAAAAACTCCGTTACGACCCGGATAGGGCCTGACCAGATCATGCAGGAAAAATATAACCCGAAAACCGCAGAGATCGATATTTCCTGCGTAAGCGGCAGCCTGACGCTTACCATGGCAAATGGCGCTAACGTTACTCTTAAGCGTGGCGACGTTATCACGGTATCGCTAAAGGATAAGTCCGTCAAGGTACAGGATGGAACCGTGGAAGTAGTTAAAGGGTCGGATGTGAGATCGCTCGTCGCCGGTTCTCAGATCTATATCCCCCGTAATAAGCCATCTTACATCCGGCAGTTTCCGTTTGTGCGCGGCGCATATCGTAATATGCTCGATCCTTTTGCGGCGAACGGAGAATACGCGTATACTGAAGAATATTATTCTCAACAGGACGCGCAATCTTCCATAGAAGGCTCTGAGAGTGAAGAATCGGCCTCGTCTCAGGACGACCAGGGGGAGGATGAAGCAGGGGACGTTTCTAGACAGGGTGATGATCTCGAAGACGTTGAATCCGCCGAAGGACAATCGTTGCAGCAGGATGACCGCGAGAGCCCGTCAGGTCAAGATGCGCAAGAAACTGAATCGTCCGGAGCTTATGAATCCGACAATGGCCCGGCGGCGGATCTTGATAATGCCAGTGAGGGCGGAGATTCAGGCGGCGACAGCGGTGGTGGCGATAGTGGCGGCGGCGGTGACAGCGGCGGCGGAGAATGAAAAGAGGTTATAAATGATGTTATTTTACAGGTTACCGGAATGGGCGTGTTTTATAGCGACATTGGTATTTGTGCAGTTTTCTCATGAGATAGGTTTTAGAATAGGGGCATGGCGGCGGCTAAAACCAGGAGAGAATCCCGAAACTGCCGCGGGAACTATATCCGGCATAATGATAGGACTTTTGGCATTCATCCTGGCTTTCACATTCAACGGCGCTTCAAATAATCATGATATCCGAAAGGATCTTATGATCGACGAGGCCAATGCCGTTCGAACCACTTATCAGCGATCGATGCAGCTGCCGGATCCCTATCGCGCCAATGTCCGTGAACTTTTGCGTGAGTATGTGGATATCCGTTTGAAAATTCGCCAGATCCGCAAGGCAGATCTGAAGCCGACGCTTAATCGAATGCTGAAGATCCAAGATGACCTGTGGTCAATAGTTTTAGAAATTCAGAAGAAAGAGCCGAACGCGCCGATGATAGTGCTTTTCACGCAATCCATGAATGAGGTATTCGACCTGCACGTTAAGCGTTATAGCGCCATTTTTCAGGGTCGCATATCGATGATAATCTGGATCGTCCTATACCTTCTAACATTTATTACGATGGCAATGATGGGCTACCGGATCGGGTTAAATGGCATCCGCAGCACTTTTATGGAGCTAACTTTGGCTTTGGCGTTCTCTTCGATCTTAGTGCTGATCATAGCTCTCGATCGTCCCAACGGAATGCTGAGGATCGATCCAAAAGCATTGGAGAATGTTCTGAAGATGCTGACGGGATAGGAGCGCTAAAAAACATGGATATTTTCATGGCAGAGGCGCTGGAAGAAGCGAAAAAAGGATTATCGGAAGGTGGTTATCGGTGAGAACCGTCCCCAAGTTTTTCACAAGCATAGTATTCTTCATATTTGTATTCACTATGATCTCGGTGATAGCCGATGTCTATTATCATCATAGGCTGACGCCAGGGGAGCCGGGGAAACAAAATTGGACATGCCGATGCGATTTCAGGGTTTTCTGGACCGCCGGGTTCAAACTAAATAATTACGCTTTCTCCGCGCCGGGCACTCTCGCCGGCGGGTCGGCCGCAAAAGCTATCAGTCTGAAATACCCTGATTACGAAAAAGATCTCGAAGAGTACATAGGCCGTGACAGGAGCCTGGTTTATGACAAGTCCGAGCCGTTCTATCATTTCAGGTATTCACCTTTAGCGGCGTTTTTTATGATCCCTTTCTCCATGATCGCCTACCCGGTCAACTCTCTCATAGTGTGGTTCGTAATGCTTAATATGGCGCTATTGGCCGCGCTGCTACTTCTGACCCGGCAGATCTCTCTGGATTTTAATATATCGCGGAATGTCCGGTATCTAATCCTGTGGAGCGCATTTATCGTATCGCTAAAGTTCTATTTTATGAATATAGCCGTCGGGCAATTCGATATCATGATAGCCTTGTTCTTTGTTCTGTTTCTGATGGCTTATGCGCAGGACAGAGAGATCGTATGCGGTATAATATTGGCCTTTATAGCGCAGACTAAGCCGCAATTTCTTCCCATGCTCCTGTATTTTTTGATTTCCGGGAAAAAGAAACTGGTCCTGTCGGCCCTGCTTAGCTCTTTGGCGTTTATCTTTGCTCCGGCCGTGCTGATAGGTTTCGATAAAGCGGCGGCACTACTGAAAGACTGGAGGGAGATACTGGATATATCCGTCCAATCTCAGATCTTGAATTACAAGAATCAGTCCATAACCTATTTTATAGGCAAGTCCCTTTTGAGCATAAAAGCCTTGAGCTCCTCGATCTCCGCCCAGCGCTTACTATACGCGCTAAGCGCGGTACTTACGACAGCCGCTTATCTGGCCGTTCTGATGCTCAAAAGAGCGTCGAAAGCGGAGTCGGATAAAAAATTCAAATATCTTGAGGTATCGCTTTTAATAATAGTAACGCTTCTGTTCTCGCCGCTGGTCTGGGTGGCTAATTTTATATGTCTTATAATACCGGCGGCCGTAACGGCGTTGTTTCTGTCTGATAGCCCCAAGAGAAGATCCCTGTATTGGGCCATTTGCGTCTTCTTTTTTCTGAGCGTTGTAGCTGGCACGGATCTTACCAACTTTATGCCGTTTATTAATGATATGCACTTTATAAATATTTCAATGGGCGTGGTTTTTTTAACATACGCGCTGATTGGCTCTTATAAAAAGGAATTTCAGAAAAAGGTACGGTAGAAAATTATATGGTGACGGTCATCTTTATAGGCGCGTGCCTTCTCTTCGCGCTGGCCTACATGAAATACGGTAAATTTTTGTCACGTCTTTTCGAGCTGAACGATAAAAATCACGCTCCTTCGCACACTATGTATGACGGGATCGACTATGTGCCGACCCCAACGCCTATACTTTTCGGTCACCATTTCTCGTCCATAGCCGGGGCGGGGCCGGTGGTGGGCCCGATAATCGCGGGCCTGGCGTTCGGATGGCTGCCGGTCTGGATATGGATAATATTCGGCGCCATCCTTATAGGAGGCGTGCACGATTTCGCGAGCCTGGTCATCTCCGTCCGCAACAGGGCCAGATCCATAGCCGAGGTCGTGAAGACGTACATGTCGGCAAAGGCGTACCGGCTCATGCTGGCGTTCATCTGGCTGTCGCTTGTTTATGTACTGACCGTATTCACCGACCTGACCGCCGCGACTTTCAAGACCGATGGCGGGGTGGCCACATCCTCGATCTTATTCATGGTGCTTGCTGTAGGGTTCGGTTTGGCTATCTACCGCTTCAGGATGCCGCTGTCCTGGGCTACGGCGATATTTGTCTCTTTATTGTTCGGAAGCGTTTGGCTGGGCCAGCAGATACCTCTTAATAATATTCCGCCATTATTCGGCGACGTAGCGAAGACCTGGTCTCTGGTATTGATCGTATACTGCTTTATCGCTTCTGTCGCTCCGGTCTGGATGCTTCTGCAGCCAAGAGATTATCTTTCGAGTTTTTTGCTTTACGGTTCCATACTGGGAGGATTCATAGGTATACTTTTCGGCGCTCTGCCTCTTAAGTATCCCGCTTTTACCGGTTGGGTATCGCCCGGCATAGGACCGATGTTCCCTCTTCTTTTTGTGACGGTGGCATGCGGCGCCATCAGCGGATTTCACGCCGTAGTAGCCAGCGGCACATCTTCCAAACAGATCAAAAAAGAGACGAGCGCCCTGCCTATAGGTTACGGCGCGATGCTCGTTGAAGGGCTGGTGGCGGTAATAGCTCTTTGCACCGTCATGATGATAGGGGTAAACGATCCGTTGGCCGGAAGAGAGCCTTTGGCGGTTTACGGGGCCGGCATGGCCAGGTTCTTTTCCGTGTTCGGCATCCCGGCAAAATACGGGAATTCTTTCGGGATACTGGCGCTGTCGACGTTCATCCTGACGACCCTTGATACGGCTACAAGGCTGGCGCGGTATATCCTTCAGGAATTTTTTAATGCGGAAAACAAAAATGCCAGATACTTTGCCACCGCCGCGACTTTATTTCTTCCGACGATATTCGTCATGGTCAGTTTTAAGGACGCAGCCGGGGCAGTCGTTCCGGCCTGGAAGATAATATGGCCCGTCTTCGGAGCCACTAATCAGCTGTTGGCCGGCCTGGCGCTCATGGTGGCGGCCGTATGGCTTAAGAAGAAAGGCAAGCCCGTCTGGTTCGTTATATTGCCGATGATTTTTATGCTGGCGATGACCATGTGGGCGTTATTTATAATTATATCGCAGTATAAACTCAGCTTATTAGGTATAATAGGAGGAGTGCTGCTTCTCCTGGCGTTCCTGCTCATCATGGAAGCTATAGAAGTGTTCGAGGTGAAGCATCACGTTCGGCGCATGGTAAAGAAAGTAAGAAGACAGGTTTAACCGCAGCATAAAAAAAGGAGAAACATGAAAAAGCGCATTAAATCAAAGAGCCATTCGGTGACGCCGCAGGATGATACGGATGTAGCGGGTTTGCTTCTCAAGATACAGCAGCAGATAAGTTACTTGGATAAGAAGGTGGATACATTGATCGCTCAGGGGATGGGGAGATCGTCGGTCCAGGCGAGGGTAGATGAACCAAGGCCTCCTCAACGCTTTGATCAGGCTCCACGCCGGGACGACTCGCGCGGTGCCGGCAATTTTATGGACAGGGTGATGCATAAGACTGTCTGCGCGGAATGCAGGAAAGAGTGCGAAGTGCCTTTCAGGCCGAGCGGCGGACGTCCGGTATATTGCAAAGAATGTTTCTCAAAGCGCAAAGCCAGCGAACCGGGCGCCTCCGGCGGAGAAGGCAGGCCATTCAGGCCTAATGCGCACGAAAGACCCGGAAGAGAAAGTTTCGGCCGTGAGCGCCATGGGCATAAGTTCGAAGGCCCGGAAAGCCGGAAGCCTTACGACAGGAAGAAGCCGGTTTTCAAAAAACGCAAAAGAAGCGAATAGGTCGGGACAACCAGACGATCTCCCGTATGATGTGCAGTCTTAAAAAGATATTATCAATCTCGGCGATCATTCCGATATGCGCATCGGCATTGATATTATCCGGATGCGCTACCATGCAATATCCCAGCGCTTATAAAGTGGAAGGCAAGGAGATCGGGGAATTTAAGGATCTCGACGATGACAAAGCGCTTAAAGTGGTGGCTCTGATCTATAATGTTCAAAGCGATACATGGGAGGACGGGATAGCCAGGTCGATCGCCCTTGAAGAATACCTGAAACTTTTATCGGGCCGTAAATCGAAATATATAAAGTCCTCCGGTATATTCGATATGAAATACGAAAAGGTGAAGCTCTCCTCGTGGAAAGACGAGGATTTGGAAAAACTGTATGACATCCTGGCTTCGAAAGCGGAAAATTATTACATGGACGCCGCGCCGGAGCTCACAGAGATACAGAACGCCGGCAGGATAGTATGCCTCACAGCGATTAATTCTGTTGAAAGAGAACTGAAAAAACGCAATAATACAAAAGGGGTGATGGCTGTCGCGGGGCAGGTCCTGATGACGGTCCTTACGACCGCTTTGAGCATGATATAAAGTCGCAGTTAATCAAAGGAGACAGATATGAGATTCGCATTACGTTTTGCCGCAGCATTGGCGCTTTTCGTAATAGTTACGACGACAGCCTGTTATGCCGAGGATTTCAGCGCCGATATGGTGACATACGCCGAGCAAGGATCGTTCCGGGCGAAGATATTTCTTTCGGGAGAGAAGTCGCGCATTGAGATGCCTGGAGCCGTCACCATAAGCCGCATGGATAAGAAGGCGGTATGGATGCTCATGCCCGATCAGAAGATGTATATGGAACAGCCGTTCGATCCGAGGAGCACGATGGGCATGCGCGATAAGATATCCGGTGAAGTGGAACGCAAATCCGAAGGAAGTGAGATGGTGGACGGCAGGATGGCAAATAAATATCTTGTGACCGTAGTGGTCGACGGGAAGACGGAGTCGGTATACCAGTGGATAGACGAGTTCGTGAGTATACCCGTTAAGACCGCCGCGGTCGACGGGAGCTGGTCGAGCGAATTTAAGGATATAAAAGTCGGCCGTCAGGATCCTTCATTGTTTGAGATCCCCGAAGGGTACAAAAAAATGGCTATGGGAATGCCGGATATGCAGGACTTTTCTAAGGCAATGAGCGAAGCGGCTCAGGGTGAAGGTTACGGAGAATAGTATTAAGCGAAACCGCAGTTAAAAAAGGAGGAATAGAAATGGCGGATCAGGAGACGAAACACGATAAGTTTAAAAGATTGGCGACTCAGAGAGTAACGAACGCCCTTAAGAAGATAGAGCTTATAGGGAATCTCGCGTCTTCCGGTTACGAGTCTTCCGCGGAAGAGGTAGATAAGATATTCGCTTCATTACAGCAGACTCTCGATAATACGAAGAGCAAGTTCTCTAAAAGTAAGAGCGTAGAGACGAAGAAATTCGAGCTCTAGACCCTTTGCCCGATAAACCGGTTTTTAAAAGCGCCGGTAAGGATCTCGGCGAGCAGCCCATAGCCGGGATATTGAAGAGGCGCGGCCTTAAGCCTCACGATCTGGTGGCGAGTTCGACCGAGCAGATAACCCACAAGATGGTCTCGCGCGCCGTTAGGGGCAGGCGCCTGACGCCGAACGTGAAGCGCAAGATATTGAACGCTCTTACGAGGGCGACGAATAAAAGTTTCTCGATCGAAGACCTGTTCAACTATTGACGGATAGATATAGAAAAATATGACCGCCGGAAGAAAAGCTTCAAGGGACGAATTACCGAAGGATCTCGACCTGAATCCCGAATTCAAGGCCGCTTTCGAAGCCATGGAGTATACCTCCGAGAATCTCTTCATAACCGGCAAGGCCGGCACCGGGAAATCGACCCTCCTTAAATATTTCAAGGCCAATACCGGCAAGAAGATCGTGGTGCTGGCTCCGACCGGAGTAGCGGCTATAAATATCGGCGGACAGACGATCCACTCTTTCTTTAAATTTCCCCCGCGCCTTATTCAGAAGGATACGATACGAAAGCGGCGCAACACCGACATCATAGAGAAGCTGGATGCCGTCATCATAGACGAGGTCTCGATGGTGCGCGCGGACCTCATGGATGGCATCGACTATGCCCTCAGGCTTAACCGCCACCAGATGAAGAAGCCTTTCGGCGGAGCCCAGGTGATATTCTTCGGGGATCTCTTCCAATTGCCTCCCGTCGTTGAGGATTCCATAAAATCGATACTGGAAGAGCAGTACGCGACCCCATATTTCTTCAGCGCGAAGGTATTTAATAATTCGCATCTCCGGCATATCGAATTGACGAAGATCTACAGGCAGAGCGACAGAAAATTCATTGAGCTATTGAACCGGTTCAGGAATAAGGAACATACGGATCAGGATATCGACATGCTGAATATGCAGTTTTCGAGCAGCATGCCGAACGCAAACAATACCACTGTTATTCTGACCACGACCAATAGCATAGCCGGGGAGGTAAATAAGAAGAGGCTGGCGCGATTGCCCGGCAAGGCGCATTCTTATGAGGCGGATGTCGAAGGCCAGATAGAAGAATCGGCTTTTCCCACAAACGCGTGCCTTGAGCTTAAAAAAGGCGCGCAGGTCATACTCTTAAAGAATGATCCCAATAAACAATGGGTGAACGGTACGATAGCCACCATAGCGTCATTGTCGCACAGTTCAATAATGGTGGATATCGACGGAGAGATCTGTGAAGTTCCAAGGGTGAAGTGGCAGAAGATAGAGTACAGTTATAACGAGGAAGAAGACAAGATAGAGGAAAATATCGTCGGGGCTTTCGGTCAGTATCCTTTGAAGCTCGCCTGGGCCATAACTATACATAAGAGCCAGGGGCAGACATTTGACAAGATAATAGTCGACTTAGGCTACGGTGCTTTCACGCACGGGCAGGTTTATGTGGCGTTATCCAGGTGCACGAGCCTGGAGGGGATAACTCTGAAGAGGCCGCTCGTCGACCGCGATATAATATTCGATAAGAGGGTGCATGACTTTAAGGACCGGTTCGTAACCTTGGGGATATGATATGAAATTAACCAATACGCTGGTGGTCCTGGATCTGGAGACGACCGGCACGTGGGTCGAGAAAGACAGGATAGTGGAGATAGGGATGGTAAAGATCCATCCGGACGGGAAGAAAGAGACCTATCTTAAGCGCGTCAATCCCGGCATGCCGATCCCGGCGAACGTAACGAAGATAATCAATATCACCGACGATGACGTGAAGGACTCGCCTCGCTTTAAAGAGATCGCGCAGGAGGCGTTTGATTTTATCGGAGAATCCGATCTCGGAGGATTCAATATATTGCGGTTCGACCTGCCGCTTCTGGAGCGCGAGTTCTACGATGCGGGAATTAAATTTAACTGGTCCAAGCGCAGCGCCTATGACGCCCAGAAGATATATCATATACACGAAAAGAGAGATCTCACGGCGGCCTATTTTCTGTATTGCGGCAAGAAACTGGAGAACGCGCACTCAGCTATCAGCGACGCGGAGGCCGCGATGGATATACTTGATGCCCAGATCGGGCAGTACGGATCTGCCGAGAAAGGTCTGGAGTCTCTCAGGGATATCGACTATGAGAAGTCGAGCGATTATTTCGATAAGGGCAGGAAGTTCTGCTGGTGGAACGGCCAACTCTATCCTATGTTCGGTAAATACGGCAGGAAGAAGCATATAAAATCGATCGCGAAAGATGACCGCGGATATCTGGAGTGGGTGCTCTCTAAAGATTTTGACGACGATATAAAGATGATGATAAGTAAGGCGATTAACGGCGAGTTTCCGCAGGCTCCGGGGAAATAGAGGCGAAATTTGGCGATGGTATGTGAAAGTACAGGCGGTGTCGCTTACCGGCACTGGACGCGTCAGGCGCCCAGGGCCGTTTTTTTACTCGTTCACGGCCTCGGCGCCCACGCAGGGAGATGGGAAGCGGCGGGCGATTTCTTTCTTAAGCGCGGGATATCGTCGTATGCCGTCGAACTTAGGGAGGCCGGGCTTCCGCCTTCGGCAGGGGTCGGAGATTTTTACGGGAAGATACTCGCGCTGCGGAATATCGCGATAAAAGATACCGGAGGGCAAGCGCCGGTCTTTCTGATCGGCGAGAGTTTGGGAGCGGTCTTATCTTCGTTGGTATGCGCCGGCGATCCGGAGATCTTCAAAGGGTTGATCTGCATAGCCCCGGCCTTCAAAGCAAGGCTCAAGATCCCTCCGGCAGATGCCTTAAAGATCCTGGCGGGGTATTTTTTCAGTCCTAAAAAAGAATTTCCGCTGCCTTTTAATTCCTCGATGTGCACGCGCGACCAGGATTGCAAGAAGATCATGGATTGTGACCCTGCAGAATACCGCGCGACTTCGGCAAAGATGATATTTCAGATATTGAAGGAGCAGGCCCGCGCACGCAGGGCGCTTGTAAGGATCACGATACCGTCGCTGTTTCTCGTGGCGGGCAATGATCTTTTAATAGATCCTCGCTCAATAAAAGACGCTTTTAAAACCCTGGCCGCCGCGGATAAAGAGATAATAGAGTTTCCCGGCATGTATCACGCGCTTTCCGTGGATATCGGCAAGGAGAAGGTCTTCGAGACTATTTTGAAATGGACCGACGGGAGGATGGCTTGAAATATATATTGGCGATAGACCAGGGGACCACGGGAAGCCGCGCCGTAGTATATGACAAAAAGGGGAGGTGTGTCGCTTCGGCCTATAAAGAATTTCCCCAGCATTTCCCTCGTCCCGGCTGGGTGGAGCATGACCCGCGCGATCTTTGGTCGAGCGTCAACGACTCCATCCAGAAAGTACTAAAACAAGTCCCTCCGTCTTCGATAGCGGCCATTGGCATCACAAACCAGCGCGAGACGACGATAATGTGGGACGCGCGCACGGGAAAGCCGGTCCATAACGCCATCGTGTGGCAGTGCAGAAGGACCGCTGTGCGGTGCGACAGGCTGAAAAGATCCGGCTCTACAGTCGCGTTAATCAAAAAAAGCACAGGACTTCCTATAGACGCTTATTTCTCCGCGACGAAGATAGAGTGGATGCTTAAGAATGTGCCCGGGGCTATGTCGCGCGCCAGAAAGGGCGAGATACTGTTTGGCACGGCAGACTCCTGGATATTATGGAAGCTCACCGGGGGAAGAGTCCATGCCACCGACTATACGAACGCCTCGCGTACTATGTGTTTTAATATTCAAAATCTCGAATGGGACAAGAAGATACTCGATATATTCGGGATCCCGGAGCAGATACTGCCGGAAGTTAAAAAATCTTCGGATGTATTCGGATATACCGACAGTATAGGGCGTCTTCCGGAAGGGATACCGATATCCGGGATTGCCGGCGACCAGCAGGCGGCTCTATTCGGCCAGACGTGTTTCGAACCGGGGACGGTAAAGAATACTTACGGCACCGGGGCATTCGTTCTTATGAACGCCGGTAAAAAGCGCCCCGTATCAAAATACGGGCTCATCACTACCATCGGATGCGGCGCGCGCGGCGAGCCGGTATACGCCCTAGAGGGATCGATATTCGTCGCCGGCGCGGCTATCCAGTGGCTTCGCGACGGCCTGAAGATCTTAACGCATGCTTCAAAGTCCGAGATCATGGCGTCTTTAGTCGCGGATAACGCGGGAGTATATTTCGTGCCGGCTCTCGTAGGGCTCGGCGCGCCTTATTGGGACCAAAACGCCCGCGGCGCAATATATGGTATTACGAGAGGCACTCATCGAAATCATCTGGTGCGCGCCGCCATTGAAGCTATGTGTTATCAAACCAAGGATGTGATCGACGCCATGCAGAAAGACTCAAAGCTTAAGATGAAAAGCCTGAAGGTGGACGGCGGCGCGGTCTCAAACGATCTTTTGTGCCAATTTCAGGCCAATATCCTCGGCATAGACGTAGTGCGGCCGAAAGTCACGGAGACGACGTCGCTCGGCGCGGCGTATCTGGCCGGACTCGCGGTCGGCTATTGGAAAAATACGGCCGAGATAAAAAAGTGCTGGGCCGTCGACAGAGTATTCAAACCGAAGATGCCGAAGAAACTCTCCGGAAAGCTCTACGCCGGATGGCGTGAAGCCGTGAACAGGACTCTTACTAAATGAAGATGTTCGATGTAGTGATAATAGGCGGCGGCGTAACAGGGACTGCGATAGCCCGGGAGCTCTCACGGTATAAGCTCTCCGTCGCGCTTCTGGAGAAAGAGGAGGAGCTCGCCTTCGGCGTATCGAAGTCGAATAGCGGTATAATACATCCCGGGACTAAAAACCATCCCGATTCTCTCAAGGGAAAGTTATGCGTCGAGGGTAACAGATTGACCCGGCAGCTTGCCAAAGAGCTTTATATAGACTTTAAGATGGTCGGCGAACTGGTGGTCGCGTTCGACAAAGAAGAGGCCGCGCGCCTTCCCGGGATAAAGGCCGACGGCGTCCGGCTCGGAGTCCCCGGGCTTAAGATAGTCGACAAAATTTGGCTCAGAAGAAACGAACCGAATCTTTCCGATAAGGCCGTGGCCGCGCTCTACGCTCCGACGGCCGGCATCATCAGCCCTTATAGATGGGTCTACGATTTTGCCCAGAACGCCGCGGAGAACGGCGTGGAGATCCGCGCCGATACCGAAGTTAAAAATATCATTCCATTAAAGCCCGGGTTTAAGATAGAGACTTCCGGGGAATCGATCCTGGCGCGTTTTATCGTGAACGCGGCCGGCCTGTATGCCGACGAGATATCGAAGATGGCCGGAGTCGGCAGCTTTAAGATCACCCCGCGAAAAGGAGAAGAGTTCCTTCTCGATAAGAAGAGGGAGCATATAACGAAGCACCTGCTGTTCCCTCTGCCATCGAAGACTTCGAAAGGTATCCTCGTTACGAGGACGGCCGACGGCAATCCCATGATAGGACCTACGTCAGAAGAAGTGGACGATAAGGACGATCTCGCGACGACCGCCGGCGGCCTTCAGAAGGCGCTCGCCGGGGCAAGATTGCTCGTGCCGTCCATAAGCGAGAATGATATCATAGCGTATTTTGCCGGGCTTAGGCCTGTGGCGGGGGACGATTTCATCATACGACACGAGGATAAAGTTCCGGGCCTGGTCAATGTGGCGGGGATCCAGTCGCCCGGGCTTACCGCGGCGCCCGCGATAGCGGTGATGGTGACGGATATATTGAAAGATAAAGGCCTCTCCCTTAAGAAGAAGCCGTTCTTCCGCAAGCACCGCAAGAAGGATGTTCATATATTCGCCATGCCGCGGGAGAAGGTAAAGCGCATAATCGCCTCCGACGCGGCGTACGGGGACATAGTATGCAGATGCGAGACCGTTTCCGCAGGAGAGGTGCGCGACGCCATCGCGCACGGCGCAAAGACGATGGACGGGATAAAGTTCAGGACCCGGGCCCAGGCGGGAAGGTGTCACGGCAGCTTCTGCACCACCAGGCTTATGAGGATGCTTTCCGAAGGGACGAAGAAGCCTCCGGTAGAGATCACAAAGCGTGGTCGGGGGTCGGAACTGGTGAAGAAAGACAGGATAAAGTGAATAGAGACCTTGTCGTAGTCGGCGGCGGGCCGGCCGGCATGGCCGCGGCCATCGCCGCGGCGGAGAGCGGAGTAAAAGACATCCTCCTTATAGAGCGGGACCAGCATCTCGGCGGGCTGCTCAATCAGTGCATCCATACCGGGTTCGGGCTCGATTATTTTAAAGAGATACTCACAGGCCCCGAATACGCCGACAGATTCATAAAAAAGATAAAATCGACGCCAGGGATAGAGATAAGCATGCAGTCGTTTGTCGTCGGCCTTACCAAAGATAAGAAGCTTACATATCTTAAGCCCGGCGGAATGAATGAAGTCAGGGCAAAGGCCCTTATAATGGCCACCGGATGCCGTGAAAAGACGCGCGAGATGGTCCATATTCCCGGTACGAGGCCGGCAGGGATATTCTCCGCGGGATTAGCGCAAAAACTCATAAATATAGAAGGGCTGTTGCCCGGGAAAGAGGTCGTGATAATCGGCTCCGGGGATATCGGTCTTATTATGGCCAGGCGTTTCACTTTTGAAGGCGCCAAAGTGAAAGCGATAATCGAGATACAGGGAAAATCGAGGGGGCTGGTCCGCAACGTCGTCCAGTGCGTCGAGGATTTTGACATACCGATGTATTTCAGTCATAAGATCGCCAGGATACACGGCCGCGACAGAGTCGAGCGCGTAAGCGTGATAAAGGTGGATGGGGATATGAGCGAAATTCCGGGATCCGGGTTCGACATTGATTGCGATACGGTATTGGTATCGGTAGGGCTCATACCGGAGAACGAATTGATAGAGATGGCCGGCGTCGCTATAGATGGAAAAACGAATTCCCCGGTTTCGAAAGAGGTCAATAAAACTTCGGTGCCGGGAATATTCGTGTGCGGCAATTCATTTAAGGTCTATGACTACGTTGATTCCGTCACAGCCGACAGCGAGAAGGCCGGAAAGATGGCCGCCGGGTACTTGAAGGTTAAAAAATGATAAGAAAGATGATCTGCATAGAATGTCCGAAGAGCTGCGAGCTATCGGTAGATCTTGAAGGCCGCAAGGTCGTCTCCGTCAAGGGCGCGAAATGCCCCAAAGGGATCGCGTACGCCGCGTTGGAGACGGAGACTCCTTCGAGGATATTTACAGCGACGGTCGCCTCGGTCGGACTTTCTTTGAAGTTTATCCCGGTGAGGACGAATAAGCCGATCCCGAAAAAAGACGTACTTAAAGCGGCCGAAGAGGCGAGGAGGATAAAGTTGGCGAAGCCGGTCAAGGTAGGGGATGTGATCGTTCGTGATTTTATTGTCCCGGGAGTAAAACTAATAGCCACTCGTGATGCGGAATGAAAATTGACCCGAAATCTGCTATAATGTGTGCCTATGAAACTTAATACAAACCGCATAGAAGCTCTGACCGACGGCATATTCGCCATAGTTATGACCGTGATGATATTGTCATTCAGTGAGATCGTGGGGTTCAAAGGCATTAAGGAAAACGATTTTCACGCATTTTTCATGGGACTCAAGGATGATTTTCTGTCTTATGCCGTAAGTTTTCTTATATTGGGTATATTATGGTTCGAGCATCACTGGCAATTCCATTATATAAAACATACCGATCCGGTCGTCGCGCTGCTTCATGTAGTTTGGTTCATGTTCGTATGTATAATACCTTTCTCGGCGCTGTTGGCGGGGAATAATCCAAGTCTCTTCGCGCCTTTACTTGCTTTTGAGATCAATATAGCGATCGTATTTGCCATTCTTTGCATTAATTGGATATACGCAACAACGGGCCATCGGCTGGTAGATGCGTCCCTGGATAAGAAGACGATATCGGGCCACAGAGTAGCGGCCCTGACGCTGGTAGCCGTGACCCTGGCCGTTATCGGCTTCTCGGTCCTGACAGGAAGGCACGGAGTATAAAAATTTCATAAGGAGAAACAAATGGCAAAAGAGACGTTCTCGTTCGATATAATTTCAGAAGCCGATCTGCAGGAAGTGGACAACGCCGTGAACCAGGCGCAGAAGGAGATGGCGCAGAGGTTCGATTTTAAAGGGAGCAAGGCGTCCATAGAATATAACCGCGCCGAGAAGAAGCTGAAGATCGTCGGGGACGATGATTTCAAGCTTCGCGCCGTAAGGGACATGCTTAACGGAAAGCTTGTGAAGCGCGGGGTGTCGCTAAAGATGATAACTTATAAGGATCCGGTGAGCGTGTTCGGAGGCTGCCTGGAGCAGGCGGCGGATCTTGCCGCGGGTATCCCTCAGGACAAGGCGAAAGAACTCGTGAAGCTCATAAAAGGGTTCGAATTAAAAGTCCAGGCCCAGATAGAAGGCGAAAAGGTGCGTGTCTCCTCGGCCAAGAAGGACGACCTGCAGGTCGTCATCAATCATCTCCGCAAGGTCGATTTTCCCGTGGCGTTAACGTTCTGTAACTACCGGTAGTAAAAATGAGAAGACCTGTCGACTTAAAAGTGGCGTACAGAATGATAAGCTCGGGACCGGTCGTCCTGGTGAGCTCTATACTGGGCGGAAGAGCCGGCATTACGCCGATCGCCTGGCATATGCCGATCTCCGACGATCCTCCGATGATAGCGCTGGAGATCTATAAGGGGCATTTCATCAATAAAGCGATACTCGCGACCGGCGACTTCGTGGTGAATATACCTTCGAGCGATATGGCCGATGTAGTGCGGAAGCTCGGAAGCGTATCGGGCAGGGCCTGCGATAAATTCAAAAAGTTCGATCTTATAAAAGAGCCATCCAAAAAGATCAAGTCTCCGCGCCTCGGCGGTTCTATCTGCATCATGGAATGCAGGCTCCGTAAGGATGCGCGATTATTAAAGGAATACGATATGATATTGGGCGACGTGGTATACGCCGAAGCCGAGGAGAAAGCGTTCACCGACAGATGGCATCCCGAAAATTCCGGCCCGAGGCCGATGCATCATCTCGGCGGTAAGATATTCTCGGTGTCGGCTAAGAAGGTATTAAAGTAAACTAAGAAAGAGAGTTAATATGCAAAGGATCGCGATAGCCGTAATAGCGTTATTCTTAATATCCGGATGCGTGACATTAAGAGACGGGGTGGAGATGGTTGAAGGGCGCTCAACATTTCCTGTGGAGCAATCCAGAAAAGACGCTCTCGCGAAGGTCTTCGATTGCGACCGCGATACCTGCTACATGAATGTCGAGGGCATATTGAAGAAGATCTCCAAGGTATCCGTGTATTCTAAGGATAAAGATTTGATAGCTTTTTATTTTATCAATCCAAATACTACCCCTGTTGGTATATTCTTCACTACCGTCGACGCTACGCATACAAAGGTCGAGGTCTCATCTCCTTCGCGCAATGCCAAGGAGATTATCGCTAAGTGCGTCTTTACGGATAGTGATGAAGCCGTGGCGGAAGCTTCTGCGACGACTAATTTTAAAATGTAGGACGTGGTTTTCGGAGAGATGGCTGAGTGGTTGAAGGCGCACGCCTCGCCCCGCCATGGCAGTTAAGAGGCGTGGGGCGGGGTCCCGCCTCGGGTTGTAAAAGATGCTTGGCGGGAAAAGCGTGTATTGAATTAAAGCGGAGAGATGGCTGAGTGGTTGAAGGCGCACGCCTCGAAAGCGTGTGACCCCTTACAGGGTCCCTGGGTTCGAATCCCAGTCTCTCCGCCATGTTTGATAGGGGGCGCTTGATATAAATGATCGGAAGGTACCTTCCGACGAAAAATTTAGCCGGCGCTCTTTTAATATAAAGTTCGAACCGATTTTCTGCAAGATTTCACGCTGCGACTCGAGATTTCCGTCTTGAAGTGCGTAACTTACTCTGTTTAAATCGGTTACGAAATCTTTCGCCCGTTCGAACCAATTATCGCCCCCAGCAGCAAAATCTTTCAGCTTCTCCTGTAAATCCTTCTTTTCGTTTAGATATGCCTCTTTCTTTCGCTGATATTCCTCGAGTGAGAGACTACCTTCAAGATATATGTCTATAAGTTTATTTACCTTTCCATCCATAGCGACTATTTGCGCCTCCAGATTTTGCTGCTGGGGGCGTGATGATTGGACATCGCTTTGTCTATCCTTATCTAGCTCTTTCAAAATCTTCGTAGTCCAATCATCACACAAAGAAACTTTTTGAAGGATGGACTGTATCTGAGTGGCGAGCTCTTCCTCTCGGACATATTTTTGCGTGCAGTTGGTCCGACGCTTAGTGCAGTGATAGTAAGTATGACCTTTCTGCGTCTCAGCCGTGACCATCCGTCCGCACTCACCGCATTTCATAAGCCCTCTAAGGACAAACTGTCTTACCATCTTCTTAGGGTTGCCTCTGCGAGCCATGACGGCCTGGCAAGTATCAAAAAGTTTCTTTGTGATAATTGGTTCGTGAGTTCCTTCGTAACTTTCGCCATTGTATCTGAAGACTCCATAGTAGACAGGATTCTGCAGTATCCTTTGGTATTGACTGGCTGAGAGTGGCCGACCCTTCTTAGAGCGCCCTGCCATGCCGGCCGAGTTTATCTTATCTCTGATTTCCGCAAGCGTATAGCGCTCGGTAGAGTATAGGGCGAAAGATTTCGTTATGAAAGGAGCTTTGCCCTTGTCTTTGATGATACCGCGCGTCTTGGGATCATTGAGGTATCCTATAGGTGCCCACTGTGGCCAGATACCCTTCGAGAGTTTCAAGCGTATGCCCCGCTTGATATTCTCAGATAGTGCGTCTATATAGTACTTACTCTGCCCGAAAGCGATAGAGAGCATAAACTTGCCCTGCGCATTATCATCAAAGCGATAAGTAGGGAAGAGGAGACTCTTGATGATACCCTGGTCCACAGAGTAGATGATCTTGCCGCCGTCGACACTATTGCGGGCAAGTCTATCCGGATGCCATGCTAAAATACCGTCAGCATGTCCACGCTCTATCTGTAGTAGCATATCATTGAAGATAGGCCTGCCCGGCTTCTTGGCGGTCTTGGCCTCAATGAGCTCCTTAACCACATGGACTTTCTCGCGCGTAGCATACTGTCGCAACTCCACAATCTGAGCTTCGATAGATAGAATCTGTCTATCCTCATCATCAGTAGACTTGCGAGCATATAGGAAGTACCTCATAGGGCAAAGCTCCTTTCATCCGAACTTTATTATTAAAAGAGCGCCGGCTAAATTTTTCGTCGGAAGGTACCTTCCGATCATTTATATCAAGCGCCCCCTATCAAACATGGCGGTGTGTTCTCGAATTCGTTCGAACCGAATTTAGGGGATCAGTCCCCGGCTCGGCATCGCCCCGCCGTGCCCAGCTACAGTAACGTAATAAGCG
>Ga0247841_10003772_pt1 | contig 27299 bp, 30 predicted proteins | sample LaCruzMarch2015__2_FD_192410 | JGI IMG/M metagenome (GOLD analysis project Ga0247841, IMG submission 192410) | Freshwater microbial communities from meromictic Lake La Cruz, Castile-La Mancha, Spain - LaCruzMarch2015_18m | ecosystem: Environmental > Aquatic > Freshwater > Lake | place: Spain... | reverse complement strand
GTTCCTGAGAGCGCTCGGGGGTCTTGTCCAAAATCGGGGGGGCTGGCCCAACTCTTTCAGCAAATCAGCGCGCTTCATGATGACCTTCTTCACGATGCTTGGCACCCCCCTGAGCGGATACGCCAATACCTCCTTCCAAGGCGTGTTGGTCCGGCCCGGTAGAAGCCCGACACTTTTCCGGGCCTTTGCAGTTTACGGGGCCTGGAAGACAAGGCGGATGCAAGGAAGGATGTAAACTCAGATTTGCACCCCGACTCTACCCCCGAGGCGCGTTGTTGTCAAGCCTCCGTCGCGCACAAACAATCATACCGCAATTAAGCGGCGCGACTGATAAGCACTTCCTCGCGTATTAAAGAAATAGCGCAACATTGGAGTGAGCAATAGTAGCATTTGGAATTTAGGAAAATTTCATCGGAAAAATCACCTTCACCAGTGCCAGCGGCATGGGGTACGCGTACATTCAGCCCAGGCAACTTTCGTGCCAAGGCCAAACCCGGGAAGGGTAGTCCCGCCAGGGCAGGGGATGCGTCACACGATAGAAGGGGATGAGCAATTTGCAGGGATTCATTAACAGTGGCGAAGGCTTAGCGAAATATCAGTGTAACTTGTTGAGACATTTAAGGAATCGGGATTTGTAGACACTTTTTGGACGGGTGGTGAATTCAATGACATCAAGGGGTTATTGGCTGGGGGACGAGGATTCGAACCTCGGTCAACGGGGCCAGAACCCGCCGTCCTGCCGCTAGACGATCCCCCAAGCTGAGGGGCATTCTAATAGCTACCGCCGCTCCTGTCAAGCCGGTCGCCAGTGGGCCGGACAAGCGCGCGGCACGGTGAGACTCGCGTCCCGAGCCGGTCTCAAAACTGCGACAATCACCCGCGGCCTGCAAGTCGCTCTTCGAGAACAAGCATAAATTTAGGCGCTTAACAAAGGACGGATCACCGAGGACACATCTTGGCATACACTTTTGGACAGAATTTTTGAGCCTGCCGAACCTGCAGCAACGATAAACACAGCGATATAGTAGAAGTTTTTGGAGAGGGGTCTGGGGAGAAACCTTTTCTCAAAAAGGTCCTCCCCGGATTACTTCTCTGAAAAGTCACTGCGCCGGCGGAGGTCCCGGCTCAGGCGGTGAAGGAACCTCTTTTAACGCTTTCTGAAGCTCTTGCAGCACCTTGCCGAAATCCTGGAAGACCTTTCGAGACGTCTCAGCAACGCCCTCGGTTACAGGCGCAACGAACTCCTTGGACAACTCGTGCGTGGCTTCCGTAAGGGTCTTGCGCAGCTCCGCCTTGTTGGGATCGGCTTTGAAGGCTTCCAACTGGCCCTTGAGGAACCCCTTCTCAGCAGGATACAGCCTTCTGCCCAAGAGTTCCCCGTCCTTTTCCATCTGCTGGTCGGACCTCGTGTCCAACTCGTGCCTGATCTCTTTTTTTGTGGCTGAAACGGCTCCCCGGACAAACGGACTGACGGCTTCGGACCACGTAGAAGCCTCGAGATAGCCCGAAGCGAGCTTCACAGCGCCGTAAATCGCAAGAACTACCACCAGCGCTTTGCAGACAAACTTCAATAATCTGGTCATTGAATCCACTCAAAAGCCCGCCGCAAATCGAAAGCGAGGGGCCCGAAAAGACCTGACCAGACTCAGGGCATGGGACGTCCCATGTAACCCGAAGAAGGATAGGTCTGACTGATCCTGGTCTTGCTCAAGGGCTTGCGCAGCGGAGGCGGGCACATGGCAGCCGGCGGGCACTCCATCCGCACGGAAACAACCTTGCAACTACATGGAAGGAACGAATCCTGCGAGCACTTGACTACAGCCATTTCCGAAGCATGGCCCGGCGTGGGGCCCATTCCCTGATACAAAGCGCCACGGAAATTCTGCGCAGTAGCGACAAAGAAGCCATTCGCGTAACTTGTTGCCGTCGCTGCAAGCACCAGCAAAAGGACCGCGATGAAGCCCGTAAACTTCCTATTCATGCTATACCTCCAATCACTCAATCTAATAGTGTTATTCGGTTTAAATCACTTTTTGTGACACCTCGACCAGAGAAATGTTCCTCAGGTCCCATTTCGCCTATTCTGTAGCGCATTGAAGATGATCCCGCCTTACCGTCCCCTTTCGTCTCCCGCGAGGGGAGGCGGATTTTGTGGGGGCGGGTTTGAAACCCGCCCCTACCTCAATATCTCCTTTGATGGTCGGAGAAACGGTAGGGTGACACTGGTTCAAAGTCAACGCGTGGAAGCAGGGTCGCGTAGTCGCCCGAGACCCCGTGCCTACGCCCGCTCGGGTTTGAACGACGGCTGGCCCGTAGCTTCCAGAACGCTGCGCCACAGCCTTCCGTTCAGGTCCACCCGTTTGCGTCCCTTCACAACCTCCTTGATGGGGATGTACACGAACTCGTCGTTCCACGTCCCAACCACCATGTTCGTTTTGCCGGCCATCCCCGCGTGTACGGCATTCTGTCCGAGAAACCCGCAAAAGACTGAATCGTTTGCAGTGGCCGGGACCGATCTGATCATGTAGCTTGGGTCTATGTACTTGAGATTGATTTCCATGCCTTTGGACTTGAAATGATTGTTGATGACCTGCTTCAAGTACAGGCCGATGTCTCCCAGACGAGGGTTCCCCGACTCGTCGGTCCCCTCTGCGCTGCAATACTTCTGACCGGCCCCTTCAGCGACAACGATCACAGCGTGCTTGCGGGCCAGGAGTCTGCTCTCAAGGACCTCCAACAGGCCGTGAGGTCCCTCGATGTCGAAATCGGATTCCGGGATGAGCACGAAATTTGCGTAGCGTTTATCAAGAGCGGAGCTGGCCGCTATGAAGCCCGATTGGCGGCCCATGAGCTTCACCAGACCGACGCCGTTGGGTCCGCCCAGTGCTTCCACGTGCGCTGAAGTGATAGCCTGGGTCGCCATGCTCACAGCGGTACTGAAACCGAACGAGCGGGAGAGCAAATTGATGTCGTTGTCGATAGTCTTGGGAATGCCGACAACGGCTATTTTATCGTTCCGATTACGGATCTCTTCCGCGATCCGCTCTGCGGCACGGAAAGAACCGTCGCCGCCAATGGTGAAGAGTATCCCCACATTCATGCGTTCCAGCGAGTCAACGATCTCGCCTATGTCCTGTGGGCCGCGGGACGATGACAGGATTGTGCCTCCGACTTCGTTGATTTCGGAGACCTCTTCCGGCGAAAGCTGCAACACAGGATGGCCGAATTTGGGGATGAATCCTTGGAGACCGTAACGGATGCCTATGATGTTCCTCACGTGGTATGTGTGATGGAGCGTTAACACCAGCGACCGGATCACGTTGTTGAGACCGGGGCATAATCCGCCGCAGGTCACTATGGCACACTTGAGCTTGCTTGGGTCGAAGTAGATCCTCCGCCGTGGGCCGGCTTTCAAAAACGATACGGGGCTGGCGCCCTCCTTGATTTGCTTCTCCAAAGCGTCCGCAGACAGATCGAACAGCACCCGTTCGGTTTCTTCGACATGTTGACCCTCATGCAACGGGCTGTCTATTCTTGGCTCGCCAAGGGTCTCTATGGTCGTATCCACGGTCAAGACGCTCCGTCGGAATCCGGGCCTGCGGTCCGGACTTGGAAATAACGTTCTTCACTGTGCCCGATGGGCGGAATGCATCACCATAGCTTATCGGTCGGAAAAAAGCAATAAAAAACACCTATTAGCGGTAAGCGTTCAGCGGACAAGAAGCTCCGCCTTCCGCGTCGGATCACCGCAGCGGACGCGGAAACCGGTGATAATACAGATTACGCTGCTCTCTTCGTCGTGAACGCCGACGGTCACGTACTACTCGACTGGGCGCCAAGCCCGGGAATAAAAGGAAAGACGGGGACGTACGAGCCTCAGACCCAAATTATCATCTGCGGGGCGGCAGAGAGAGGGCGGGCTACGGGCTTCAAGAGCTGCTCCGGACAGAATAATCGGTTCACAGAGACAACCACCAAGGGGATTACTTCCGTGGGAATTCCCGGAATTCCGCTGAATTCCGGAATTCGCACACGGAATTCACATACCGTCGTAAAGAAGGACGACATACACACGCCAGGTCATCCGGAACACACCCGCGTGGCATTCAGTGTGCAGATGCAGCAGAGGAACTGACCTTCCTCGGTGCTGCTGAGGTTGCGCATGCCGTGAGGTTCCATGCTGGCGATGTAGACCACGTCTCCGGGGCCGCAGATCCGCTTGCTGACTATTTCATCCGTGTCTGAGCTAAATTCCCGGCATTCGAACTGACCGGACAAAATGTACATGGTCTGCTCGTAAGAATGGTTGTGTATAGGAATTTCACCGCCTGGCCCCACCGTGAATAGTCGCAGCCCATAAGCGGGTCCACTCTTAGAATCCAGGCCCGTTTTGGACAGCCACCGGACAAATACCTCTTTGGCCTCCAAAGACCGGTGTTTGTAGGGTACGGATCCAACCTTGATTTCTTGGACCTCAATGGCGCTCATGGCAATCATTGTTTTCTCCAATGCACATCGTATTCATGGGCCTTAACTTCTTCCCACGGAATCGTCTTTTGCTTAGCTTCGCGAAGTCGACGCATAACTTTCAAATGGTCGATTAGGTCTTCTCAATCTTCGGGATCGTCCAGGAGCTCTTCCGTTTCGCTTTCGTTGGGTGTCGGTTCTATGACGGGCGCTGTGGACATAAGCGCGTCCTCCTATGGCACAAGATAACACGAGCGGGGATATGGAAGAAGCAATTCTCGGGGGATATTTTATCCAGGATTACAACTTGCACGGTCTTCATGAAAAACGGGTACTCGAGTGAGGTGAGAAGGATAGGTCTTACGGCTGTTCGGAAATTCTGTGGCCTACCTTGGAAGAGCAGACTCCCACGAACGTGTCGAGAAGAACTTGGAGGTCTTTCTTGGCAAACCCATATTTTTTCATCAATTCTTCGTCCGGCATCTCCTCGATATCCCGTTTGAGTTCCGCAACCGATATTGTGTGTGGCACCTGTCAATCCTCCTCGAATTCCTACAACCGCAGGAAATAAATATGCGCAACACACTATTAGGCAGCCATTAGCGGCGTAATGTTTTTCAGTTAATTCCGGGCAGCAAAGCCTCTTTTCCGGCAGGTCACCGAGATTCACACATTGAATCGAAAAAGAAACATGTCGCCGTCTTTCACTTCGTAGTCTCTGCCTTCCAGGCGGACCTTGCCGGCTTTGTGGGCAGCGTTCATGGAGCCCGCAGCCTTGAAGTCGTCGAATGCCACCACTTCGGCCCTGATGAATCCTCTCTCCATGTCGGAATGGACCGTTCCCGCAGCTTTGAGCGCGCTCTTGCCTCTTTCGAGGGGCCAGGCCCTGGCCTCCGGGTCGCCTGCGGTGAAGAAAACAATGAGATTAAGGAGATCGAAGGAGGCCTTTGTGATGCGCTGTTTGGCTCCCTGTTCCACGTGCAGATCCGCAAGAAACTCACGCGCCTCGTCCGGACTCAATCGCGCGATTTCGGCCTCCGAGTCCGCATACAGCCAATCTAAAGCTATCCAAGGCTGGTCCGAGACGTAGTCACGAATCTTCGCCAGGGCCGCGGAAACTTCCTCCGTGGATACGCCTTCTCCAACGTTGAGCAGGACCAGCTCGGGCTTCGCCGACAGGAACGCAAATCCCTTGAGCACGTCCGCGTCAGCGATCTCCGGGGAGATTCGCAAAGGCTTGCCCTGATCGAGAATGGCCCTGGCCTCCTGGAGCAGGCGCAGCTCTTCGCCGAGTTCCTTCTTTCCCCTTTGAACATCCTTGGCCACACGCTCCAAGCGTTTTTCCACTGTGGCCATATCGGAGAGAATCATTTCCTCTTCAACTGCCTTGAAATCCCTGAGAGGTTGGGGGTCTCCCAGAGCAGGGGAATGGAAGAACCTTACGCAGTGAACAAGCGCATCCAGCGGACGTATAAGGGCCAGCACTCTGTCACCGATGGTGCGGCCGGGTTTACCTTCACCTGTCAGGCCGGGGATGTCCGTGTATTCGACATGGACCGGGGTGACTTTCTTTGGCTTGTAATAGGCGGCCAGGAAATCCAGCCGCGGGTCTTCGACCGTCACGACTCCCAGTTCCGCTTCCTGATGTCCTTTGCGGTCTGCCGAATCCATGCCGCCTGTGAGCGCCCTGAACACGGTGCTCTTTCCGCTGCCGGGCAAGCCGATGATTCCAAGCTTCACGTTGTCAGTCCCCTTTCCCGTAGACGTTCACCGCGGAGACCGCAGAGTAATACCATTTCGCCCTCAAAAAAGTAATCCGGGGAGGGCCTCCCATAGGCGTCAAAATAAGGCTCCGTTCCGTTCGTCCTGTAGGGACGCCCGGCAGTGGAAGACCCTTGCAGCCGTCCTCATGGGACTCAATCGTGCTCTATTGAAACGACGCCTGTGCCCCGGCGATAAAGAAACTGTCTCAAAACTCTTGAGACAATCGGAATCGTGGCACGAGCCTGGGCTTGTCCCGATTGTGCCGCCCTCACCCCGACGCTCTCCCAGAAGGCGAGGGAGCCATCTTGAGCCACCTGACAATTCCCTCTCCCACAGGGAGAGGGACGCAGGGTGAGGGTGTCAGTGGCACGATTTCAGCCTGTTTGGGACTTCTGAGACAGTCTCTAAATCGCCGTCCTACGTGCGCAAGTTCCTACGGAACCATAGCGCAACGCTATTTTGACGCCTATGGGGAGGAATCCCGGGGTAAGCATCGGTCCCACACATGTATTTTCTTTCGTCGCGTCCCATCGGGACGCCCGATCCTGCGTTTCACGCGGGATTCAGACAATGGAATTTCGGACGTACCTACGACACGCATGTGCTCTTTTTGGCTCTCTGAGCCGGCAATTCATTGCCGGGCTATCGTACCGTCCCTCCGGGACGAAGAGCCGAGACATTATGTTAGCGCCTATGCCCGCGATACGCGGGACTTTTTGGTCGGCGAACGGATGTCACGCGGCAAACGGCACAGCGGCTCTCTCTATCCGCGCTGGTCTTCCCCCGATAGCATGCGGGCTCACCGGCTGTTGATGAATCGAATATGGAGCAAGACGTTGTTGTCGTCCTTGGGGGTAGGAGGCGGAGGGTCGGTCTCGGAGCCTGCGCCCACTGCCACGTTCCCGTGATTTATCAGTTCCGTGGTGAGGGGGCCGTAGGCCTTGGAAGGTATGACAATACCCAGGATCCACTCCCTTGGTGTCCGGGGTTTTTCTGCCACCAATTGCCCATGAATGTCGGGGAGCATCCTCTTAAGCGATTCCACTGCCCGTTCCGGGCTGGGGCTCTCCACCGTCAGATTGTCGGCGCCGATCAGGTCGGCCACGGTGCGAAACTCGCCGCGAGGAAGGGCTTTTTCAATTTGTTGGGGGGGGCTCATTACGTATTGGGGATAGGAGGCGGAGGAACCGGTGGGAGTGTCATGGAGCGGTCGGCCCGGAATCTGATTCCTCCATGGGACTTCCGCGTTTCCTCGCATGTCCCACGCGGACAGCCGGCTCTCGGGGCCGGACCGCGCCGAGGAAGCCGGAGCTTGAACCGCCACAGGGGCCGCGCCTGAAGCGCCCGTGTACGGCATATGATTGTACATGACGAATCCCACGACGACCACGAACGCAAGGGCCGTGACCCCAATGGGCAACGGCATGTAAGGGGCCGAGGAGAAAACGCTGGAAAAAAAAACTCGGAAGGAGAAGCCAGGGGGAGGAGTATAAAGCCTTGTGCGAACCTGCCTGAGGAAATCATTCGGAGGAGAGATCCTTTCGAGGTCGGCCAGCACCTGCACCGTCAGGCCGTACCATTTGAATTCTTCACGACAGCAGGTGCAACAGTTCAGGTGCTCTCTCAGGGATGTTTCCACTTCATGATCTATTCCTCGGTCATAAAGTTCACCAAACAAATCGTTGACTCGCTCACACTCCTTCATGACAAGACCCTCTTAAGTTTCTCTTTTACGACCATACGCGCCCGATGAAGCCGGGACTTGGTGGTTCCTTCCGGAAGATTGAGAATTTCCGCAATCTCCTCATACGAGAATCCTTCGATGTCCCGCAGAATGACTATCTCCTTATGGTCAGGATCCAACTCGTTGATCGCGTCCTGCACGATTTTCTGAATCTGTTTCCCAGCAAGAAGAGTCTCCGGATTCGTTGAATAATCGGGAATCGCTCTCTGATACGAATCCCTTTCTTCGTCACCTTCCGTCTGTGTCTTATTCGCAAAGTGGCCGCGACGCTTGAGATACTTGAATCTGTTTTTTCCGCGATTGGTAGCGATCTGAAACAACCACGTAGAGAATTTGGAGTCTCCGCGAAATTTCTTCAGATTTTGGTACGCGGCCACAAATATCTCTTGCGCTAGGTCGTTGGCCTCCTCCGAGTCGCCTACGAATCTGTAGGCGAGGTTATAGACTTTCTTGTGGTACTTTTCCACCAGTTCATCAAAACCGTCTTTGTCACCCTGCTGACACCGTCGAATAGCCTCCGCGTCCTCATCAGTCTCGGCTTTGAGTGCCGAGAACAGAATCAAACCTACGATGTTCAGACAAAGGCAGGTCAGAATTGTTTCAAAGGGAGGTATCACGTGATGAATTTTTTCTCCAAAAGATCTCATTGAAAATAGAGGATACGACCACAGAAAGTCAAGATTTAAGCGGCCACGGCGGGAACAATTAGGTTTCAGGGGAACGGGAGGCAACGCTGTTTTGTCCCGTTTAATACGCGGAGGGTGCCGTGTCGCGCGGTGGGTCTCGGGGTGTCGGAGGTCAGGAAACCGGAAACGCCTTATCCCGATTATTCTGAATGCCATTGCAGGGTAAAATTCTGTTGGCGCTGACTAAGACCGCTCGTTAAATCAGCGAGCACCCTCAGATCAAAAACATCTTGCCCTCATTGCGGTAGTACGATAATGTGATACGTGCCACGTCGGAGAGTTGAAACAGAATCGCACTCACGCTTCTCCCGGGAAATTCTCTGTGGCAGGACGAGGTCCCATCTTTTCATGCTCAGGATCCGTTCAGAAGTCAAACCATGCGCACTGCCGAGTGTCAAGTATACCGGTGGAATCAGCGAAAAGAGGCCGGGAAAATCCGACCGCGGCCTTGTTGAATGAAATACTCAGTGGGACAAAGCCGATGGGTGATCTCGTCATTCTCAGCCATCCGCCACAACCGCTCCGTGAGACAGCGCGCATGCGCCAGGGCTTGTCCGTAAGAGTAGACGCGGGACTTGTCAAGGCTTTTGTGGAAGCTTGCGAACGGCACAACCTCACGCGGAGTGAGCTGATGGAAGCCATTCTGTGGAATGCGCTGGGTAAACCCCGGTTGAGTTTTGAGCCTGGCTTCCATGCTCAACTGCAAGGGAGGTTACCCACGGAGCCTCATGAGAAATGATGGGCGCTAACCGTGTCATATAACTACCGGAGATAGCACATAATTCATGTTGACAGAGGCGAGCGCGGATTTCATTCTGTGAGTAGACGTTGTACTGCGAATTGACGAGAAGAGAGGAGCAAGCCATGAAAGGCGACCACGAACACGCGCACGCTCATGCCCACAAACACACCCACGCGCATACGCATGAGCACGCTCACGGAGACATGAAGCACGCTCACGAGCATGTCCATGAACATGGCCACGAGCACATTCACGAACACAAGCACGGCCACGAGCATCCGGAGGATGCGCTGGCGCACACCCACGACCACTCAGGAGAGCATGGGCCGCACGATCACGCTCACACCGGCCACGAGTGTGAAGTCCACGAACACGGCCATTGACGGATTTGACAATAGGAGGAAAGGCGGCCGCCGGCCGAGCAAGTGGCCGCCTTGACATTTTGCCTTCTGGTCTTATTTCGCATCCTCCTCGTCGTCCCTCTTTCGGCATTCCTCCGACTCACCCCCAATTTGTTTGCTAGTCCATTTCAGCGGTAGTCACAGTGTTGTTCAGTCACTGAACTTAACGCCGTGCGTCTAGATACAGTCCCATCACCAACCTAGGAAAAACCCGGCGAAGCCAAAAGGGGCTTGACAAAAAAAGTCCGCCGTGGCATGTTTGCAACAATCGTGCTACTCAGCCCGGCGCCAGGCCTATCGACAGAGAAAGCCTCTCCTCTCGCCGGAGCAAGGCATAGCTGTTTCACATGGTTCTGAAGAAAGACAGGCGGCCGCTGGTTGGTGCGTCTGCAACAGAAGGGAAGGAGGGTGTCTCAAAAGTCGGAAATTGGAAGAAATAAGGCCACGTAAAGAAATCTGGCTCCATAGTAACACCACAAGCTCAAGGGTGTAGCTTACAATAGCCTGCTATGCACGTGGGATATCGGTATATTTTGAATCCCGTGATGAGCTCAAGACAGTCTCTTGGCGTTTGCCCCTTCAGTTAGTGAGTCACACTTTCGTGTCGGCGACATCTCAGACTTGCCCAGATCAACCTCGAAGATCGGTCCAGCAAAGGAGCAAAGATGGGTTTCCGCGGAAGCATTCTGGTGATTGATGATGAGGCGGGTGTCAGACGACTCCTGAGAGATGAACTGCAGCAAGAGGGATTCGAGGTTGTCACTACCGAAACAGGCGAAGAGGGATTGTCGTTGGCAGCGCAACGCCCCTTTGACTTGGCTTTGGTTGACCTGAGACTTCCCGGGCTCGACGGCATCGGCGTCTTAAGAAAGATGGGAGAAATGCCTTCTCCCCCTGACACGATTGTGATGACAGGATACGGCGACATCCCGACCGCTGTGGAAGCAATGAAACTGGGTGCTAGAGACTTCATCAGCAAGCCTTTCAAACTGAGTGGACTTATCCCGTGCGTAGACCACGTAGTTAGTCGAAAACAATCGAGTGAGCGTCAGACAGTGAAACCTGCCTTGAAAGCAGGCCGGGAAGACAACCTTATGGCCAAGTGTCCGAGTTCAGCCATGGAGAAGGTTTACGGTGAGATACATAAAGTGGCATGCACTGACACTACTGTGCTCATCCAGGGCGAGACGGGCGTGGGAAAGGACGTGACTGCACGAGAAATACACATGGAGAGCCATCGAAGGGGTAAACCGTACATAGTGGTCGACTGCGGCCTTCTGAATGGAAATCTAGCCGAGAGCGAACTTTATGGACATAGGCGAGGGGCCTTTTCCGGGGCTGCCGATGGAAAGGTCGGATTGGTGGAAGCGTCCGAAGGCGGTACTATTTTTCTCGACGAGATCGGAAATATTGACTTAGAGGTACAGAAGAAATTCTTGAGATTCCTTGAAACCAAACGATATCGTCGGGTCGGAGATATTGGAGAAAGGCGTGTGGATACACGCATAATCCTTGCAACCAACGTGCCTCTGGAACAGGCCGCAAGGAACGGCGCCTTCAGGTCTGATTTGCTGTACCGCTTGGATGGTCTGGCCATACGAATTCCACCCTTGAGGGAGCGACCGGAGGATATTCCGGTTCTCGTGGAGCATTTCTTGAAGATCGATGCCCATTTGGCCGCCCGCCGCATACGAGTGACTTTTCAGGCCATGGACTTACTGACACGGTACCCTTGGCCGGGAAATGTACGGGAATTGAGGTCTGTGATAGTGAAAACCGTCGTATTCGCCGAATCCGACGTCATTAAACCCAGCGATTTGCCAAGCCTGGTTGCCTGCAAAAAACCGGAGCAGGAGCAATTCTACAAAAGGCTCCGCGATGTGGAAAAGGAGCACATCGTCAACATCCTTAAGGTTGTCGGCGGTAATCAGACGCAGGCGGCCCAGATCCTGGGAATCAACAGAAGAAGCCTTTACAATAAGATCCGCAAGCACGCGATATTTTCTCAGCGATTCGAGTCTTTCCGGAATTGAATTCGCGTTACCGAAAGAAAAATGGCGCCTCACGCTCCATGTTCCACAGTTTTCGGTTTTCTCCCCTGCCAGCTTTGGTGCCCTCGATTCGTTGAAATTCCTTGCCCGTTCTTCCCTCGTCCCATGTTCCAGTCAATATTGTGCGCCTAGCCAGGTCGAAACGAACACCGGCAGTGTGGCGAACATCAGGTTCCACTGTTGTTCGTTCGAAGGATCGGATATCCGGGCTAAAACGCAGACGAAGGCCGACCATTTCCGGCAGCGGGCAACAATTGCCCGTATTGCGCGCCTTTTGCCCTACATCTCATCTGACAGTCTCGTGGTAATGAAACCGTCTTGATCGGCCATGTCAGGACAAAGCATTTTCTTCCCGATTCAACCCCCGCAGCTCTCCGCGATGTTTCGTGCTGACACAGCGCTCATCCGTCGTCGGCCTCCTCTTCCAGAAATGAGTGTCGTCATATCCTGCTGTTTACACGAACGAAACCTCGCCGGTCCGAATTTTATAAGGGCGGAGGATTCGGAAGAGTATCGGCAATGGTACGGATGTTGCTGTGTAGTGGCACGATATACAGATGTGTGCCACTCGGAAAGTCCTTGTCCAAAACGGTAGCATGTCTTCCTCTCACAGGCCGAGACAAGAGACCAAGAGAAAAAGGAAAGGAAGGAGGTGAAACGGGAGAACGGCCATCTGTTTGCCCATATCGAGAGACCGGACGGAGACGGGGCCTGTAAAGTCGGGTCAACCGCCCTAATTCCGTAGGTGAGGGCCTGCTGAACCGACAGCCGCCCATTATTCAAAAACGCATCGTAGTCGGTCATTCAAGACCCGACTACCTACTTAAAGTAAGGAGAATCAAAAATGGCGCACTTCGCCGATACGAAGAAGACACTGTCGAACGAGAGGGTCGAATTTCCTCTCAAGATGTTGCACGCGTATCCCAGAGCGATCGTGGGATGGGGCGCCCACACCTTGCTAGGTAATGAGGCAAAGAACCTCGGTATGAAGAATGTCCTCATCGTGACCACGGGCCTGAGGGGTACCGGCATCGTCGATGAAGTCAAGGGGATCCTGAAACATGCCGGAGTGAACTCCAGCGTTTATGACAAGGTGACCGGCAATCCCAAAGATTACGAGGTGATGGAAGGTTACAAGGTGCTCAGTTCAGGTGGGTTCGACGGACTCATGAGCCTGGGCGGAGGCAGTTCCATAGACTGTTGCAAGGCCATCCGGCTGGTACACGCCCATGACGGCCAGGATGTCCGGACGTTCGAAGGCGCCTTCAAGGCGACCAAACCCAACAAGATCCCTCATCTTGCCTGCAACACTACCTCGGGCACCGGATCCGAGGTGTCCTGTTTTTCCATTATCAACCATACGGAAAAGCTGTACAAGATGGCGCTGTTCGATCCCAATTGCACGCCGAGCATTGCCATGGACGACCCGCTTATCCATTCGTGCATGTCCGGCGATATTGCAGCTTACACGGGCATGGACGCGCTTACCCATGCGGTGGAAGCCATAGCCTCCCGCCTCCTGGTGCAGGCTGCGTACGGTCCCGGTTTGTGGGCCATCGGCGAGATCTTCACCAATCTTCGTGAGTCTTCATCCAACCGCAACAATGACAAAGCGATCGAGCAAATGGTATGGGCCGAATTGGCCGCCGGAGTCAGCTTTAACAGCGCAGGACTCGGAATTGTGCACTCCATGGCTCACGTGCTGGGCGGACGCTATGACGCTCCACACGGATTGTGCAATGCCATCGGCTTGGTCGACGTAAGTCGGTACAACCTTCGAGCCTGTCCGGACCGATTCAAGGCTATGGCGGAAGCGGCCCATATCGACGTCACCGGCCTCTCCGCGTACAAGGCGGGGGAAAAGTTCATCGACGCGATCGAGGATCTGCGTTTCGAGCTGGGTATCCGTAAGAATTTCAAAGACCTGGGCCTGAAGCCCCAAGATCTGGACGTCTGCGCTCAAGGAGTGCTCAACGATATCTGCACGGGGGGCAACCCCCAAGATGTAAGTCTTGGGGACGCAAAGAGAATGTTCCAAAAGTGCTCGGGTGAAAAGGTCGATTTCGGTACTCGATAATTCTCTTGGCCCCGGAAAAGTGGGCCGAAGCATCTGTATTTTGCCCAACAAAATATTCGGAGGATATACACGTGGAAAAGAGAGAACCGTTTACGGAAGAAAACGAGTTGAGGCGTCAACCGATTGATGTTGCGGAGGATCTCATGGCCGCCGAAGAATTTGAGATCGAGGAACTCTGCGTGGATGGAATTTGTGGCGTCTATTGAGCAGGTAAGAGACTTTGATGAAGGTTGCGGGACCCGGCGGTGGAATCGGCCCCGCGGCCTCCTGCACGGCTAGTTTAGAGACCTTCGTGAATGGTTTTGAAATCGTTTCAGGCAGCGGTTTCAAAGCCGTGAACTGACAGGAGTCGGCGCGGTCGTCGGCTCCTCTTCTTTCCTCCCGATTGCAGCGGTTGAGCGAACGGAGAACGAGCCCGCGACGAGCGCTTGATCGTGACGCCGGCTTTTTGCAGGAGAAACGCTGTGGATGAAAGCGTATCGTTGGAAGTTATCTCGAATGAAGGAGAGCAGCTCCTTGCCTACCGGCTGCGAAAGGGGGTAACGCTCGACTTGGATTTCGGACCAAAGCCGGTTCTGGTTCTCGATTTTCCATTGCGCGCCATTTCCGTTCATCCCTCATGGAGTCCTGTCCTGAAGCGCTTGGCTTCGAGTGATTTCGTTTCGATTGAGGAAATAGCTTCCTGCACTCCACAGATACCTTTGGAAAAGACCGAACAATTTATGGAATATCTCGTACGAAAGGCGTTTTGCGAGCGAAGGGGGCTTCTCCCACTACGGGACTATCCTTCTGTTTCCATTATCATCCCGGTCAGGAACAGACGGGGCGATCTGTCAGGGTGTCTGGAATCTCTGACGCATTTGAAGTATCAGCCGGGAAAGACCGAGATCATCGTGGTTGACGACGCGTCGGATGATGACTCTCGACACGTTGCCTCCAAGTTTCCCGTTCGGGTCTTTTCGCTCAGGACGCACAAACAGGTATCCTATTGCAGGAACTTCGCGGCTCGCCGAGCCAAGGGGGAGATCCTCGCCTTTATCGATTCGGACTGTGTAGCGCATCCCCTGTGGCTCAAGCAACTCGTCCCCTCGTTCAGGGATCCTCAGGTGGGCGCGGTGGGTGGCTTAGTAGACTCCGATTCTGACAAAAATGCGCTTGACCGCTATGAGAAGGTGAAGTCCTCCCTTCAGGTGAGCACTTGGTTTAAGCGATCGACGGACGAGGAGCCGTTCTTCTACGTTCCCTCCTGTAATCTACTGGTCAGGCGCGATCTGTTCCTGAAACTGGAAGGGTTTAAGGAAGATTTGCACGTAGGTGAAGATGTGGACTTATGCTGGAGGCTTCAAGATTACGGAAAGATCTTGGAATACAGGCCGGTGGGCACTGTTTACCACAAACACCGCAATAGTCTCTGGCCTTTCTGTCGGAGGCGGTTTCAATACGGGACCTCGGAGCCGATTTTGCAGAGACTCCATACCGACAGAATCAAACAGCTTAGGCTCCCCCTCTCTGAATTGATGGTCTGGATTCTCATTGCCGCATCGGCTCTTCTGGGGTGTGCGCCATTGCTCGGAGCCGCTGGGGCCATTCTCCTCCTAGACGGATTAAGTCGGCATGCCCGGATACGGAAGGAGCGCCTACCCATCCCGTTTGTGGCGACCTTTATGGCTGTTGTCAGAAGCTGTCTCTCTCTATTGTATCACTTGTGCACATTTGTCTCGCGGTACTTCTTGATCCTGTTCATAGCATTATTCCCTTTGATTCCATATCCATCAGCGGGTGTGTTCTGTATGCACCTTATCTCGGGCGTTGTTCAACACCGAACGAAAAAGCCGCAACTCAATCTCCTCGCCTTTCTGGCCTTGTTTACGCTGGAACAGCTCTCATATCAATCGGGAGTATGGTGGGGCTGTTTCAGAGGGGCTTGCGTCACCCCCCTTTTCCCCAGACTGGTCTTCGAACGAAACCCGTTATCGAGAGTCCGAGAATATAAGGTGACCACTGGCCGGGATGGCCAATGAAATGCTCCCTCTTGAGTGCAGCCGGGGACTTTTGGCCTCGTGACACCAATTCATAGTTGCACCATATTGCCAGTGCGGGCACGACCACGTTCACGCCCATGAGCACGCTCACGAACACAAGCATGGACACGAGCATCCGGAGGATGCGATCGCGCACACTCACGATCACTCAGGGGATCATGGACCTCACGATCACGTTCACACCGGCCACGAGTGTGAAGTCCATGAACACGGCCATTGACGGATTTGACAATAGGAGGGAAGGCGGCCGCCGGCCGAGCACGTGGCCGCCTTGACATTTTGCATTCTGGCCGTATTTCCCATCCTCCTCGTCGTCCCTCTTTCGGCATTCCTCCGACTCACCCCAAATTTGCTTGGTTCTTCACTTCGGCGGTCTGCTACGTCTCGTCCACAAGGCCCATATCCCGAAAGCGCCCAATAGCAAGCCTGCTCCCACAAAGAACTTGGAATGAGCGGCCACCAGAGGCTTACTGAAGGAATCCATCAGGAGGCTTTCCTTCACGTCGATATCCACAGTCGCGCCATGTCCGCCGTGTTCGGATTCCGCGATCACTTTGATCGTCCATTTCCCGGGCCGGTCGGGGAGGAACGAAACGACCCCATTTCTGTCGGTCCGTCCCTTTTGATGGGGCACGGCGTCTCCCGGCCCAAAGATTTCACAGGGCGAGTAGCTCGAAGGCTCGTTCGGCAAAAAGAAGAATCGTGCGCTGATCCCTCTGTTCTCTACCTGATACTCGACGGAATGAGCTTCCGCCCCTGACACGGTCAGGAGCGAAAGCATCACTAGCCAGACTACCCTTTCCATCACCGTGCCTCAAATGTTAGGCTCGCACCCAGGGACAGGACATCGGCATCAGGGTCGTCTTTGAGCGGAACTCCGTATGACGTAGTGATCAATTGAAAGCCCGGCTTTGCGATACTGACGTTTACCCTGCCGTCCTTGTCGGTTTTGGGCAAGTCCTTGGGCTGAGAATCATCCCTGGTGGCTGTCTTTACCACCGCGCCTTCCAGCGGCTTTCCCTCCAAAAACACCTTCAGGGTAAGCGCCTCGCCGGGCTTCGCTTTGAAAGGGTCTTTTTCAGGAACAATCTCGAAGAGCGTCCCCACAGGCTTAGAAGATGTGTCGCAGGGGGTCAGGAGCACTTTGGCGTATTTCTGGCTCTTTCGCGCCTCGATGATCGAAAACTTATCTTGCGCTTCCCTCTTGGTGATTTTTTTCCAGCCGTCCGTTGTTTTGACACCGTAGCCCCCATCAAAGAGCACCGTGACAGCCGCCGCCCCTTTCGGATTTATGGAGACACTACCCTGCTGTCCATCTATGTCCAGCGGCACGGAGGCGCCCTTGCAGTCAAGTGCCTTCACTTCCTTAACTTTTGCCGAGTCATACGATTCAAGCTTTTCGCCGTGCCCGTACGCCACGATCAACTTTCCGTCCTTTTGCTGCAACCACACGTCATGTGAAAAAGCGTGTTGAAAACTGAAAGCGAGAATTGCCATAACTGGAACAACCATCTTGAACATGCCATCCTCCTGCATTTTAGTCTTTGCGTCCATCCATAGCGGATGGACCTGTCTGTCACCCGCATCGTTCAACCTGCCGGTCAGAAGGTATATTTGACTCCTCCGTTCAGATCCCATAAAGGGCGAGGGGTGAAGGTGAAGTGGTACCCCACTGTTGAGTTGCCCCCACTACTTACGCTGTCCGAGGACAATTCTTTGGGCTGGTATTTCGCCGCTGCAAAGATCCCCCAGTGCCGTCCCTGCCACGCCATTTTCAGATTGTACAAGACATAATCCGGGCCATATTGCGGAGTGGGATTGCTCCCAAAATAGAAGGGCTGTTCCCCAACGTACTCGCAGTAGAGATCCCCGAGGAATTTCACATCCGGGGTGAGATCGTAGGTCAGTTCTATGCCTCCCTTGATAACATCCTGCGCCACGCCGGTCACCAGGTCCTGCCCCGTGGTCGCTGGATTCTTAACCTTCGCATCTACCCACGAATAGTTGGCAAAAATATTGACCTGGTCGGAGGCATAGTATCTCGCCTCCACTTCATAACCGGTCCTCTTGGAATTTCCCACGTTGTAAGGATTACCGGTCGCGTCGGTCCGGACTTCATTCTCCATATCGGTGCGATACCAATCCAAGGCTATGTAGATTCGGCCAAAGAGCGCGGCGTTGAAACCAAGGTCCCAAGAGTCAGTCTGCGCTGTTTCAAGATCGAACTTGCTCTTTGCAGCCGTTTTTGCCGGCGACATCTCCGAAGCCGCGGGTGCACGGAATCCCAACCCTTTATTGCCGAATATATTGATATTCTTGAATAGCGTTACAACGAACCCCACTTTGGGATTCAGTGTGGTGGGGTACCCTACGCCCGAGTTTGCCGGAATCAACCGATTGGTTACATTCATATTAAAGTAGTCTTTTCGCATACCACCGACGAGCTTGAGCGACTCTGCGAGCTTCACCTGACCCTGGATGAACAGGGAGTAATCTGCCAGTCCGAGCCCATAGTCGTTTGTCGTCCCGGTCGTCTGTCTGTTGACTGTCTGGAAATGTTGCGCCATTCCCTTGTCGAACCTACTCTCAGCTCCGATGATCACTGATGCAAAGTTACCGAACACGAGATTGTAGAAAATGCGGCCCCCGTAGAATGTGCGGTCGTCGTCCTGCAATCTTTGAGGGGAAGGAATAATGGTTGACCAGCGATACTTTGCGTATTTCTCCACGTAGGCGGTGAAATAGAGTCCCGCATCCGTTCCTGACGGCGCATAGTTCGCAACCGCCGACCATCTTCGGGAGTAACCGAGGTCCGTGGGGTTCACAGCCTTCCGTCTGTCAAAAATGCCTTTCTGCACATAATCAATGTAAGGAAATCCAGGAGCGCCCCAGTCGGACCTGTAATAATTAAAGCGCAGCGAGAGAATCCCGTCCCAGACCGGAGCAGTCACCTTGTTGAACGAACTCCAGTTTGTGTACTGGGAATTCTCTGCGTAACCGTCCAGAGTCATGTAGGAATTTACGACAAAGGGGGTGGGAACCCAAGCGCTGGAAGTGATGATCGGAACAGTTCGAAAACCGCCAAAACTGGCCCCGGACAAGGTCATACTCGGGGTTGGCTCACTGTTCTTTGTTATGATATTGATCACGCCGGCTTGCGCGTAATTGCCATAAAGCGCAGAGAACGGCCCTTTTATCACCTCTATTCGGTCAACCATTTCCGGACTGAGCCACGATATGTCGGACATGCCGTTTCCACCCTGGGACGCAGACGGAAGATTCTGCGGAACACCGTCAACGTATATACATGTGTCCGTGCCGTGTCCCCCCGCATTGCCTCGAATTTGCATGGGATGCCCCACGTCTCCTTGTCCATACGTGTAGGAGCGCACGCCGGGCACAGTCCTGAACAGATCGGTATAATTCCTCACATCGAGTCGGTCGATCTCCTGCCTCGTCACAACCGTCACCTGCGAAGGTAGAGCCGTTGCGGCCACGGATGACACGCTAGACTTGTCGGTGACGACGGACATCGACGGCATTATGGCCTGCGACCCCGCGTCGGTGCCGCTTGTCCGGGTCTGGGATTCCGAGGACGGTTGGTCCGGCGGAGTGGGCTCCCCGTAACCCTCGCCCTGGCGAGCGCCTGCAGTCCTAGACCCAGTCCTCTGTTCCGGTGGATTGATTTCAACGCGATCCAGCTCTCGGCCCGTGGTGTCCTGAGCCAAAGCACGGAGGTCCGCGGCGATCAACAGCGCTGCCATCGCAATAAACACGCCCAGCGTTTTGAGGCAAAGCAATCGCTCAGACACCAAGCGTCCGTCGAGAATTGGCAGAGAGCGGAGTCGATCCATTGAAGGACGACGTGGGGAGCATATGTGATTCCTCATCGCTGGTCCCCTCCCCTGAACAAGGGCTGAGACCCATAGCGACCGTGGATGCCCTCCCTCTGAGCACGAGGAAATGGCCTGCAGACCGGATGAAGCGAAGCTCTCTGAGCTGAACCGATATGCCTTTGAGAAGGCCCACACGGTGGCGTTGCCGATGTCGTCGGTCCCCATGACGCCGGATCCCGGACGAACATGGCGGCACCGGGTGCTAATTGAGCCCTTGCCGGTAAGGGATACCCTGTGAAACAACCCTTGGGTGGCGGCCCTAACTTCAGTCCGGACGGCGTGCATGGCCCCGAGCCGGGGAACACTGTCTCAAGAATTCGGATGGGTACCGCCATGATACCTGCCACCAGCCCGACCAGTGGCGCCATAGGACCGAGGTCAAGACACCCTTCCGGCACAGGAGGCCTCCGAGCGCATGGCTCCGGACGCACCACAACATCCACTCGCACCTGTACAGGCCTTGTCGGACTGGGCGGCGCACAAGCGGGTTGGCCGCAAGGCTGTGGTGGACAAAGCATGGGCCCGCCACAAGCCGTAGGCGCACACGGCACGGGAACCTCAACCTGCACCGTACGGGAAATTGGAGCGGGACGGTTCGGGGCACAAGGCTTCATTGCCGGAAGGGGTTGCGGATAGCAGCCGGGAACTCCTTGACAGAAGCCTGCGACACCGGTTGAAAGCGACGCTATGAAAACTAGGAAGAAGATGGCGATACGCATCTTGACACACCCTCCATACCCAAGCGGTCCAGCGACAGAAATCCATCGCGAAAAAGACATTCGTGCCCATCCCGCAGATAAAGCTCCGCGACCGAGACCTGAATCTTGACAAACTTAAGGCTAATTCTTGACTTGAAGTCTGGAGCAAGGGATAATGGCGGGTAACGGGAACCTCAAACCTATTCCCGCCGACCCCGGCTTTCGTGGCTGCGGAAGCTGGGGTTTCCTGCTTCAGGCGTGTTCAAGAACTCGCTGATAGTTAGAGGCTTGAGGCTCCCGGTCCGTCTATGGCGACGGACCGGGTAACCTGAAAGCCCTGCCATGTCTGTGGGTGACACGATTATGGGAAAGGTACTATTGCGAGAGCGGACTTGTCAAGTTTTTTCGCGACCGGTAAGTCCTCCTACCCCCTTTTTTCTTTGAACAGGATGGGAACCACGTAATCGACGCTCTGTCCTTTGAAGGCATCGGGGATGGGCGGGAATTTCCCGGCAGCTTTGCGTATGATCTTCAACGCCGCGTCATCAAGGAACGCTGATCCGGAAGGCTTCGTTATACTAAGGTTCAAAAGGGAACCGTCCTTGCCCAGCGCAAACGCGACAACCACTTCGCCGTAATGACGTTCATTCACCGCCTTCTTTGGATAAAAGATCGCTTCGCGGATTGCGGAAAGGACCAGGTGTTCAAAGGTCTTCCCTTCCAGGCCCGCTGAGGCTATGAACCGGCGTTCAGCGCTCGCTGTGGAAGGAAGGCTGGCCGTTGAATCTTTCGGGCTGTCCTCCTTCACAGGCTCTTCTTTCTCGGTCTTATTCTCTTCGGGGGGCTTTTCCGCGAGAGTCTGTCGGTCCGTAACGGGAAAGCTGTTCGGCTTCTCATCCTGCTTGGTCTTCTGTTTGGTTGAAGGCGTCGATGCTGCGGAATCCACGGACGCGGGGCTTTCGTCCTGGGGAACCCAATCTTCATCAGCCACGATTCTTGCCGTGATCACGTTTCCTGAGTGGTGGGGCGAACCGGAAATCAGGCTGACCGGATGAATGAAAAACAGAACAAAGACTACGAAGTGGACCAGGCCGGAAGTCAGAAAACCCGGTAGCCTGGTCGATCTCGTCTCACGAAACAAGCGAAGCGGCTTCCAAGCAGTCTGGAGGTCGTCCGATTCAGTGTCCGTGCAGAGCTGGTCCAGATCAAGCTCATTGGTCGAGTTCTTCCACCCGAATGCGCCGAAGCGCACGAGTCCCGGAATCAGATCGTCCAGAGGGCAAAAGGAGGAGGACAGATCAAATTCTTTTTCCTCTGAGGCGTCGCTCCAGCCCAAGCGCACGAGTCCCGGAGTCAGATCGTCCGGAGGGCAAAAGGAGGAGGACAGATCAAATTCTTTTTCCTCCGAGGCGTCGCTCCAATTGCGGAAAGTCCTTGCCGTACTCCCGGTGATTTTCACATCTCGGCAGAAGTCAATTTGAAGAAGGTCTGAATCAAGAGCTTCAACCGATGACAGGTCGCCGAGATCGACGGTGAGATCTTCAGACAATGTCCAGTCTTTTGCCTCCTCTCCGGAGCTTCTTCGGCGCAAATAAGTGGCGCCGGGGGCCGCGTTGAGGGCCCGGGACCATGCGGCGGTTGCGTTCCGCGAAGTGAGAACAGTCTCACGCGGTTGATCCGGGCTCGCTGCCAGGGTGTAGGGCTGGTCAGGACCGGTCTGTGGAGGGCATTTGGCTATCGAGGGCATGACACGCGCACCTTTTTCTAAAAACAACCCGGATAATGGCACCAATTAGCAAGTCATGCTACGCGCCTGAATGTAACCGCATCGGAATTTTCAGTCAAGTGAATTCAGCGTAAATGTGTAAGGATCCGGTTACTGAGGGAAAGACCGTGATAACGACCGAAGTGAAGGCGTTTCCATCTTACCTCGTCGCCCCGGCGCCTGTCCCGGTGTTTGCCTGGATTCCGGCTTCCGCCGTAATGACGATCACTACTTTTTCTTCTGGTGCAGGCTTCCCGGCCTGTGGACGGCTTGGCTGTATTAAGGCAGGCCGGAAAGCCTACCCCACAAGACTGAATGCATAGATAAATCGCTTTGCCTGTTGAATTCTCCCTGCGGAAGATGCTAAGAATGCCTATTGTTGACCGGAATTCCGATCGCGGGTTGCCACCGGCTCGCTCCAATTGCCATCGCCCCTATGAGGCGCTTCACTCTAATTAGCAGGAGGAGACACATGAGTTTTTCCAGGAGGGTGACTGAGACCCCCCCGTACCTGTTTCACCTGATTGATGAGAAGCGTAAAGCCGCGCAGCAAAGAGGAATGGATGTGATTTCTCTGGCCATCGGGGACCCGGACCAGCCGACACCTGGGTTCGTACTGGATCTCATGGACAAGGAGCTTCGAGATCCCCGCAATCATGTCTATCCCGGATATAAAGGAGAACCCGATTTCTGCGAGGCCGTCGCTGTCTGGTTTCTCAAGCGTTTCGGAGTTGAACTGGACCCCGCGACGGAAATCATGGCCGTCATCGGATCAAAGGACGCAATTTCTCACCTGCCGTTCGTGTTCTTGGACCCAGGGGACAGTGCTCTGGTCACGGACCCCGGGTATCCGGTGTACGAGATAGCTACTCGTTTTGCCGGCGGTGATGTAGTCCGCGTGCCTCTTCTGGAGGAAACGGGGTTCCTCCCGGACTTGGCTGCCGTCCGCCCCGAGGTCGCGGACAAGGCGAAGATAATGTTCGTGAATTACCCCAACAACCCTACGGCTGCTGTCGCGGACGGGACTTTCTTTCGAGAGCTGGTCTCGTTCGCCGAAAAGCACAAACTTGTAGTTCTTGCAGACAATGCATATTCTGAGGTGTACTTCGAGGATGCGGACCGGCCCATCAGCGTAATGGAAGTCCCGGGCGCCAAAGACACCTGCATCGAGATCCATTCTTTTTCCAAGACGTTCAACATGACCGGCTGGCGCATCGGGTTCGTGGTGGGTTGCAAGGCCCTGATCGACGGGTTCTTGACCTTGAAGTCCAACTTTGATTCCGGAGTGTTTATGGCGATCCAGCGCGCTGCGGCAAAGGCGCTCTCCCATCCGGACGCGGACGCGTTCAACGCTCGGAAGACCGCGCTTTTCGAGAAACGCCGCAATCGTATAGCGGCCGCGCTGACCGAACTGGGATTCAAGTTTCAGCTGCCCAGGGCAAGCTACTACTTCTGGGTGCACATACCGGACTTATACAGGACTTCAGTAGAGTTTTGCGCGGACTTGCTGGACAGGCAGGGACTCGTGGTCACTCCGGGAGTCGGTTACGGACCCAGTGGCGAGGGTTTTTTCAGAGTTGCCATGACCGCTCCCGACCACAGAATAGACGAAGGCATGGAAAGACTCGGAAAATTCATGAAGGAACAATAGATGAAAGCGACTCTTGTGCTCGCTGACGGCACGGTCTTTCGTGGTATCTCGATGGGGGCCCCGGGCGAGAAGGTAGGCGAGGTGGTCTTCAACACTGCCATAACCGGATACCAGGAGATCCTTACAGACCCGTCCTACCGCGGGCAGATAGTGACCATGACGTATCCGCACATAGGTAACACCGGTGTCAACTTCGAGGACAACGAGGCTGTAGAGCCCTATCTGGCAGGCTTCATCGTGAAAGAGTATTGTCCGCATCCGAGCAATTGGCGAAAGGACACAGACCTCGAAGAATTTCTCAAGATACACGGCATCATAGGCATACAGTCCATCGACACGAGACGACTCACCCGCAATCTGCGGGAAACCGGAGCGAAGAAGGGGATCATCTCAACCGAAGACCACGATCAGGCGAGCCTATTGAGAAAAGTGGAGAAATACCCGGACATCGAAGGGCTGGACCTGGTCAGAGAAGTCACTTGTTCAGCTCCTTACGACTGGGAGGAAGGGACCTGGCGATGGAATGCGGAGCCGACCAAAGGCCGGGAAACATATCGGGTAGCGGCCTATGACTGCGGCATAAAACAGAACATACTAAGGCTGCTCGTCGATTCCGATGCACAAGTTCGAGTTTTTCCCGCGACCGCGACCGGTGACGAGATACTGGAGTACGATCCGGACGGCGTTTTCATTTCCAATGGGCCCGGTGATCCGGAAGCCGTGCCGTACGTCATTGAGAGCGTCCGGAATCTCATAGGTAAGAAACCCATCTTTGGCATCTGTCTAGGCCATCAGATCCTGGGCCTGGCTCTGGGAGGCAAGACCTACAAACTCACCTTCGGGCACCACGGCGCGAACCATCCGGTTCGGCGGTTCGACACGGGCCAGGTGGAGATAACCTCCCAGAATCACAACTTTGCTGTGGACCCCGAAAGCCTGCGCTCAGAATGTGAGGTGACCCACATCAACCTCAACGACGGGACCAATGAAGGAATGGTCCACAAGAAATATCCCGTCTTTTCGATACAGTACCACCCGGAGGCATCACCGGGGCCGCATGATTCACGGTATCTGTTCGAGCGATTCAGGAAACTGATAGAGAGTTCTTGATGAGGATGATATCCGCAGTCGGGAAATCCTCACGAGTGGCTGTGGCCTAAAACAATATCGGATTATTGGGATCTAGCGAAGATATAGCCAGGGCGCTGCCGCTCGGCCCTTATTCATCCATTAATGGCGCATTCGTCATCATGGCTTCCCATCATTCAGGATTTGCCGCCTGGTCTTTCTTTGGCGCAGTCTTGTGATGTTCTTCGAGTTCGTCGAGCCTTCCCAAAATATCTTTGATCAGACCTTTTGTCTCCGAGCAGAGTTGTTCCGCTGAAGAGGTCGACCAACTAATCGCGTCCGATTCAAATGCCATAAAATCAATTATTTTAATGATGTCTCTCGTAATTCGAGGAAATTTCTCTACAGGGCGGCACATCATCTTGGGCCTGAAATGAACCAAAGGATTCCGCAATTCCTTGTTAAGACGTTTGACGCTGTCGGTCTGAGTACCCGCGGGCTCAAAAGCTTGGTAACAACAGGAGAATTGCTCCATGTGATCGCGGTCTGTGATGCGATTGTACAAATCCATGAATCCAAGCATTCTGGGTAGCTTTGGTTGGATTTCGGATTCTCCTCTGCAAAACGCTTCCCATTCTTCCCTGGAACCCCAAGGCCTTTCTTGTTTGACACAGCACCCTCCCGTTACGCTGCACTTTGGTGGCTTAGGTGCTGGTTGCATCACAGCAAAGTCATTAAAAGGGCATAGGCAGGTGACCATAAAACCCTGCAACGAATTGTGCAGAGCTATGAAAACCCACTTCCAATAAAGACTGTCTTCTCGGACTTTGGTCAACATCTCATTGACGATTTTCAAGGAGAAGACAGCGTCCTTCAATTCATTCGTCGCAAAATAGTGGTCAGCCATGATCCGTTGCTCGCTGTCGACGGTTTTCTTCTTGTCCTGACCCTATACTCGTTGGGTTGCCACGGTCAAACTCCTATTCGGAAAGATGGTATAGTTAAGATGAGAAGTATTCGAGAGTTCTCCACTCGGCACTCACACTATTCCTGTGAGCGATCTTTACTCCGCGGAAGAGACACCCGATGGCGATTTCAGCCCAAGGAAGCACTCAAGACCGAATCTGGAATTGGACCGGGTTCCTTTTTCTTGGCCTCGGTCTTCTCGCGCTTCTCTATGCAATCTATGACCTCCGGTATCCAAGTCACTTCGTGGGCGACATGTACGGCCTGGAGGTGATAGCCAGGGTCGTCCTTCTATGCGCCGCTGCAGCGCCCATGCTCTTAGGGGTTGCGCTCCTGTCCTGGGCTTGGCGAAAAGAAATCAGGCGTTATCGGATTCTTGGGACAGCTTTCATCGTCATATCATCACCGGTTCTGATCGCCAACGCTGTCGGCATCGCTCAATCCCGGCAGCTCGACCGAATTCGTGAAGGCTATCCCGAAAAGAGCGTCGAGGAACTGCTCGCGATAGCCCGGGACCAAAAGGACCAACACGCCATCGACACTCTGGCCGTAAAAGCCGACCCGGCTTCGGTCCCAGGCCTGGCTCTGATCCTCCTGAACGAGAACGAGCGCGGCAATTTGCGCTATTGCGCAGCCCAGGCCCTTGCACGTATTGGGAGTGAGGACGCCCGCACTGCCCTGCGTAAGGCGCGAGATTCCTCGAAAGACGAATGTTTCAAGCGACTTCTCAGTCAGATTATTGAGGATTCGGGACAACCGACACAATGACCGGCAGGTACGTCATTTTCCCCCTGGCTTGAGCGCAGTGCAATCCATTGTTCCTCTCTACGTTCTCTCAGGTGATCTGGCGCAGAACCGTGAATGCATGCCTACTGAACGACGGCGATTTATCTTGGCAGGAACACCCGAAATTCTTAACTGGGGTTCGAGACCTCCTGCTCCAAAGCGCCTCGATCCCATTTCCCCAGATTTGCCGCAGCTTCGTACGTGCTCTGCAAAAAGCTCAGGAGGACCTCCTCCGGATTCTCGGACTCGCGCACAACATCATACAGCAAGATAAATTCATTTCGTTCGGAGCTGTAGAACGCCTGCTTCGGTTCGACGGCCGCTCGCTTGAAACCGTTCGGCTCCGGATAAGCATAGGCGTAGAAAGCCGGTTCCTGAATTACTCCGCCTCCGGGCCAGAACCCGCAACTGCTCACCTCGTGCGAATAAGCTTCCCGCACTATGAAATCAGCCAATGCAGGCACTCCTCCGTGATGCTCTGGTGCGCGCCGCCCG
>Ga0247841_10003770_pt1 | contig 27318 bp, 26 predicted proteins | sample LaCruzMarch2015__2_FD_192410 | JGI IMG/M metagenome (GOLD analysis project Ga0247841, IMG submission 192410) | Freshwater microbial communities from meromictic Lake La Cruz, Castile-La Mancha, Spain - LaCruzMarch2015_18m | ecosystem: Environmental > Aquatic > Freshwater > Lake | place: Spain... | reverse complement strand
ATTATTATGCCGAAGAAGGGAGTTGAACCCTTACGGAGTTGCCCCCATCGGTTTTTGAGACCGACGTGTATGCCATTCCACCACTTCGGCAGAGATTTTTAGTTGACGCTAAGCATTTTATATTCTAAAATAGCAAAGGTCAAGAAGATAAATTTAACGGGGCTGTAGCTCAGCTGGGAGAGCACTTGCATGGCATGCAAGGGGTCAGGAGTTCAATCCTCCTCAGCTCCACCAATTTTTACAAAGGGCGGATAATCTCCGCCCTTCATTTTATAAGTTATTGACGCTGATTTAGAGCAGGAGTATAATTTAAAGATTATGATACTAGGCGTGCATGTTTCCGACTCAGGCAAGATTTATCAGGCATTGGATACTGCTAAGGCCTTAGGCTGCGATACCATGCAGATATTCAGCCGCAGCCCGCAGACCTGGCGCAATGGCAACCATCTTAAGCCCGAAGATATTGCGGAGTTTAGGCTCAGGCGCAAAAAAAACAAAATCAATCCGGTTTTTATCCATATTTCTTATCTGATAAATCTGGCTTCACCCGACCCGCGGCTGTATAACGGCTCTATCCAGGCCTACATAGAAGATATTCAGGAAGCTGATGAATTAGGTGCCGATTTTATTGTTACGCATATGGGCAGCCATAAGGAAACCTCCGAGGATGCCGGGATCAAAAGGCTCGTTGATGCGTTAGATAAGATATTAGAGAAAACCAGGGGGTCTAAGGTTGGCATATTATTAGAAAATACTTCAGGCAGCGGCTCCTGGCTGGGTTATAGATTTTATCATCAGCACAAGATATTAAAAGGTTTAAAAGAAAAAAGCCGCGTAGGTTTATGTTTGGATACCGCGCACGCTTATTTAGCCGGTTATGATTTGGCGACTAAGCAGGGCTTAGAGCAGATGCTTGCCGAGATTGAAGAGATGGTGGGCTTAAAGTTAATTAAACTAATCCATCTTAATGACGCGGCCGGAGAATTAGGCTGCCACCACGACCGGCATGATCATATCGGCAAGGGGCATATTGGCCTTAGCGGGATGAAGAGAATTATTAACTGCCCTGCATTGAAGAATATCCCCATGATTTTAGAGACACCTAAAAGCACCGAAGACAGTGATAAAGAAAATCTGGCTTTGGTAAGAAAGCTAAGCCGTAAATAAGATGATTTATAACTTTAAAGAAATAGAAGAGAAATGGCAGAAGATTTGGCTTGATAGCCACGCCTTCCGCGCGCAGGTTCGCCCTGAGCGTAAGAAATATTATCTTCTTGAAATGTTCCCTTACCCGTCAGGTAAAATACATATGGGCCATGTGCGTAATTATACGATCGGAGATGTTGCCAGCCGTTTTAAGCTTTTGCAAGGCTATAACGTAATGCACCCTATGGGTTTTGACGCCTTTGGACAACCGGCGGAAAATGCCGCGATCAAAAATAAAACCAAGCCGGATACCTGGACGCACAAATGTATTAAAGAGATGGAAATAGAATTAAAGAAGATGGGTTTTTCTTATGACTGGGAGAGAGAGGTTTCTACTTGTGATAGTGATTATTATAAATGGAACCAGTGGATATTCTTAAAGATGTTTGAGCGTGGTCTAGCGTATAAAAAGGCCTCCGCGGTTAACTGGTGCTCCAGTTGCCAGACTACTTTAGCAAATGAAGAGGTTGTCGATGGCGGCTGCTGGAGGTGCCATACAAAAGTCGAGCAAAAAGATTTAGAACAGTGGTATTTAAAAATTACCGATTATAAGGAAAGATTGCTGGAAGATTTGGGGCAATTAAAACTTTGGCCGGAACGGGTTTTGGCCATGCAGAATAACTGGATTGGCAAGAGCAGCGGCGTGGACATATATTTTCGTCTTAAAAACAGCGATAAAATTATACCGGTGTTTACTACCCGGGTAGATACTATTTTTGGGGCAACTTATATTGTCCTGGCTCCTGAACATCCTTTAGTAAAAGAACTAATTAAGGGTAAGCCGGAAGAAAAAGAAGTTTTAGGTTTTATTGAGAAGGTCTCTAAGGAAAGCAAGCTCGTGCGTACATCTTCTGATGTAAAGAAAGAAGGGGTATTCACCGGTAGCTTTGCGGTAAATCCTGTAAACAACGAAGAGGTGCCGATTTGGGTTGCGGATTATGTATTGATGGAATATGGCACAGGTGCGATTATGGCTGTGCCGACGCATGACCAAAGGGATTTTCTTTTTGCCCAAGAGCACAAATTACCCATGCGCCTGGTGATTGCGCCGAAAGAAGGCGGGTTAAAATTAGAAGAATTAACCCAGGCTTACGAAGGAGAGGGGATCCAGGTAAATTCCGATGAATTTAATGGTTTAAGTAACCTGGAGGCAAAAGAAAAAATCGCTGCCTGGATGGAGAAAAAGGGGATTGGAAAAATACAAACGCATTGGCGCTTGCGTGATTGGCTGATTTCCCGGCAGCGTTATTGGGGTACTCCGATCCCGATAATTTATTGCCCCAAGTGCGGGATTGTCCCGGTAGCATATAAAGATTTACCGGTAGAGTTGCCCGTCGAGGCGCCTTTTACCGGTGATGGCGGTAATCCATTGGGTAAAGTAAAAGAGTTTGTTCAGGTAAACTGCCCTAAATGTTCCGGGCCGGCCAGGCGGGAAACCGATACCATGGCTACATTTTTTGATTCCTCATGGTATTTTTTAAGATTCTGTTCACCTAAGCATGATGCTGCCGCCTTTGACATACAGGATACAAAATATTGGATGCGCGTGGACCAGTATATCGGCGGCATTGAGCATGCCATTTTGCATTTATTATATTCGCGTTTCTTTACTAAATTTTTCCAGGATCTTAAGATGATTGATTTCGGAGAGCCTTTTGATAAATTACTCACTCAGGGGATGGTTCTTAAAGACGGCGAGGTAATGTCAAAATCCAAGGGTAATATTGTAGATCCAGATTCAATGATTAAAGATTATGGCGCGGATGCATTGCGCCTGTTTATCCTGTTTGCCGCTCCTCCCGAAACAGAGCTGGAATGGGACCAGCGGGGGCTGGAGGGGGCCTTCAAGTTTTTAAACCGTGTCTGGCGTATTCAGGAAAATCTTAAAAGTAAGGCCGATGATTCTTTAGTAAGAATTATGCATAAGACGATCAAGAAGGTTAGTGAGGATTTTAATGATTTTAAATTTAATACTGCCATTGCCAGCCTTATGGAGTTGACCAACGCGGTTTATCAGGTTGGCGCTGATAAAGAAGTTTTTTCCAAGCTGGTTATTATGCTTAGCCCGATTACCCCGCATTTTAGCGAAGAGCTTTGGCAGGAACTGGGGAATAAGGAGAGTATTTTTAAGTCCTCCTGGCCAAAATACGATCCCAGGTTATTGATTGAGGAAAATGTGGAATTAGTGATCCAAGTTAACGGCAAGATACGCAGTAAAATTCAGGTTCCCCGTAGTATCTCCGAAGATAAACTTAAAGAATTAGTGCTAAAGGATGAAAAGTTAGCTGCTTGGCTGGAGGGTAAACCCCCGAAGAAATTCATCATTGTCCCCCAAAGGCTCGTCAATATCGTGATATAATCCTAAATTTTATTTTTAAGCCTTCCGTCTTTCGCTTCGGCATAAAGATTTTCGCCGTGTGCTTCGGTTTACGTCTCGCTTCGGCTGCAGTATTCTTACGCTATCAAGACTGGCCTACGCTCGACGTAATTCCTCGCACACATCTGCCGAAAATCTTCTGATTGTGCCTTCAGCGAAAGACGGAAATCTTATATTAATAACATTATTAGCGGGTGTCGAGACTTAATTCGAGCAGCATCTCAAAATTTGAGCGGGCATGGTTGCCTACCTATTGAGTCTTGGCAGAGCGAAAATTTTGCCGAAGCACAGCGAGCCACGCTGGGGCGAGCAAGCGGTGCTGCGAGAACAAGACTCGGCAGCCGCGTTATTATTCCTCCAACACATCTTTAATATCAAAAAGCAGGCGTTTGTAATCTATGGGTTTTTCAACATATACGGTGATCCCGCTTTTTGCGGCGATATGTTTGTCAACCTCTTCATGTTTCAGGGATGTGGCAATAATAGGAGTGTTAATAAAATCAGGCAACGATTTAATATCTTGAGCCACCTTAAAGCCGCTTTCATCAGGCAAGACCAGATCTAAAAGAATGCAATCGGGCCTTTCTTCCTTTAGCTTATTAATCCCTTCTTTAGCGCTGAAAGCAACCACTACTATATAACCGGCTTTGAGCAGTTCCTCCTTACTTTTCTTGACGATATTATAATCATCATCAATAATCAGGATCTTCTTAGCCATAGCCAAAGTATACATCATAAAAACCAGGAAAACAACGTTAGATTTTAAGTCTTTTGGCGTCTGTTGTGGTAGAAAGGCTTAAAAATGCTTAATTTTACCCCGGAAGAAAAGAGGGTTATCCTGTTTCTCTTGATTATTGCATTTTGCGGGATAACTTTAAATAATCTGGCTAAAGTAAATTACCGCATCAAGAAATTAATTTGCCCGCAGGTACATTTAGCCAAGATTGATTTAAATAAGATATCTTTGGAAGAACTGACAAGGACCAGGTGCCTTCCAATAAAAACCGCTCAGCGTATTATTTCATATCGCCTGCAACATGGTAATTTTAGCAGCTTAGAGGCATTAAAAGAGGTTAAGGGGATAGGAGACCAACGTTACGAGAAGCTCAAGGGAATTTTCTTTGTAGAATGAAAAGATTATTTGCCTTCTCAGCCGTATTTTATTGCCTTGGGATTATCCTTATAAGTTTAACCCGGATTAGTTTCTGGTTAATCCTTGGTTTGGGGATAGTTACTTTTGCCGCAGCCTGCTTAAGTTTTAGAAATAATCATATATTCGTTGCCTTGGTATTTCTTTTATCCTTGATCCTTGGGGCGCTTAGCCTGAAAAACTCCTATATGCGGCACAAGTGTAATATCAGCAATTTTGTGTTCTACAATGATGATACTATTTATGGCTTAAGCGGGTTTGTCGATAGCCAGCCGGTTACGGAGAATAAACGCACCTCTTTTGTTTTTCGCACTCAAGAGGTTCAGGTTAATAATTTGAAATGGCTATGTAACGGCAAGGTACTGGTTAAGATGGATTTTCCGCAAAATTTAAGTTATGCGGATAGCTTAATACTGCAGGGTGTTCTTCGCCGGCCTTACGGGTTTTCTTCTGGCAGTTACTCTTATCGTGATTATCTATCTCGCCAGGAGATCTATTTGTTAATGCATATAAAAAATAGCTTACAAATTATTCCACAGCTAAATAAAGGTGGTTCCAGGTTAATTATCTTTTCACTCTGGTTACGAAGCAGAATGGAGCAGGTAATTAGCAGGTATCTACCGGTTCTGCCGGCGGGAATACTCTCTGCTATGGTCTTAGGACAAAAAAATTCTATACCCTGGCTGGTAAAGGATTATATGGTTAAATCCGGCACCGTGCATATATTGGTAGTCAGCGGATTTAACGTAGGGATAGTTGCTTTTATCGTTAATCTTCTGTTGAAAATCATACGCATCCGGAGAAGGCAGCGGATTATCCTGACAATAATCTGCCTGTTTATTTATTGTTTAATCACAGGCGCAAGCAATCCGGTTATCCGCGCTACGGTTATGGGGGTAGTTTTTCTGTCGGCGTATCTTTTAAAAAGGGGTGCGGATATATATAACTGTTTGGCCTGCGCGGCTTTATTTATATTGGGAGTTAATCCCCGCCAGCTTTTTGATGTTGGTTTTCAGCTGTCCTTTGCCAGTGTTTTAGCGATTATCTATCTTTATCCAAAGATAAAATCGTTTTTACGCCTGGATAATTGTAAGAATGGGGCATTGAAATTTATTTGCGAAGGCTGTTTGGTTTCTTTATGTGCCTGGTTTGGGACAATGGGAATCATCGCTTATAACTTTCGCATTATCGCTCCAGTAACTGTTTTGGCTAATATTTTGATTGTGCCTCTGGCTACTTTGATTACCTTGTGCGGTTTTAGTCTGGTTTTATGCGGTTTTTTCTGTCCTTTTTTTGGGGGAATTTTTAGCACAACCGCTGCCATGTTAATTACCCTGCTTTTGAATATAAATGCCGCGGTGATTAAGATTCCGGGGGCATACTTTTACCTTTGACAAAGACGGCCGGCTATGATAACTTATACTATTATGCGACGTATAATCTTAAGCTTATTATTCATTTCTATTTTATCTATCCAACCGGTATACTCCTATTGGATCTGGACTCCTAAAAGCGGCAAGTGGGTTAATCCCAAGAACCTGCCTAAGGACAATCCCGGGGAGCAGTTTGTTTATGCCAAATCTTTTTTTGATATCAATAAATATGAAGAGGCCAAGCGTGAATTTCGTAAACTACTTAAGGCATACCCTAAGTCTGCCGAGGCCGCGGAAAGCCAGTATTATCTTGGCTTGACAGAGGAGGCTCAAGGTAAATTATATGAAGCCTATCAGGCTTATCAGATGGTGATTGATAAGTATCCTTTTAGCGAGCGTATCCAGGAAGTTATTGAGCGGGAATATAAAATTGCCGAGAAGTTTATGTCCGGAGAAAAACGAAAGGCCCTGGGTGTAACCTTACCAGTAGAGAATCCGGCGATTGAGATATTTGGTAAGATAGTGGAAAATTCTACCTATGGTCCTCTGGCTCCCCGGGCGCAGTATAAATTAGGCCTGGTTTTAAAAGGGCTATTGCGTTATTACGAGGCTGAAGATGAGTTTAATAAAGTAGTCTCCCGCTACCCGGATAGCGAATGGGCATCCGCGGCGAAGTTCCAGATTGCTTCTTGCCGCTCAAGCTTATCCAAGGGGCCGGCCTATGACCAGGGTGCAGCCCAGGAGGCAAAGGAACGGTTTGAAGAGTTTGTGAAGGAGCATCCTGATGCCGTGCTTTCTCTTGATGCCGAGAAGAATATTAGCAGTATCAGAGAGAAAGAGGCGGAAGCAAGCTATAATATCGCCAAGTTTTATGAAAAGCAAAAGGCATTTGATTCAGCCAAGATTTATTATAATGATATAATCAATAATTACACAGATAGCCCATGGGCCAGCCAAGCTGCGGTCAGGCTGCAGATAATGGAGCGCGAAAATGAAAAATAAGATTTTATTTTTTCTCTGCTTAACTACTACATTCTGTCTGCTATCTAGCTTTCTTTCCGGTTGTGGTTATACTACTCGTTCTATGCTTTATGGAAAATATAGCACAATTTATATAACTCCGTTTTTAAATAAAGTGGATGTAACTCAGGAATCTTTTTCTGCCAATAAATACCGTATTTACCGGCCGATGCTTGAAACAGATATTACTAAAAAAGTGATTAACCAGTATCTTTTTGACGGAAATCTTAAGCCGGCAAGAGAGGGCCAGGCGGATTTGGTACTTAAAGGAGAATTAATTGAGTACCGCAAAGATCCATTAAGTTATACCGTGGATACTGATGATGTTACTGAGTATCGTATTAATATTTACGTGAATTTAAGCCTTTGGGATCAAAAAGAAAACAAGCTGGTTTGGGAAGAGAAGAATTTTAACGGTAACTATTCTTATTTTACCAGCCTTGCTCCTGATAATATCTCCGTAGGAAACGCTTCAGAAGCTGGCGCCGTGAATAAAGCGGTGGAAGATTTAGCCCGCAGGATTGTCGAACGCACAGTTGAACAATGGTAATATGGTTTATTTACTTATCGGCCAGGATATCCAGGCCAGAGAAGACCAACTTAGGAAAATAAAACAGGAATTCCTCCCGCGAGAACTCCAAGATTTTAATCTTGATACATTATACGCCAAAGAAACAACCTTAAAAGATATCCAGGAGAGGTTTCTGGCTATCCCTTTAAAAAGCGCCAAAAGAATTATTGTAATCAAGGATGGTGATTGCCTGGATGAGCCAAGCCGGGATTTTATTCTGGCGTATGCTAAAAATCCGAATAAACAATTAGTTTTGGTATTAATACTGGAGCATTATAATTATCAGGATGGTTTTATTAAAAGTATATCCCGGATGGTAAAGGTTATGCGTTTTAAAGAAACAGTTAATCCGGACACCTTTGCTTTAAACCGGCAGATTGAGTTAAAAAAGGCAGATTACGCTCTCCGTCTTTTAAGCCAACTCTTAAAGAATGGGGAGGCTCCTGAACGTATTTTGGGTGGATTGCGTTACGCCTGGGAAAAACAGGGTATCCAGGGGCAAGAGGCCAGACGGAAACTTAAACTCCTTCTTGGCTGCGATGTGGAAATAAAAACAGGCAGGCTAAAGCCTGCCTTTGCTTTAGAAAAATTAGTTGTTGGTTTATGCGGATTTACTCAGGCGGCGCATTAAACGTGATTTTCTGCGGTTAGCCGTTCCTGGATGGATGATATTTTTTTTCGCAGCCTTATCTAGCTGAGAAAAAACCTTGGTAATGAATGTTTTGGCTTCAGCGGAGTTCTTTGTGGCAAGTAATTCCTGGAATTTCTTTATTGCCTTTTTGAGTTGAACCTTTACCTTGATATTACGGGTATGTTTTCTTTTGTTTACACGGTTACTTTTTAATGATGTTCTACGCCTTGGCATTTATTCTCCTTACCCGGAAGGGTACACCGGCCATTCCATTAAGGCCGGGTGTTAGCCCAGAAGGGCATTAGTTAATTTATTAATTTAATATTAAAGCATAATTAATTACTCATGTCAATAAACAAATATTCATTAGGCAGCCATAATCAGGCAGTTGCGCGCTCGGCAACCGTTATTAGTCTGGCTACCCTTCTTTCGCGTATCCTGGGTTTTATAAGGGATGTGGTTATTGCCAGGCTCTTCGGGGTTTACCTCTACGCCCAGGCATTTGTCATTGCCTTTCGTATACCTAATTTGTTCAGGGATTTTGTCGGTGAAGGGGCTTCTAATGCTGCGATTGTCCCGGTCTTAACCGAATATAGCCTTAAGCGTTCAAAAGAAGAGTTTTGGGAACTGGCTAATATTTTGCTTAACCTGCTATTGGTTATATTAAGCGCTATAACCATTTTGGGAATTATTTTTTCTCCTTTGATTGTGCGCATGATCGCCCCGGGTTTTATCGCTTTTCCGGAGAAATTAGAAGCGACTATCCGGCTGAACCGGATCATTTTTCCTTACATACTGCTTATCGGCCTGGCTGCTTATGCCATGGCGGTGTTAAACTCGCTCAAGAACTTCACTGTTTCGGCATTGGCGCCCTGTCTTTTAAATATCTCTATCATTATTTGCGCTTTGCTTTTCGGAGAAGGTATCAAAGGTTTAGCAAGCGGGGTTTTATTGGGTGGGCTGTTGCAGTTGGCAGTACAGGTACCTGTTTTATATAAGAAAGGATTTAACCCCAAACTTATTTTTAACTTTGATCATCCCGGGCTGGTACAGATCAAGAGGTTAATGCTTCCCCGATTGGCCAGTTCCAGTATTTATCAACTGAATAATTTCGTTGATTCTATCTTTGGTTCTCTAATTGCGATTGTCGGAGATGGAGGGGTAGCGGTGCTTTATTTCGCCTACCGGCTTATCCAATTTCCCATAGGTATTTTCAGCAATGCCTTGGCGCAGGCGATCCTGCCTACTTTTTCTACGCAGGTATTAGAGGAGAACCATGATAATCTTAAGGTTACGCTTTCCTGGGGTTTGCGCGCAGTATTATTTGTGATGCTTCCGACAAGTGCGATTTTTATGGTCCTGGCGCATCCTTTAGTATTTACGCTTTTTGGCGGTGGCAGGTTCGATTTGAATTCAGGTCTCTTGACCAGCAATGCCCTGTTTTTTTATAGTATCGGTTTAAGCGCATATGGAGGGACAAAAATACTGCAATCTTGTTTTTTTGCCCTCAAGGATACGGTTACTCCCACAAAGCTGGCATTTTTAGCTTTGGTTATGAATGTTGTGCTTAACGCAATTTTGATGTTTCCGTTAAAAATAGGCGGTTTGGCCCTGGCTACATCTATCTCAGGGATAATCACTTTTCTGTTATTGTTTTTTATTCTAAGTAAACGTTTAGGCGGTTTTGGGGAGCGTAAAATATTTTCTTCTTTCCTGCGTATCCTGGCGGCTTCTTTTTGCATGGCGGCTGTCTGTTTCCTGGTAAACCGCGCGTTAAATCTCGGCTGGGCTTTGTTTTGCGGGGCATTATCCTATATCATGTTTTGTTTTCTTTTTGGCGTAGCCGAACTTAGAGAGTTTACGCATTGGCTGGCCCTTAAAAATATTAGGCAATCTATATGGAACAACCGCAGAAATTAAAAGAAAAGATTTTCTCTGCTCCGGATTCTCCGGGTGTTTATTTGATGCGCGATAACCGGGGAAAAGTGCTTTATGTGGGGAAGGCCAATTCATTAAAAAAAAGGTTGTCTAGTTATCTCATCAGGGGGCTAGACAGTAAAACCCTTGCTTTAATGAGCAGGGTAGCTGATGTTGAGTTCAGGCTGTCTCCTAATGAGGCCATGGCTTTATTGCTTGAGGCCAGTCTTATTCATAAGTTTATGCCCAGGTATAATATTTCCCTGCGGGATGATAAGAGTTTTCCATTTGTTAAGATTTCCGGGGAAGAATTTCCGGCAATAAGCATCACGCGTAAAAAAGATGATCCGCTTGCGCGGTATATCGGGCCTTATACTAATGCCAAGCTTTTGAAGAATGCCTTGAAAATTATCCGGCGCAGCTTTGCGTATCGTTCATGCCGGCATCTCTCCGGCCAAAGTTGCGTATATGGCAGGATTAATCTTTGCCCCGAGCCCTGCATCGGCAAGATCGGCAGCAAAGAATACAGGCGGGGTATTGATAATATTATTTTGATTTTAGAAGGTAAAGCCGACCTGTTGATTTATGATTTAAGTCAAGTGATGCAGGATAAATCCAGGGCCAGTGATTTTGAGGCAGCAGCGGCGGTGCGCGATCAGATTTCTACTTTAGCGGAGCTCTCCGCGGGCCTAAGCGGGGTTAATCGCAAGAGCGAATTAGAAGATTTAAAGAATAAACTAGGCTTAAAGAAATCTCCGGAAAGGATTGAGGGGTTTGATATTTCCAACATTTCAGGAAAGCAGGCAGTAGGTTCAATGACAAGTTTTTACTGCGGGAATCCGGATAAAAATAATTACCGTCGTTTTCGCATCAAGGATTATCAGGGGATTGATGATTACAGGATGTTGGCCGAAGTGGTGCGTCGGCGTTACAGCCGGCTTATTAAAGAAAAAAGCGCCTTACCGGATTTATTACTTATCGACGGAGGAAAGGGGCATCTTTTAACAGCAGCCAGGCAGCTTAAGGAATTAGGTCTTAAGATTCCCTTGGTCAGTATTGCTAAAAAAGACGAGCGTGTTTATAGCAGCCAAAAAGCACGGCCGCTAAATTTTTCCAGGGATACCCCGGCTTTGAATTTAATCCGCCGGGTGCGTGATGAGGCGCATAGGTTTGCTTTGGGCTATCACCTGTTGTTGCGCCGCAAAAATTTGATCGGAAGATGACATTATTCGCAGCCAAGGTTTATAGGGCAGTTTTAAGCATCCCTTTGGGGCAGGTGCGCAGCTATAAATGGGTGGCGCAAAAAGCAGGCGCTCCGCATGCCTGCAGGGCAGTGGGGCAGGTTTTAAAACGCAACCCGTACCCCTTGATTATTCCTTGCCATCGCGTAATAATGAGTGATCAGAAAATAGGCGGTTATGTGTTTGGTTTGAAGAAAAAGAAATCTTTATTAGCATTAGAGAGGAAATTAGTGAAGTGTTTAATTGGTTAAAGAAAAAATATACCATTAGAGGGCTTTGTTCTTTTACGGATTCAACCTTTCAGAGAGCAAGGGGCCTCTTGTTTTATTTAAGCCTGCTTTTATTTTTTGGCGGGTTACCTTTTATTTTATCATTTGCCTTAGGTTACAAATTCAACGCGCATACCTTGAAATTTGTTAAGACCGGTTTAATTTATATTAAAACCCAGCCTGAAGGAGCAAGGATATATCTTAATGGTAAGCTCATTCCGGATAAGAGTCCGGCGAGCATACAGGAGCTCTTGCCCGGAGTTTATAAGATTACTTTATTGCTGGCGAAATATTACCCTTGGAAATCAGAGATAGACGTAGAGGCTGGTAAGGTCAGCCGTATTGACAAGGTTATTCTTTTTCCTTTAAGGCCGGATCTGCAACAGTTAAACCAAAGAGGGTTTTCTTCTTTCCGCGTTGATATCGAAAAAGGGGTGATCTATTATTTAGACCAGGAGAATAAAATTGTCTATAGGTCCGAATTAGACGGAAGCAACTTTGATGATATTGCAAGCTTACCTGAAAAATTTGGTCAGATCAGTGGTTGGGATATTTCTGCGGATAGAAGTAAGCTGTTTGTTTTTAACGCGCATCAAATCAGCGTGATTTTTCTTGATAGCCGGGATGATTATGCATATTCAGATTCTTTCGTGTACTTGGATTATCCCCAGGAGAAAATAATCAAAATATTCTGGCATTCAGATAGCTACCATTTGGTAGTCCTGACTAATAAGCACGTCGCGGTGGTTGAATCCAGGTCATTAGCTAAAGCGGTTAATCTGATAGAATTAAACAAAGAGGCCGGGGAGGCATTTTACGATAATAAACGCCAGATACTTTATTTTAGCGATAACCAGAAAAGCCCTGATGGCCCATCTTACAATAACCTGTATAAACTGGAATTGAGCCCCGATTTTTATTTATTGGAAAGGTTAATGAAAAAGAAAGCAAATGAATAAGGCTAAGATCATAAAGCGAGTTTTTGAGATTATCCCCGGGGGCCTGTCCTGGGGAATAATCATTTCACTTATCCTTCTTTCGGTTAAATATCCAATAGCCAGTGCTATTATCATTATTACCTTTGATTTTTATTGGATTATCCGCACAATTTATTTGACTACGCTTTTGGTCATGGCGCATCACCAAATTTCCTGTCAAAAGGGTGAAGATTGGCTAGGGCGTTGTTTAAGCCTGGGGCAGCAAAAAGATTGGTCGGATTTGTATCAATTAGTTATATTCCCGGCCTACAATGAAGGCCTGGAGGTTTTGCGGCCATCTTTGAAAGCTTTAAGTATGAGCCATTATCCTAAGGAAAAGTTTATCGTGGTTATGGCTTTTGAAGAAAGGAGCTCTCAGGCGCACGATAATGCTTTAGCTTTGGAGAAAGAGTTCAGCGGGAAATTTGGCGCGTATTTGTCTACTTTCCATCCTGATAACCTGCCCGGGGAGAGCCGTACTAAAGGTGCGAATGCTACTTGGGCAGCTGAGGCCGCTAAAAAGTTTATCGACACCCGGGGGATTGGTTACGAGCATGTAATAGTTTCTTGCTTTGATGCGGATACTTGTGTTGAGCCGGAATATTTTGGTTGCTTGAGCTATTATTTTTTGACTTCAGATAAACCGCATCAGGCAAGTTATCAGCCTATGCCGGTTTATAATAATAATATTTGGCAGGCCCCATCCTTTGCCAGGCTGGTTGAGATTAGCAGTTCGTTCTGTCAGATGATTGAGAGTATGCGTCTTGAGAAATTTGTTACATTCTCCAGCCATAGTATGAGCTTTAAGACTTTGGTCGAGGTGGATTACTGGCCGAGGAATATGATTTCGGATGATTCGGTAATTTATTGGAAGGGGTTTTTGCATTTTAACGGTGATTATCGCGTAGTCCCGTTATATATTACAGTTTCCATGGATGTAGCCTACTCCAGTAATATTTGGCGGACTATGGTTGTGCAGTATAAACAGAAAAGAAGGTGGGCCTGGGGTGTAGAGAATTTTCCTTTCGTGGCAATCGGATTCATGAAAAACAAAAATATTTCTTTGTTTAAAAAATTGAGAAGATTGTTTCATCTCTTAGAAAGCCATGTCAGTTGGGCGATCTGGGCGGTTATTTTGGTGCTTATCGGGCCGCTGCCTATATTTTTTGGCGGAAGACTTTTCAGCCAGATGGCCATTGCGTATAATCTACCGAAGATTACCGGATTGTTGTTTCAATTTACCTTGTTGACTAGCTTGACCTGGATATTCTTAAGTTGGACAATCCTTCCGCCGCGGCCTAAGGGGATTAGCTGGTTTAAGAATGTGCTTTTAATTTTGGAGTGGTTTTTTGTGCCGTTTATAATATTGATCCTCGGTTCTTTTCCGGCCCTAGATGCACAAAGCCGGCTTATGCTCGCAAAGTATATGGAATTTAATCCTACATTAAAAGGAAATAAGGTGTTATAATCAAGCAATTGCCTGCCTTTTAGCAGGCAATTGCGCAGTCCTGCCTGCCCCTTTGGGGCATGCAGGGCAAGCAAACTATTTTTGCGAAGTCCCGCATGTTACGGTTGAAAGCGTGCGGGAATAATGCTAAGATTTATTCTTGGAGGGAAAATGGATATCAAGAAATTAATGCAGGAGATGGTAGCTAAAGGCGGCTCGGATCTATTTTACCGGGCCGGGGGTACGCCGCGCCTGCGTATCGATGGCAAGATTGTTTCTATGGGGGATCATATTTTAAGCGTAGAAGATGTTATGCTCGCTACTCAGCAGCTGGCCAATTTTAAGCAGCTTGATATTTTTAGGAATAATATGGATGTGGATTTTGCCGTCTACCTTGAGGAATTTGGCCGCCGCTTCCGGGTAAGTATATTTATGCAAAGGAACTGGCCGTCTATTGTTATTAGAAATGTGCGTAATTATATATCTACGTTTGAGGAGTTAAATCTCCCCGTTGAAATATTAAAGAAATTATCACTTGAAACCCGCGGCCTGGTGCTTTTAACCGGAAGCATGGGCAGCGGAAAATCCACGACCATTGCCAGTATGCTGGAGTATATAAATAGCAGCTCCAAGAAGCATATTTTGACTGCTGAAGAGCCGATTGAGTTTACCTTTGAAGATAAACAATCAATCATCAACCAGCGGGAACTAGGTATTGATGTTGCTTCTTATTCGGTCGCCCTGCGTTCCTTTACCTTACAGAGCCCGGATGTAATGTACATCGGCAATATCCGTGATTATGAAACTGTTTCCAGCGCAATGACCGCCGCGGAAACCGGGGTGCTGGTTTTAAGCACCTTGCATACCATTAATGCTTCCCAGAGCGTGGAAAGATTGATTAATTTTTTCCCCCCGCATCAGCATCAAGAGGCGAGGAATCAATTAGCCACATTGTTAAAAGGGGTAATCTCCTTACGCCTGGTGCCTGCTAAAGATGGTTCAGGCCGTATTCCCGCCTATGAAATTATGCTTTTGACTCCTACTATCAGCCGCCTGATCCGCGAGGGAAAGGTTTGGGAGATTCCTCAGTTTATTGATGATGGGGCGATATTCGGCATGCAGTCATTTAATCAGTCTTTGGTTAAGCTGGTTCAAGAGGGTAAGATTACCGAAGAGGATGCTGTTTTAGCTGCGGATAGCCGCGATGAATTTATGCTGGCCTTTAGGGGAATTAAGAAATAAGGAATTTCCCGACTCGTAAAATGCGGTAAAATTGTCGAAGATAATTTTACCGCACTCGTCGGGATAAATTCACAGACGGCCTTGCGGCCTACGACTTATGTCGCTTTCACTCCATAAGTCGTCTGTTCATTTAAAGGAGATAGCCATGCTTGAAGAAATCAAAACTAAATTAGCTGATCTTGGTTTAAGGATTGAGAATTTAAGAGGTTATCTTTGACGTTGTAAATAAAAAGCAACGGATAGATGTTTTATCCGGCCAAATGTCCGCCGCAGATTTCTGGGATAATACGGATCGTCCTAGAAAAATAGTTAAAGAATTAAAAATCCTTAAAACAATAGTCGAGCCTTGGGAGTTGGCTGACAAAAAATACCAGGAGCTTAGAGAGCTTGTTCCTTTAGTTAAGGAAGATGATCATGAGCTGCTCTTGGATTTAGTACGCAATACCGATAGTCTCCTGTCGGTGATAGATAAACTGGAATTTCAGGTGCTCTTAGGCGGACCCCTGGATAAGAACAGTGCGATCTTAAGTATTAATGCCGGAGCAGGCGGCACAGAATCCTGCGATTGGACAGGGATGCTCTCTAGAATGTACAGCCGTTTCGCGGAAAGTCACGGCTATAGCGTAACAACAACTGATCTGTTGGCCGGCGAGGAAGCCGGGATTAAAAATATCACTGTATTGATTGAGGGTGATTACGCTTATGGCTATTTAAAGGCAGAGCGCGGAGTGCATAGATTAGTACGTATTTCTCCTTTTGATGCCAATAAACGCAGACATACATCTTTTGCCTCGGTAGATGTAATTCCTGAAATAGAGGAAGATTTAGATATAAAACTCGAAGATAAGGATCTGCGCATAGACGTTTATCGCGCTAAGGGCGCCGGTGGACAAAGTGTTAACACTACGGATTCAGCGGTAAGGATTACCCATATTCCCACTGGAATTGTCGCGCAATGCCAGAATGAGCGTTCGCAGCACCAGAATAAACAAACTGCTTTAAAGATATTGAAGGCGCGTATTTATGAGGCCGAGCAGAAAAAAAGGGAAGCGGAATTAAAACAGCAGGATTCAGACAAAAAGAAGATTGAATGGGGCAGCCAAATCCGTTCTTATGTCTTGCATCCGTATAATTTAGTCAAAGATCATCGCACGGATTTTGAAACCGGGGACAGCGGAAAGGTTTTAGATGGGGGCCTGGATGAATTTATTGAAGCCTTCCTTAAATTAAGCGCAAATAAACAAGGACTTCGCTAAATAAAAACTTAGGGTGCTTGAATGCTTGGGTTAATTAAAAAAGTTATTCTTAAGAATAAACAGGATGCCATCAGGAAGAAATTCCCTGGGGTAAAAATTACCCTGCATTCTGAGATGCCTAGTCCTTCAATGAATAAAATGGTTGAATTGGCTAAGGCGGTTAATCTGGTAAATTCATTTGAAGCCAGGATAAGTCAGCTTAGTGATGCCGAGCTTTGCGCTAAGACGGATGAGTTCAGGAAGCATTTAATCAATAAATCTGAGCAATTTGCGCAAGATTTAGAAGAACTGCAACAAGCCATGCTTTCAGTGGCGATGCCTGAGGAAAAGGAGAAATTAAAAGAAAAGCTTAAAGTCAGCCGGAATAGGATCTTTGCTGATATATTACCCGAGGCTTTTGCCGTGGTCAGAGAGGCATCTAAACGCACCATAGGCTTAAGGCATTTTGATGTACAGATTGCCGGCGGCATTATTCTGCATGAGGGCAGGATCGCGGAGATGTCTACGGGAGAAGGAAAGACTTTAGTTGCGACATTGGCAGCCTATCTGAATGCTTTATTAGGCAAAGGTGTGCATATTGTTACGGTCAACGACTATCTTGCCCGGCGCGACCGTGAATGGATGGGGCCGATTTATGAATTTTTAGGACTATCTGTAGGCACTATTCAGCATGATATGTCCGACGAAGAAAGAAAGATTGCTTATTCCTGCGATATAACGTATGGCACAAACAATGAGTTTGGTTTTGATTATCTGCGCGATAATATGAAATATTCTATCGCAGAATTAGTGCAGAGGCCTTTTTATTATGCCATTGTGGATGAGGTTGATTCAATACTGATTGATGAGGCGCGTACGCCGTTAATTATCTCAGGCCCCGCGGAGGAGTCTACTGATAAATATTACACCGCCAAGAAAATAGCTGAAGGGTTAAATGGCCGCCGGGTTACGGAAAAAGACGAGATTGACGCTAAATATAAAGGAGTGGATTTAGGCCAGGGGTTTGATTATGTGGCGGATGAAAAGGCACAGACCGTTGCCCTTACCGAAGACGGGGAACTCAAGGCCGCCAAGCTTTGGGGTATTGACAGCTTGCATACTTTAGAAACAATCGAATACCGGCATCATACTATCCAGGCTTTACGGGCAAAAGAGTTTTTTCAGCTCGATGTGGATTATGTAGTTAAGGATGGCGCGGTAATTATTGTGGATGAATTTACCGGCAGGTTGATGCCGGGCAGGCGCTGGTCAGACGGCCTGCATCAGGCTATTGAGTCTAAAGAGGGATTGAAAATTGAGCGGGAAAACCAGACCTTGGCCACGGTTACCTTTCAGAATTATTTCCGTATGTATGAAAAGCTGGCGGGAATGACCGGCACGGCCTTTACCGAAGCTAATGAATTCAGGAATATCTATCAGTTGGATGTAGTTGTCCTGCCGACAAACCAGCCTCTGGTGCGTAAAAATTATCCCGACCGTATTTATAAGACTGAAAAAGAAAAGTTTGCTGCTGTAGTTGAGGAGATTGCCGAGCTGTATAATTTAGGTAAACCTGTCTTGGTCGGCACAATTACTATTGATAAGTCTGAGATGCTTTCTGAGATGCTTAAGCGCCGGGGGATATCACATCAGGTGTTGAATGCCAAATATCATGAGATGGAGGCCGAAATTATTGCTCAGGCTGGTAGGTACAAAGGAGTAACTATAGCTACGAACATGGCCGGCCGCGGCACGGATATCCTTTTAGGCGGTAATCCTGAATTTATTGCCAGGAATGTGGCTAAACAAAAATTAAATCCCGAAGATCCAAATTATCTTAGCGAATATAAAGTTATCTTTGAGCGGTATAAGTCAGAGGCTGCATTAGAACATGATAAGGTAGCCGGATTAGGTGGCCTGCATGTCTTAGGCACAGAGCGCCATGAGGCCAGGCGTATTGATAATCAGCTGCGCGGAAGAGGCGGCCGCCAGGGGGACCCCGGGTCTTCGCGTTTTTACGTATCACTAAAGGATGATCTTATGCGTTTGTTTGGTTCAGACAGAATCATCGGATTAATGGATAAGTTGGGCCTAGAAGAAGGACAGGTTATCGAGCATCCCTGGGTTACCGGTTCCATTGAGATTGCCCAGCGTAGGGTTGAGCAGCATAACTTTGAGATCAGAAAACAACTCTTAGAGTATGATAATGTAATGAATAAGCAAAGAGAGATTATCTATGGCCAGCGCCTGCAGATCCTGGAGGGTTTTTCTCTAAAAGAGAATATTGCGGGAATTATCAATAAGCTTGTTGAGGAGTACCTGCGAATTTACAATCAGCCTGATACCTCCGGGGTGGATGCCGCAGGTTTAGCCAGTTTTATGGCTTTAAAGTTTGGCCTGGAGTTTAATGCGCAAGGATTTGTTGACCGGAATGAGCAGGATATTAAAGAGGCGCTATCCACACAACTGCTTGAAGCTTATGAAGCTAAGGAAAAGGCGATTACCCCTGAGTTAATGCGCAATCTAGAAGGTATGGTGTTTCTGCAGATTATAGATAGTAAATGGAAGGATCATCTTTATGCTATGGACAGTCTGCGTGAAGGTATAGGCCTGCGTGCCTACGGGCAGCGGGATCCTTTGATTGAATATAAACGCGAGGCTTTTGAAATGTTCAGCCAGATGATAAGCAGCATTGAAGAAGAGGCTGTGGAGACTATTTTTAAAGTACAACCGGCTAAGCCGGATAGATTCCGGGGGGTTTTCAGCTCCTTACCTAAAGAGCTCTCTCATCCGGAGTCAGTTAAATTACAAATTCCTCCTGAGGGAGAAAATGTTTCAGAAACAATGACTCCAACTAAGCAAGCAGCTGCTAAGCCCGTACAATCCCATCAGCCTAAGGTGGGCCGTAATGATCCCTGTCCGTGTGGAAAGATAGACCCTATAATCGGTAGACCGTTGAAATATAAGAAATGTTGTTATCCGAAATATGGATAGCGAGATTTTTGTAATTTAATAATTTCTTTTCGGATATTAGGTACATCTTTTCTGCTCTTGAGGTTAAGACATCCTAAGGTAAGAAGCGCATGGCAGTTGGGACAAAGCACCATTAAATTATTAATTTCCTGCAGGCCGCCCTTATTTTTTGGTAGGATATGATGAGTCTCAACGGTTAACCCGTATCCGCATAACTCGCACTTATCCCCATATTTTTTTATGGCTTGCATACGGATCCACGCCTTATGTTTCTTTATTTCTCCATAAAGATATTTCTTAATTCCTAGTTTTCTTCGCCGGTATCTTACAAGGCATTGATTAGCCTCCTTAAACCCCATCTTTTTTAATTCTTTGGCAATTTCTATATCAATCAATATTTTATGATTATTACGAATAAAATCATCCACGACAGGGTGAGGTAGTTTCTCTAATTTATGAAAACCTGTCTGTAATCCAAGATGCCCATGGCGTTTAATTCGAGCCAAATGCATAGGACAATAAACCGCATTTGTATTTTTATATCTCGTAATCTTTTTACAACCCCTTGCTAAACACTTAGGCATGTTTTTATTACTCCATTTTATCTCAATCTGTCAACAATAATTCTTAGATATTAGAAATCTAAAGAACGTTGTTAGCTAACCCACTTCTTTAATTTTCTAATAGCGCTCTTATTCCTTGCCAATATTTAACTTCGCTTAAAGTTTTTATATGATAAAATATTAAGCAATGAGAAAAAATATATTTCTATCTTTTCTATCCGGTTTATTTTTATCCCTTTCATTTTCTAGTTTTAATTCTTGGCTGTTTGCCTGGTGCGGTTTGATTCCTTTATTTATTGCACTAGAGAATAAAACCTTGCGCCAAGCATTTATAATTGCTTTTTTTTGCGGAGTAGTTTTCTGGAGTCTGACTATATATTGGCTTATCCATGTTACCCTTCTTGGCCAGTCAGTCTTAATCTTATATCTTGCTGTTTATTTTGGATTATTTGGTTGCGCAATTTATTTATCACACCTGATTTCTCCCGGAATATTATTATTTTTTATACCCTGCACCTGGGTATTGCTGGAGTATTTGCGCAGTTATTTATTCACGGGTTTTCCCTGGGCCTTGATCGGGTTTTCGCAATACAAAAATCTGCCGGTTATCCAGATCGCTGATATAACCGGCTCCTGGGGGGTTTCATTTCTTGTGGTGTTGCTTAATGTCGGGTTTTATTTATTTTTACGTAAGCGCGTAAAAGCAAAGATTTTCTTAATTTGTGTTTGCATGTTGTTTTTATCTTTGGCGTATGGTTTTTGCAGGTTGAGTTATAAACCTGGTTTGCCTTCTGATAAAGAGTGGCTTAAAGTTTCTGTAGTCCAGGGCAATATTCCTCAAGATTTAAAATGGGATAAGCAGGCAGCGGCCGGTATATTGAATAATTATATAGAATTAACCAACGCGGCCGCATTGGCCGATCCGGGTTTGATTATTTGGCCGGAGGCATCTGTGCCGGCCCTCTGGGGAGAGGATGCTGCTGATGCGCAATTTGCGCAGGTTTTTTCTTTAGCTGGCCGGCTAAAGATTAATTTACTGGTAGGCGCGGTTTCGCGCTCTGGCGAGGCTTATTTTAATAGCGCTTTATTTATTAATAATCTCGGTCAGCCGGAGAGAATATATAACAAGCTTCACCTGGTTCCCTTTGGTGAATATATCCCGTTTAGAAACACCTTTCCTTTTTTACAGACTATTGCTCCTATCGGAGATATAGAACCGGGAAGAGAGTATACTATATTTAATCAACCCGCTGATTTTGCCGTACTTATCTGTTTTGAGGACCTTTTCCCGGAATTATCCCGGGAATTTATAAAAAGAGGGGCAAGATTTCTGGTGAATATCACCAATGATGCCTGGTATAAAAAAAGCAGCGCCCCATATCAGCATTTTGCGGCCTCCGTTTTTAGGGCAGTTGAAAATCATGTATATCTGGTCCGCTCAGCTAACACCGGGATCTCCGGGTTCATTGATCCGTTTGGCAGGCTTTCATCAATAGTACAGGATGCTACGGGAAAGAATAGCTTTGTCAAAGGTTATAGTAGCCAAAATATTTATTTAGCCCCCATCAGGCGTACAATTTATAACCGCTACGGCGATCTTTTCGTAATTTTCTGCTTGCTGCTTGACAGCTGTGTTATAATATCTTTTTTAAGAAAACGAAAATGAAAAAAATCCTGGTAATTTTTTCAATCATAATATTGGCTTCTGCGTTTATAGGTCTGGTTTGGCTGGATAAGCAATATTTTATCTGCCCCATTGAATACAAAAGCGATATTCTTATTCGTAATGATAACCGCGGGGATGGTTTATTTGCCTCCAGCCGTTCCGGCAGGAGAATACATAAAGGCATTGATCTTTTGGCCGATGTGGGCGAAGCTGTACTGGCTGCTAAAAGCGGCAAGGTGATTAGTGCTACCCAGAATAAGGGAATGGGTAAATATGTGATTATCCGGCACCCGGATAAATATATTACTATCTATGGGCATCTCTCAGAGATCCTTGTGCGAAAAAATGATTACGTGCGCCAGGGTCAGGTTATTGGTAAAGTAGGCAAGACTGGTAATGCCAGGCCGCGCGATATGCTTCCGCATCTGCATTTTGAAATCAGGAAAAACGGCGTTCCCCAGGATCCCCTTGAGTATATCTAATGTTCCAAAGGTTCCATATGTACTACGACGTCGGTTATCCCGGGGATGGCAGATTTGATTGCTTCTTCAATGTGGTCGCTTATTTGGTGGGCATTATCGATGTGCATGTTGGGGTTAACCTGAACATGTAAATCAATATAAATATCATCGATCCTGCCGCGGCTGCGTATCTTGTGGCAGGCGCGTACTCCTTTTGTTTTTAATACAATATCCCTAATTTTTTGGTCATCTAGAAAAACTGCTGTATCGCAGAGGACATCAGAGCTTTGTTTGGCTATTTCAAAAGCAGCAAAGCCGATAAACAACGATATAAGGATAGTGATAATCGGATCGATTATGGGAAGTCCTAACTTTATCACGATAAGCGAAGCGATTACCGAAAAAGAAGTAAAGATGTCTGCCCGTGTATGCATGGAATCAGAGATCAGGATATCGCTTTTTAAGTCCTGGCCTTTTTTATTTTCATAGCGCATTACCCAGATATTCACCGCTAAGGTGATAATCATGACTACAAAGCTGCTTATGTCAACCTGAGGCAGGATGGGCTGGCTCAGGCGGGCCAATCCCTGTTTAATTAAATTAAATGAGACAATAAAGAGCATGGCGGAAATTGCCAGGGAGAATAATGTTTCGTATTTTTTATGCCCGTAGGGATGGTCTTTATCTACCGGTTGGCAGGCGAAATGGATTCCCAATAACCCGATGACATTAGAAGTTCCGTCTGATAACGAATGGAAACCGTCTGCGGTCATACTTGAACAACGGCTGCTTAAACCGTAAACGATCTTGGCTAAGGCAACCAGCCAATTTAAAACAAGTATGATAAAGAGGATCTTTCTTATTTTTTGATAGTGCTTCTGAATATCGTCTACCATAAAAGTATTGTATAACAAGTATAAGTTTTTGCAAATTATTTCCTCAGTAATATTACTTCCGGTGTCCTTCCGCTATGCAGATAAAATATCGTCGAAAACACCCTGTTTACCGGTGATTGTCTTGACTAAAAATTAGCTAAATGATAGAATATACTTATGCATAAACGTAAACTATTAATTATCCTGTTGTTTTTGTCGTTTGCCGGTTGTACCAGTATAGAAAAACCTGACTTGACGTATTGGTCAAAAATGCCTGCTTTAGAGCCTTTTAAAGAAGGGGAACGTGTGTTGATCTTGGCCCCGCATCCTGATGACGAGGCGATTGCCTGCGCAGGAGTCATCCAACAGGCGCTTAGGGCAGGCGCAAAGATAAGAATAGTTTATCTGACCAATGGTGATCATAATGAGTTGGCTTTTATTGTTTATGAAAAAAGGATAACTGTACGCCGGGGTGAGTTTGTGCACATGGGGCAGGTGCGTCAGCAAGAGTCGATTAAGGCGATGAAATCCCTGGGGTTATCTGAAGACGATCTGGTATTTTTAGGCTACCCTGATTACGGTACCTTTAACATATTCAGCCAGTATTGGCAGGCTAAGAAACCATTCCGTGACCGGTTAACCCGCATATCTAATGTGCCCTACAAAGATAATCCTTCTTACGGAGCTGCGTATTGCGGCGAAAGCATTCTCAATGACCTGAGCAGGCAGATTTTAGATTATAAGCCGGATAAAATATTTGTTTCACATCCAGCGGATGTTAACGTAGACCATAAATCGCTATATCTGTTCCTCCAGGTGGCCTTGAGTGACTTGGAAGGCCAAATCCCCAAGCCAAAAATTTATCCATATCTTGTGCATTGTGTTGGTTGGCCCCAGCCCCGGCATTATCATCCGGAGTTAGAACTTTATCCGCCAAATAAATTCATTGATTCAGAGATCAACTGGGTCCGGGCAAATTTAAGTTTCGGGGAGTTGGATAAAAAATACCAGTCTATACTTTTTTATAAGAGTCAGACGGAATCTAGCGCTTTTTACCTATTTTCCTTCGCCAGAGAAAATGAGTTATTCGGGGATTATCCGGTTTTGGAACTGCTTCCTCAGCAGGCATTGAAAGGTAAGGTCATTTCTTATTCCGGCGCCTCAAAGATGTTTAAAGAGACTCCGGCAACGGAATCTTCTGCCTGGGAAGAAACGACAGAGGGCAATGGGCAGGTTAGCTATGCCGAAGAAGACGGTTATTTTGTAGTACGTGTGGATAAGTCCAAAAAACTCAGCAATAGATTCGGCGTATTACTTTATGCCTTCGGGTATAGCAAGAATACTGTTTTTGCCGCGATGCCCAAAATACGTATTATTACTGCGGGAAAGAAATTCCGGGTATTTAACGCACAGAAAAGAGTAATTAACTCCGGGGTAACGCTTGAGTTTAACAGGAATTATTTAGTTATAAAAATTCCGCTTAAGCTTTTGGGTGAGCCAGACTATGTCTTGACTGCCCTTAAGGCTTTTCATGGCAATTTACCTATTGATGTTGTAGGTTTTCGCAAGATTAAGGTTAAGTAAGCCGGGGGGATATATGTTAGAGTTAAAGATAGTAAAAATAGATAAGCCAGATGATTTAAATTTTATTTTAGGTCAGGCGCATTTTATTAAAACAGCGGAGGATCTTTATGAATCTTTGATTAATGTTCCGGGGGCAAAATTCGGCCTGGCTTTTAGCGAGGCATCCGGTGCATGTAAGATACGCAGTGAAGGTAATGATACGGCGCTTAAAGAGTTGGCCTGTAAGAATGCGCTTGAGCTTGCTTGCGGGCACAGTTTTATTATTTTTCTCAAGGAAGCATATCCTATCAGCGTATTAAACGCTATAAAGAATATTCCTGAAGTCTGCAATATCTATTGCGCTACGGCTAATCCCGTGGAAGTAATAATCGCTCAAAGTCAAGGCGGCAGGGGTATATTAGGGGTAATAGATGGCTTAAGCCCCAAGGGCATAGAAACGCCTGAGGATATCTCTTGGCGTAAGGATTTATTGCGTAAGATTGGCTATAAGCTTTAAATTATCATTTGCAATTTATGGGCAGTTTGTTATAATTATTTAACTTAAAATTAAAATGGATTCTAAAAAAATACGCAAAAGTTTAAGTCGTTTTTCGGCTTGGCTCGGTTTAAATATATGTTCTTTGATAGTCAGGGTTATCCCTACAAGCTATCTCTATGGTTTTGCCAGGGATATTGCTTCTTTGGCCTATGTATTTGCGGCAAAGCATAGAAAAATTGCCTTAGAAAGCCTTGATATTGCTTTTGGTAAGGAAAAATCCCGCCAAGAAATCGAGCAAATAGCCAAAGACTGTTTTATATATATAGCTAAGGGCGCGGTTGAACTGATGTTCTTTTTTGATAAGCCACACCTGCTGGAGAAAAAGGTTGATATTTGCGGTAAAGAGCATTTGGATAAGGCTTTAGCTAAAGGTAACGGTGTGATTTTAGTTAGCGCGCATTTTGGAAATTTTCCTCTGCTTTTGGGTAGGTTAGCGGTAGGCGGATATAAGGCAGGGGGGATCATGAAGCCGATGCATGACGCCAAGATGGAGGAGATCTTTCGTAAGAAAAGACAGAAATATGGAGTACGCACGATTTATAGCCAGCCGCGTAATGAATGTGTAAACAGCACTATTGCTGTCTTACGTAATAATGAATTGATTTTTGTACCTATTGACCAGAATTTTGGAACCGGAGGAGTATTTGTAAATTTCTTTAGCAAGCAGGCGGCGACTGCAACCGGGCCGGTGATCCTGGCGCAGCGAACCAAGGCGGCACTTATTCCTTGTTTTATTCTCAGGCAGCCTGACGATAGGCATAAGATAATTTTTGAGCCTGAGTTAGAATTAAAAGAGGGCAAAGATCCCCGGGACACGGTATTGATAAATATCCAAAGGCTTACGGATATAATTGAAGCATATATACGTAAATATCCTGCGGAATGGGGTTGGATTCATCGCAGGTGGAAAAGTAAACCCAGTTAAAGGAGGTGTTCAAATGGCAGGAGAAGAGAAAAAGTGCTGTGATGCAAAGAAGACGTTATCTACGCTTTTTAAGGTTGTTTTAGGCCTTGCGTTTTTAGTCTTAGGAGGTTTGGCAATCTTAAAATGGTGGAAAGCGCTTCTTTTAATCGTTAAAGGTTGTATTGGCCTGTTTTTGATTTTGGCTGGCGTGATTACTTTAGCTATAGCGAAAGAATAAATAGATAATGGGGTCGGATCTATTTTTTAAAAAACAGTTCCGGCCCCATTATCCTCATAGGAGAGTATATGGAGTCAATTATAAGCAGGGAAATTATTACCAATAAAAAAATTTGCCGGTTTTTAGCTGTGACAGTTTTTATAACTCTAACTACTTTATCCGCTTTTGTGCGCATTCCTTTGCCTTTGACTCCTGTGCCGCTTACGTTGCAGACATTATTTGTCTTGCTTTCAGGCGCGTTATTGGGCAGGAGATTGGGTGTATTTACGCAAGTTGGATATCTGCTTTTGGGGCTGACCGGTTTTCAGGTGTTTACCGGATTTGGCAGCGGATCTCTTTATCTTTTGGGGCCTACCGGAGGTTATATCGTTGGTTTCGTTTTAACCTCTTTCTTTACCGGAAGCTTATTCTCGGAAGTGAAATTTGGCTGGAGGAATACTTTCTTAAAGTTTTTATGTGCAGATTTTATAATCCTGTTTAGCGGGATGCTTTGGCTTAAAATCGCTCTGTCCTGTTCATTTAGCCAGGCATTTTTGCTTGGCTTTTTGCCCTTTGTGCCAGGTGACCTGTTAAAAATTATATCCGCAACAGCTGTTTTTAATAAAATACATTCGCGTATCAAAGCGTCTCTTTATTAACCAGTATGACGCAAGAAGATTCCTTTAATCAATGAAAAGCTTGGCTCTTAAGCTGTGTTCTTTGCTTTCTCTTTCCCTGTGCCTTGGCTTCTATGCCAGTTCTTCCGGAATGAATGCGCATCAGGCCTTATCTATAAGCATATTCTCTGCCTCAATCCTCGGGACTCTTTTCTTTTGGGATTTTCGTCTTAGTTTCGCTTTTATCGGCACCTCCGTATTGCT
>Ga0247841_10003769_pt1 | contig 27320 bp, 23 predicted proteins | sample LaCruzMarch2015__2_FD_192410 | JGI IMG/M metagenome (GOLD analysis project Ga0247841, IMG submission 192410) | Freshwater microbial communities from meromictic Lake La Cruz, Castile-La Mancha, Spain - LaCruzMarch2015_18m | ecosystem: Environmental > Aquatic > Freshwater > Lake | place: Spain... | reverse complement strand
TGGTGGTAGTAACGATAACCGGTGCAGCAGGATTGGAGATGTCAATGACGGACATGGAGTTATCATTCTGATTTGCTGTATAGGCGTAACGACTGGAGATGACGATAGACCATGGGCCAGAACCTAGACCAGTCTTGGTGGTGACGACAACCGGTGCAGCAGGATTGGAGATGTCAATGACGGACATGGAGTTATCATTCTGATTTGCTGTATAGGCGTAACGACTGGAGATGACGATGGAGGTTGGGTAAGAACCTAGGCCAGTTGTGGTAGTGACTACTCTTGGACCGTACGCTCCAGCACTAATCAATGATTGAATTGGTCCGGTAAAAGAAGAAGTCCCAACAACGTTTAGTTTGGCGAGAAGATCAGTCGAAGTACCAATACCAACATTCCCCCCATTATAGAAAATACTGCCAGTGGTTGTCGCTCCCCAAGGTCCAACAGAACCTCCGCTGTTTGTTATCCATTTAGTACTAGTACCAGTGGACTGCAAAATCATTCCAGCAGTACCAGAGGCATAGGAACCGTCAAAGAAAGCACCAGTGAGGTATTGATTACCTAAGATAGTTAGCTTTTGCAATGGTGAAGTAGTACCAATACCAACATTATTGGATGTACTAATTGTAATACCAGGAACAACCGCTCCAGAACCAGAACCGAGCATTAATTTTTGAGTTGTGCGAATACCAGTATCGCCAGGCACAGACGAAGTAAAAATACTGTTCGCGCTGCCAGCTACACCAAAAATCATTTTTTCTACATCACTCTGATTGATAGAAAAAATCGGTTGGGAACCGCTATTAATTGTAAAATTTCTAACTGTACTTTCAGTGCCAATACTTACATTACCTGTATTAGAAATATACATACGGACATTGTCACCGTTTGTTCCAAAGGCTAAACCTTTGTTAGAAGTGTTTTGAATCATGGCATCACCAGGAACAGAGACGCCGTAATTACCTACAGCGTTAGAAATACCGAGTCTGAGATTACCTGAAGTGGATTCTAACTTTATGGATGTAGCACTGCCAGAATTATATAAATGAAGTCGTTCGCTAGGATTAGAAGCACCAATACCCAAATTACCAGACGCCTTTAAAACCATTCTATTGGCTCCGTTAGTGTCAAACATTATATCAGTATTTGTGCTATTTGATCCGGAACCGATTCTAATATCATCATTACCATCTACCAAGAGTGCTCTAATTGTATCGAAATAGACACCATTATTCTTAGATAGACCAATATCACCACTATCAATAGTCAACTTTCTTGCTGGCGATGAGGTGCCTATACCAACATAACCACTTGGATCAATTCTTAATCTTTCTAAATTATTGGTTGCCAATATTAAATCAGCGGAACCCATAGTACCCAAAGATAAATTACGAGAAGAAGCACCTCCGTACTTATGAGTAAAAATAAAAGCAGAAGAACTTCTTGGTGATCCAAAAATATCAGAACTAGAATTATTCGTGGAAGGCATAGTAAAAGCCAAATATTCTTGTTTATTATTATCAAAAACCTGGAATCTAAAATCGGCGCTACCACCAGAATTGGAATTATACATTTGTACACCACCAATACCATCAACGTCATCAGCAATTAATACTTTCGGACGACTTATACCTCCCATACTGACAGATTGACCAAAACCACCAACATCCAAAGCAGCACCAGGATTCAATGTATCAATTCCCACATTCCCCCCATCAAAATAAATATCCGTACTCGATGACGTCCACTGAGAAGAAACTTTTGCATCCCAAGAAGAAACAGAACTGGTAGCAGGAATAATATAACCAGTCGCTATTTCAAAAATACCAGTGGAGGAAGAATAAATTAAACCAGTAGTAGAGGAGGCGATGGAAATAGCGGCTCTAGCATTAGTGTCACCGTAGACATCAATTGTACAGGCAGGATTAGTAGGATCACAACCAGGGTCAAGCAAACCAGGATTCACAGAAGCAAAAAGTGGAGATACAAAATATGCACTACCAATGAAGAAAAACACAGAGAAAAGAGCTAGAGATATGCCGACTATATTCCCTTTTGTTTTTTGAAGTAGAGACATATAAAATAGTGCGCAAAATAAATTGTTAACTGGGTATATTTTAACAAGGAATAAATATATATACAAGTGGAAAAAATATCTAAAATAACAGCCGGGTTTCGCAAAGCGAAACCCGGCTGTTATTATATTTTGTATTACTAATTTAATACCTTAAACAATCTCACATACTCCACCAGCACAAGCTAATTCTTTTTTAGCTTCGGTTTCATCCTGTTTCTCATAAGTAATAATCTTGGAGAAATCAATATTACGCATCTTCTCTTTCAAAGATTCGTAATGAGCTTTATCGATTGATTCATACGGAGCCAAAGGATAGTTATGTCCTGAACGTGGTAAGAATGATAGACCGTTGATAATATCCCAATTCTGATAGACCCAATTTGCCACACCAATCCATTCTTCGTCACCGATAGAAATCGTAACAGAGGGATTGTGTTCAGTGTAATTTACCTTAACCATTTTCCAGAATTCCAATTGTTCAATCGCAGTCAAACTATCACGGTAAACTGAATCATCGGGGGCTTCAACCGGGAATTCCAAAACGTAAGTCGTTGCATTTTCTTTTGACTGACCGACTTCTGGAGAGTACGGAACACCCTGGTCTTTCAACATTTTAAATAGTGAATCGGTCGCAGAAATTCTAACGCGACGAATATAATATTTGGAATGACGTGGGTGCATACCTGAGGCACAGTCAACTGTTTGAGAAACAGTACCGGATGGCTTCACACATGTTACGCAAGATGAGGCATTAATACCAAATCTTTTTGAAAAAGTTACATTAGTTTTAACTGCTTCGGCTCTTAAGGCTTGTAAAACTTTCGGATGGCGAACAGCTGGACAATCCCACTGACCAGTAATAGAAACTCCGAGAAGTCTTTCCTGTTCACAATTCTCTTGCCATTCTTTTGAAAGATAATCGCCAAAGTTAGTAAGAGTTGCCTGGTAAGTTCCAAGAATAGAGGCTAGTCTCGCTTTTCTCAAAAGAGTCTTTTCGGTATCATCATGACGAGCAACCACTTCAGATAAATTACAGAATTGCTTAGAACGCAAAATAATTTCTCCGCAAGGATTGGTACCCATATCACCAATAAAACCCTTCAAAACTTTCAAACGTCTCTCGGGTAAAGTTTTTTCTAAGGCACCACGGTTGAAAATACCACGCTCACCAGAACCAGATTTCATGAGAGCAATCCACTCGTCCATAAACTCTTCGTTGGAAGGTTTGGTGTTGTAAACAGCGGAGTTATTGGCAATCGCGCGTTGTGGATCGGTCAAATAGAACTGTCCTTTCTTAGCATCACGAATAGCCTCATCGTCCAAATCAGAAAGTGAAATCAAAGCACTGCGACGAACCCCTCCAGCTACCACACAGTCGCCAATTGAACAGACAATATCATGCACATCTAAAGTTGAAAGACGACGACCTTGGCGGCGTAGAATTTTTTCACGAACTAGTTTCATTAACTGAATCAACGGACCAGGACCAGAAGCCTTACCACCCATAGTTTTCAAACGAGCTCCAGCGGGACGAACTTTGGAATAATCAATCTCAACATCATTACCGTCATACCAAGTTTTTAATCCAAACACTAATGCATTAGCCCAACCCTCTTTCGAGTCTTCAACAAAATAAGTCGGTAATTTTTTACCAGTCTGCATTTTAATCTGTGGCAAAGACTGAACAAATTTTCCTTCTGCAGAAAAACCAACCCCAGTTCCACACATAGAGATATACATGATTTCACCAAAGTCTTGCAAGCAAGTTGGGGCAATGAAGGAACAATTGTAAGCACAAACATTTGTACGTTCAACGGCTGGACCAGCGAACTGAAACAAACGCATTGACGGCATAATTTCTTGATTCAAAATCGCTTCACGAATTTCTTTGTATTCATTTTCTTTTAATTTATCCTTGAGATTTTTCTTCATCAAATTCATATAACGATCGACTGTTTCTAACCAAGTCTCACGACGGCTTTCGGCATCAATCCAACGAGCATAAGTTCTGTAATAAACCAACTCACCTAGAGAATTTTTAAAATATTTTTTGCTTTCACTAGCCAATTTTCTAACATGTTCAGGTATTTGGATAGCTGTCTCACGAAGCTTATTGTGTTCTTGACGATAGATTATGTATTCTTTCGCGGTTTTAACATATTCCGAAAGAATCAATTCTTTTTCTACTGAATCTTGGATTCCTTCCACAGTCGGGATAAAGTTGGCGTATTTTTTTGAAATACGAACAATATCGGCCAAAACTTTATTGGCTACCAACTCCGCCTCTTCCAAAGAACCCTCGCCAGTCACAAGCATCGCCTTGTGAACAGCACTAACAATTTTTTCAAAATCAAATGGAACAATTTGTCCATCTCGTTTTTGAATCTTTTTTATTAAAGTATTTTTCCCCTCCACTTTCTTTACCATTTTTTTAGTTGTTAAAACCGTTAATAATTTTTAGGCGAATTATTTATCAAGCCTCAGACTATTTTAACAATAAAACAGCACAAAGAAATATCCTTGGGCTGTTTTTTGATAACAGAAACTTTTTTTACTCCACTGTCAAAGGCTTTGTTAAAAAAAGCCTAAAAAAACCATTGATTCTGACTTTATAAATCCAAAAACATTTCATCTAACATCTTTGTTTTGTCAAACTAATTATATTCAGACTATTTTGTTACTGAAATTTTCCAAATTGCAGTTTGTCCGACAACAATATTATTTTGAGAACAAAAACCAGACGGAACCTCTAGAACATAAATAGAATTTTCAGAAGGTGAAAATGATTTAGGATAAGTTTCCGGCAAAATATTTTCTGCAATGTCAATAATTTGTTTTTTTTCATTCAACCAAATCATATCGAGTGCAAATTTCATATCCTTCATCCAAAAATTATATTTTCCAGGCGTCGGAAAAACAAATAACATTCCCTGGTTTGCTTCTAGACCGCTCCAACCACTCAAACCCGCTTCTTGCAGAGTCTCTGTATCCGATACAAAAGAATTTATTTCAACTTTTCCTATACTAATTACAGTTTTTTTAAATTTATTTTTGTCAATTAGATCTTTTGACGATGACGTTGCGATTATTTCTATTGAGTCCGTATTACCATTCGCTATAATTACTGATGTGGAGGTCGAGATTTGTTTTACTATCAACGAATCAAATGTGTCTTTTCTTTCTTTCGGACAAAAATAATTAGCTATAAAAATGAAACCGATAATAAATAATATTATTAGAATAACTACATTAAGTATGTTTTGATGATTCCTAATAAACATAAATTATTTTGCAAGCACGACCTCAGCTAAATCATTTTTTAATTCCCTTCTAGAGCGCCAGAAGAAATATCCAATAGTAACGAAAGTAATAATTGGAGAAAGTATTTTAGGCACACTAACATGAAAACCCTCTAGCACCATAACAGTACCAAGAAACAAAATCGAATACATCGCTCCATTCTTAAGATATTTATATTTTTTAATTCTCTCAATATTTCCAACCGTAATTTGTCTAACCACAAACGCCCCAATACCATTTCCAAACAATATTATTGGTACTGACAAAGTAAAGGCAAAGGCACCCAGAACACCATCGATAGAAAAAGTAGTATCTATTATTTCTAAATAGATAATCTTACTAATATCCGAGAGGTGAGAGTTCGGATTCAACATATTTTTTTCGGCCTCTTCAGCATTCTTTTTAAAACCATGCGTAATAAAAAAAGCTGTTGAACCGACCACTGCCGCAAAAGCGATCATTGGAGAAATTGCCATTGCCTTCCAAACAATACTCATTAAAAGAATAGAAACTACGGCAAAGAACCAAACGCCTTGACGCATAAAGAATTTTTCACCCGGCAAGCCAAAATGTTTGTCTTCCAAAAATAACCAGTGTATAAACAAAAAAAGTAGAAAGATACCGCCTCCCATCAGTAAGATTGGGGCTGAAGCCTCGATTGAATTTTGGACACTTGGGTCACTACTAAAAGTCGCGAGGAGCGAACCGATAAAACCTAAGCTTGGATTGACCGCCCAAACTATAACCCATGGCAATAAACCTCTTACCACAAAAACTGCGAATAGCAGGCCCCATAGTAGAAACCACTTTCTTGGTTTCGGCTTCATTGTGTGTAAGACTTCCGCGTTAATAATAGCATTATCCACACTAGAAATAATTTCAAAAAGACACAAACCCAACACCATCATTATTAATGTAATCCAATCCATAAAATATTATTAATTAAATATATGTGAGTTTGTAAATTTAGATTCTACCATGCAAATCTTCCCAGGCTTGACTTGATTTTACATCACTTTCTTGATCCATAAGTTTGTCTGGATTAAAAATCACTGATTCTGGTTTAGGTAATGTTTTTTCATGACCAGTCTCTATTATAACTTTTGGAATCTCTGTTTTTTTATCCTCTGGTAAACCCATTTGTTTTAAAAAGTCTAATTGACCTTCTTGTCCCATATATTTGTTCCGATTAAATAGTAATAATCGTATTATAGCACCTGAATTACTTTTGTTAATTTGCAAAAGAAAACCGGCACCTCTTGGCCGGTTGTAAGTTGTAATGCAAGAGATTACAATTCAGATACTTAAAACAATTTCCCACTGAACCCAAGTATAATCCATTCCCTCACCATGGCCAGAAACAGCCAGAATCTTGGCAATGACCTGCTTGTCTCGTCTCACAATCACACAAGCGGAAATATAGCTCGCCGCGCGATCATTGACCAGTTCAATTTCATAACCAGAAACAGGATTATCCAAAACTTTCTTAAGTTCAATCTCTTGGACAAAATGACCGGTTGGTGCCCTGACTGGCTGGGGTTTAAGTACAGCCTCCACTCTGGACAAAAGGCAACCATCTTTTGAATAAATTTCCAAACTAGCAGGAATTCTTCCTTCATTCACGGGAATCAGTTTGAGACACATGATCCACCTCCGGACGTTCTTGTTTCTAAACCGAGAACAATTTTAATCAAATTTAAGCATATCACTAATTTCAGTTTTAACAATAATGACACCCTTGAGTTTTATTACTAAAAAGTGTACATTAGTTGATGTTCGTTAAATATGTTTCTCAAGGAGACGTCGCATAGTGGCCTAGTGCGCTCGCTTGGAAAGCGAGTGTGGGTAAAACCACCGGGAGTTCGAATCTCCCCGTCTCCGCAACGACAAATTTCAAACAGTCTAAATGACTGTTTTAATTTTGGCGTCGTTTTGGGATGGGGAGATTCGAAAGGCGGAAACAGAAAAAAGTCTATCCTGACTTTTTAGACTGTTGAGTCGGGGTCGCAAGTACTTAGACTTTTGAAAATTCTTATTTTAAAAAGACTTAGTAACTTGTGACCGAATCTCCGTCTCCGCAAAAATAAAACTGCATTTGTGCAGTTTTATTTTATGGAGACGAGCAAGCAATGGGTATTGCTTGCGTGGGAGATTCGAAGCCTGTTTGAGTATTTTATCAAGACTTCTTAGGCGAAGATAAAATCCAAACACGGGGACTGACCCTGTAAGGGTCGGATCTCCTCGTCTCCACTTAGACTTTTGAAAATTCTTATTTTAAAAAGACTAAGTAACTTGTGACCGAATCTCCCCGTCTCCAGAAGTTAAAAACTTATAAAAAAATCTGCCCTGCTATTCCGCCACTATATATTCCCCAACATTTTTACTTTCAATTTTTAAATTATTATAATTCCCCTTCTCGCTTCTCCACTCATTGGAAAAACCCCACCCATTCCAAGTCCAGACAGCTACATATTTTCCACTGCAATTAGGTTTTTGTGAATAATCACCTTCGGTAACCACTAGCTCATTTTTACCATCATCATTAACATCTTTGATAATAAATTCGCAATTCGGCGCTTCTAAATTTGATGACTGCCAAATCGGCTTAACCTCATCTTTAAAGTAATCAAAAACAAAAAAATGATTCTTAATACTCATATCATTTTCTTTTACCCACACTGGTTTAGACGATCCAAAATTACCAGCTTTCCAAACCGATAAATTTATATCAATAATTCCATCATTATTAGAATCAGCTAGAATAAAATTATCAACCCACAATTCCGCCGGTGATTGCCACTTTGCCTTACCATCCTCTGTAATAGTTAACTGACCAGCTTTTAAAACATAACTTTCTATTATTGAATTGTGATTTAAATCAGCTTGCTCGGTTTTAGTGTTTGCCACCTTACTTTTACTTATACTCAACTTGCCAATTACCGCTGAAGTCTTTTCTTCATAAGTGGTAGTGGAAGCGTTCCATAAATAATTAATCTCATTTGTATAAGGAAAATTCAGTCGGGCCAAAATGTGTTTGGTTTTAGCATCAGCTGGAATCGTTGGCTGAGCAAAATTTTCCATCGCAATAGGTACTAATGAAATCTTACCAATTTCAGATTTTGAGAAATTTACTTTTACTGTCAGCCCCTCTTTGGTGTCTGACGATTGCGGTTGATCAAAGATAAAGTTTCCCAAGCTGTAGAAAATATATTTACCTTTATATTGCTCTACAGTTTGAACCACGTGTGGATGGTGTCCTATAATTATATCTGCTCCAGCATCTATCGCTTCATGTGCAAATTTTATTTGTGAATCATTTGGATTATTTACATATTCAGTTCCGGAGTGCATGGAAACAATAACATAATCGGCCTTTGTCTTTGCTTCTTTAACCGCTTCAGTCATTTTTTCAACTCTCATAAAAGCGGTTCCGGGATGATTAATACCACCTTCATATGAAGCCGGAACAACATCTAAATCATTATAAGCTAAAAAGGCAAACTTAATTCCTTTTACTTCCATAAAAACTGGTCGATTGGCTTCTTGATTATCTTTACCAGCTCCTATATGTTTAATTCCCTCTGAATCAAGATATTTCATAGTATCCATTAACCCCTTATTACCGAAGTTGGGAGTGTGATTATTGGCCAAAGATAAAATTGAAAAACCAGACTGTTTAAGAGCTATTTCTGTACCAGGGTTTGACCGGAATACCATCTCAAAATCAACAATATCTCGCCCAGCAGTAATCGGGGTTTCTAAGTTACCAAAAACAATATCGCCAGTTTTTAAGTAATCCTGAATTTTTAATAAAGGATAATTAATATTATTTTGTTTTTTAACTACACGCCCAACCGCCCGCGAATAAGAAATATCTCCCACCGCAATCAAAGAAACTCCCTCGTCAGTCTGAGGAAGCTTCTTTTTTTGTTCTAAAAAGTCTAAAAAACTCTCAACGGTTACTTTAGGATTTTCTGCCACTGTCTTTACAGTTAAAGTGTGTAAACGATAACTGATAATCATAATCACCAAAGCCAAGCCACAAAATATAAATAATTTAGTTGTTTTATTTAATTTTGGCATTTATATTATTTGGCTACAAAAGGCGCGGTCCAATCCGGCAACGCTGGTGCCTGACCTGAATTCAACATTTCTCGCCATTTTTTATCAGTTAATCTATCTGACATTGGCCAAGAAAATTCGTGATAAGAATATACTCCACCTCTGGCAATTCTCATTTTCCCATCGAGCGGAGGTAGAACGACATAGATATAAGAAATTTTTCCGGTTCCCACTTCCAAAACCTGACCGTTCGGATCTGTTGCAACATCGGCAATAATCGCAGCTGGATTTTCATTGAGGTAATTTCTAGCATCAGTAGAGGCTTTAAACTGAGGTTCCTCTTTATTTACTTCTAGCCAAATGTGTTCTAGTTGACCTCCGTAAGATCGTATTAGTTCATAATCTTCCGTCGTTAACGCTTCATTGTTTAACTCCTTCTCAGAAATTGTTTTGAGTGACATCGCCAATTGTGCCATCTTATCAAGATTATCTTTCATACTATCTGATAATAACCCACGCATCTCTAAACCATCACCAGTCATTTTAAGCAGTGAAGCTAGACGAGCATAAACATAAACATTTGGTTCAACATAACCACGGTCATCTTTTGGATCTGGACCACCTCCGCCCAATTCGGCATAAACCTGTTTAGCATAAAGAATAGTGTCATGTTTTAATTCACTCCAACTACCCAAAAAGGTATTTAAATCTTTTCTAATCCACGACTCATTTTGCATAAATAGTGGATATCCAATACCTCTAACTTCTGTTAGTGGACGAAGTTGATATAACCAGCCCCAATACAAATTCTGAGTCCAATTATCAATTGGCAATCCGGTCAAATATGTTTACATTTTAGACATATTTTCGGAATAATTTTTGTATTTTGTGTCCCCTGATTGAGTCAAAATATTCAAAGCTTCTTTTGATCCCAAAGCGGCTGGAATGTCTAATCCTTTTGGTAGCATTCTGCTTGGAACTTCTCTATCTATCAACCTCTGGAAAATAGCGGCATCTATTGTAAAACGTTGTCCCATAAATCTAAAACCTTTAATTTCTTTTTCTCGATCCGGCTGAATGTCGGAATTATAAATCGGCATAGAATTGAGTTGTGGTGGTTCGAGAGTTTTTGTTGCTTCAACAAAAGCTAACTTTTTTCCGCTATCAGTCGCTACAGTTTGCAGATCGGTCGTTTCCCCATATACTTGACTAACCAAGTTTTTGAATTGATAGTAAGTTATATCATCACTATTACCCACGAAAAAATTAATCGGTTCATAGAGTGTATCCCAACCCTTTTTATTGTCTTCTTTGTTTAAAGCTAGAGTAATCAAAATACCTGATTTGATTTCATCATCATTTTTCAAACGAAAAGTTAAACGGCCGTACCACATCATTGATTTAAAGTAAGCTTTTAGTTGCTCGGTTTTATCATAATGTCCTCTAGGGATATATTGAGAATAGTCTTCTTTCAAACCATCTTTTTCAGAAACTTCGGCACCAATATTCATAAGTGGCGAAAGAGTTATTCCTTTATGATAACTAATCAGTTTTAATTCTTGCTCAACCTCACTCTTCACTATCGCCGGTACTTCCACAGAAGGATTTATAAGTTTATTGCCCACGGTAAAAAAACCAACATTCCTTTTGGCAGCATTTTCCCATTCAGTCCCCTTTAAACTATCATATTGTTTTAATGATTCAGTTAACATGCTCGAACTAAGTTTTTCCAAAACGGTCGCCAATTTTTGTTCTTCAAGCTGTTTAAGTAAAAAATCAAACATCAAATGATAATTGTGGAGCATAGAATCAGTGGTCACGAAACTTGGGGTTGCGGAATATCGGTTTGCTTCATAGAGCGGAAAGAACTCATTATTACTAACGGTTGGCTGAACAACAAAAGCATTTTTCTCAAGTAAGTTTTTAGCCTCCTCCGATAGATATTGAAAATCAGCCAGATTACTGACATTACTCAGACCCTTATCGATAGTATAAGCTGGAACCTTGGGATCTATTTTTACCGGAACTTCTTCATAGGTCGCAAATTTTGAGGCAAACACTAGAGCTGGTTTGTAGAGATCCTGAGTGACCTTCTTTAGAACATCTTGACCACCTTTAGGAACAATAAAATAAGCGGCCACCATAACAATCACAAAAACCACCAAAATAGTTATTGCGACTAAAATTTTAGGCTTGCCAGTCTTTAGGCCGGGTGTAGTCGGTAATGGATTATTTTGAACCGACTGATTAAGATTTTCGTTGTTCATTTTGAAAAATTATAAGTTGTTTTGCTAATACAATAGAAATTATATCACGATTATTTTTTTCGGTGTAAATCTGTCTACTTAATAAACATAGTTCCTAATCAAGAAACCTTGAACAAAATAACGGCTTGGCGATTTGACTCCTGTCATCACCAAGCCGCTTTTAATTACTTTCCTGTTCTCATTACTAGAATTCTGATAGTTTTTAATATTATATTATAGTCCAACATGACTGACCGATTTTTAACATAATATAGATCATAGGCTAAACGCAAAGTCGTTTCTTCCAATGACTGTGGCGGTAAGTCCTGACACATTTGAGCCCAGCCCGAAAGTCCTGGCTTAACTGTATATCTAACATTGTAATATGGAATCTTTTCTGCTAAATCCAAACCGAGACTACGGATATCAGGGCGGGGTCCAATCAAAGACATGTCTCCTTTAAATACATTCCAAAGTTGAGGCAATTCATCAATACGCGTCTTTCTCAAAATTTTCCCAACTCTAGTTATCCTGTCGTCTTTTTCTTTTACCCAAACTCCTTTGTCATTAGTTTTCATGCTTCGGAATTTAACAATATTTATATTTTTTTCACCCTGTCCAATTCTTTCTTGAATAATAAAAATCGGGCCATGATCGTCTAATTTAATAGCGACGTAAACAAAAGGATAAAAAGCCAAAGAGATTAGACCGACTATTGTAGCTAAAACTATATCTGTAGTTCTTTTGATTAAATCATATAACTTTTTTGGTGAAGATGAAATATTTTCCAAAAACCAGTCGTGTCGGAGAATAAAAAATGGAATTCGTTTAAAAACATCTTCATAGATTTTATTCATCGCAATAAAACTAACATTGGAAAAAATTAAAGAATATAATTTTGGCACAATCGGTCGAGTCTTATCATTTTCCAAATCGATAATTACCAGAGAAATTCTGTGACTTCTTACTAGTTCAATAATTTTCTGTTCAAGATCAGTAAGACTTTCTTTTTCTACATCCAGGGCAGCGACAATATTTAAACCATAATGAACATTATTATTAACTTCATCATACAACTCACCCATTTCTTTCCCAGTGCCGATCAAAAGGACTTTTTCAGAATGTTTAACTATTAAGAACTTCGACAAATATAATCTCCAAACAAAGATCAAACAGGCGGACACGACTACATATATAAACAAAATAGTTTTGGGGGTAATACCAAAATATGGAATAAAATAGAAGAAAGCTATCGCAACGACAGAATTAGTCAATTCTGATCCAAAGATTAGATTCGGTAACTTATTTTTTAATATGACAGTATGTTTTTCATAAAGTCCAGCTATAAAAAAGACTACGAGAGAAATTAGAAAGATATAACTAAAAGGCACAAGGTGAGAATAGAAAAATTCCGTGCCAGGGAAATAGCCGAATCTAAATACCAGGGCCAAAATAAGAGCCAAAACAAGAAAAACCGTATCGCCTATCAATAAAATAAGTGGTTCTCTAATACGAGATAATTTCATAAAGTGAATGATACAATTAAATTAGTTCCTGAGCAATATTAGATAAGTCTAAAATTTAGATTGATCTATAAACAAACAGACTCAGCAGAGCGAATAGAATCGCACCATAAATAGTGTACTCAGCAATTGGTAAAAGTATTGGAGTGCCAATGGTCATATACAACAACAAAAAACCGACACCAAAACATTGAAAAATCATTTTAAGTTTACCGACCAGTTTAGCTGGTACCACCTCTCCACGGTAACGGAGATAAGCAAAGATAATCAATAATATTTCAATAACAACGATGGCTGAAGCTAAATAAGGATTTAAAACCTTAGCGATCGTTACCACAGAAACGCTACTAATTAATAATTTGTCGGCTAGGGGATCAAAAACTATTCCCCAGTCGGTGATCTTGGAGCGAGTACGAGCCATCGCCCCATCAAGTGCATCACTTAAAGCCGAAATCACAAATAAAATCAAACCTGTTTTATAGGCTCCGCCCACCAAAGCCATAACCACAAAAGGTGTAGAAACAAACCTAAACAAAGTCAAATGATTGGGACGAATAAATTTGGGAAACAATGGCAAAAGCGTATAACCGAAAACCTTATCTGTAAATGTTATTTTAGTAACATACTTTGGACGTGGTACCACAAAAACCTTAATGGATTCTTTCCGTTCAGAAATGAAATACGTAGTTACATCCAAAACCTTAGATATTATTTTATTTAGTGCTTCAAACATAATTATTATTTTTCAAACTCTTCAGTCCCTACACCTATAAGCGCCGCGATTCGTTCTTCAACTGGTGGATGAGTCATGAATAACTTAGCCATTCCCTTCACGTGTGAACCAAAAGGATTGGCGATAAATAGATGAGCTGTCGCGTTGTTGGCTTTTTGCATTTGTCCGGAGTATGACGATATTTTTCTCAAAGCATTAGCCAAGCCTTCTGGATATCTGGTCAAAAGTGCGCCAGAAGCATCCGCCAAAAACTCTCGTTTACGTGAAATCGCCAATTGAATAAGTTTAGCTACTATCGGTGACAGGATCATCAAGACAAGTCCGACAATAACTAAAATATTACCCCCTTTATCATCTCGATCTCGATTATTACCAAAAAACACACTTCTAGTAAAAACATCGGACATTATGGCAATAAGACCAACTAAAGTTACCACTACCGTACTGAGTAGAATATCACGATTACCAACATGAGAAAGCTCATGAGCAATTACTCCCTCAAGCTCGGTTTTGTTTAACATTTTCAATAAACCCGAAGTACAGGCCACGGTGGCATGGGCTTTGTTTCTACCAGTGGCAAAGGCGTTAGGTGCAGGGTCATCAATAACATAAATCTTTGGCAATGGTAAACCTGCCGTGATTGCTAGGTTTTCCACTATATTGATTAAATTGTGTTCTGTCTGTTCATTGGCTGGCCGTGCCTGATACATCGATAAAACAATTTTATCGGAATACCAATAACTAATCCAATTCATTCCTAAACTAAAAATGACCGCAAAGTATATAATACTTGGTGAATGATAATAATAATTTAGAAAGTAACCGATGGCAATAATTAACACTGTAAATATCAACATTAAAAACCAGGTCTTACGTACATTTGCCGATTGGTGAGTATATAAAGTAGCCATGTTATATTATTTGGGAAAATAGAGAAAAATTAGAAGACCGGATTTTTGAACCACTCAAAAATCCGGTCTTCAATACAAATTAGAACTTAACCTCTACTGGTTCCTTAGCTAGAGAGTCGTTTTCTAATTCGAAATATTCCATCTCAACAAAATGAAAGACACCAGCAACCAAATTTTGTGGAAAAGAATTTACAGCTATATTGAAATCACGAACGTTACCATTATAGAAACGACGAGCGGCCTGAATCTTATTTTCAGTATCAGATAATTCAGTCTGTAAAGACAGATAATTTTGGTTTGCTTTTAGGTCAGGGTAAGCTTCAGCGACAGCAAAAACACTTTTCAAAGCATCAGTTAATATATTTTCAGCCTGACTCTTTTCCGCCATATTACGTGCCTTCATAGACATATTTCGTAATTCAGTAACACGATCTAAAGTGCCTGATTCGTGGGCGGCATAACCTTTAACGGTATTTACTAAGTTAGGAATCAAATCGTAACGGCGTTTTAGCTGAACATCAATATCAGCCCAGGCCTCCTCCGCTCGATTCTTATTCTTGATAAAGCCATTATAAACAAAAATAAACCACAAAAAAGCGATTACGATGATTGCTATTAATATATATAGTATTGTCATATTGATTATTTAATGCTCGCAAGTTAACTGCTAGCTGTACTACTATACCACAATCCTTGGCTAAAAGTAACAATACCTTCGTTTGACATTTTATGTATTTTAGGTTAATTTATATAAGAATTCTTGAACCCTAAGCCAACAAAATAAATTTGGAGAAAAGTCATGACTCAAGACAACGGTTACGCCCGGTTTGAAAGCAATGGTCAGTTTGATGTTTTTTCTCAAAGCCAACTTCCCGGAGAACTCCTAAGCCTGTTTGTTATTTATAATCGTCTGATGGTAAATTTCAAAACGAGCCACGGTGAGATTAATCAGGAAATGAAGCTTTTTGAAGCTATCAACAGACTTTGTGAGAAATATCTTGAAACTCTATCAAAACACGCCTACTTTCCGCCCGTGAACAAAATCTCCAACATCAACATCGTTCACTTCAAGATGATAACTTCACTAAGTGGCACCTGGGGTATCGAAAATACTCCATCAGAAATCATCCGAGTGATAATACTGTGGAAACTGCTACATGAAGCCCGTTATCATCATCGTTGCCAACTAGTTGACGATTTTTTGATCGAGCTTGGACATATTCATAATGAAATGCTGGTGGAAATGTGTAATCATCCGTTTTGGGAAAACTGGAAAAAAGAAGCAAAAGCCTCTTAAACTACCGGAAACAATATTCCCCGCTGCGACATCTCGTCGCAGCTTTTTTATGAAAAATTACAAACAAAATATTGTCTATGTACAACAGGCCAATCTTTCCACGTGGAAAGGTCGGCCTGTTACTTCCTTATACTTACACAACTCCAAAATGAGTTGCTTTTCCTACCCAAACCTGCTAATATATTAAAACTTATGAAAGAAACCCTAATCAATAGTTTGCCTTATATTCAAATCGGCTTGTCTGTTTTACTCGTTATTTCGATTCTATTACAACATTCCGAATCTGGTGTCAGTGGATCATTCGGTGGTAGCGACAACTTCAGTTCATCATTCCACACTCGCCGTGGTTTTGAGAAATTTCTCTTCCGTGCCAGTATCGTTATAGTTACTCTTTTTGCTGCTTCAGCTTTAGCTGCTTTGTGGCTAAAACTTAAGGGCTAGTTTTACTATTAATTAACAACTCCGGTTCGCCTCTGGTTTAGTTTAGCAACTAAGTTCTTTGATGCATACTCTCCTTGGGACCCGGTTCAAAAACGTGAAAAAAATCTACACTCTTTTTATAGAATTGTGGGATAAGACTGGTTTTAAAAAACTTTTTAAATCCCTAAAAAAACTTTCTCTTACAGAAAAACTGGTATTTTATTTCCTGTTGGTTATTTTAGTGATCTCTGGAACTAATATGGCCTGGAACTATAATCGCTCACTCTTAGTAGAAATCCCCACTCATGGTGGATTTCTTAAAGAAGGAGTCATCGGCATTCCTCGCTTCATAAATCCCGTTTTGGCTTTTTCTGATGTTGATCGAGATTTAACTGGTCTCATCTACTCAGGACTCCTTCGCTATGACACTAACGGGAACCTAATAAACGACTTAGCAGAAAACTATACTATTTCAGAAGACGGCACTATATATCATTTTACTTTAAAACCCGATCTTAAATTTCAAGACGGGCAACCAGTTACAACCGACGATATTGATTTTACGATTCAAAAAATTCTAGACCCCGGTATTAAAAGTCCTAAAATGGCCAATTGGAAAGGAGTGGAAATCCATAAAATTAACGATCGCGAAATTGAATTTTCTTTATCACACCCCTACCCCCCTTTTTTAAGTAACTTCACGATTGGTATTTTACCTAAACACCTTTGGAAAGATTTGACGGTGGAAGACTTTACAGCTAGTAATATTAATTTAAATAATATAAAACCGGTTGGATCAGGCCCTTATGAATACAAATCTATTAGCTACAATACTTCAGGTATACCTTCCGCTTACACTCTTGAAGCCTATAACGAATTTGTCTTAGGTGAGCCCTTTATTAAAAATCTAAGCATTGCTTTTTATTCAAATGAAAAAAAGATGCTTGAGGCCTTTAAATCTGGAGAAATTGAAAGTTTTGGCGGTATCAATCCTCAGAATTTAAGTGATTTGACCAAAAATAAAAACATCACTATCAAACCAATTCCTCTGTCACAAGTTTTTGCTTTTTTTATAAATCAAAATCAAAACCACATTTTTACCAATCTTGAAGTTCGTCAAGCCTTGAATCAAAGTTTTGATCGCGACTATGCCATTCAAAAATCTTTGGCTGGTTATGCTAAAAAACTTACAACTCCGATTCCTTCCGTCTTCTTACCGCTCAATTATTATGTAAATGAAGAATCTGCCACAACCATTGATCTTGAAGCTATTAAAAAGAACTTGGATAAAGCTGGCTGGAAACTAAATAGTGGTGGTATTTTAGAAAAAAAGATTAGTAAAACAGAAACTCAGCAATTTGCTTTTTCCATTACCACTCTCAATTCTTCTGAGCTAAGGGCCGTCGCTGAAGTTGCGAAAGCCAACTGGGAAAGTATTGGTGCCAAAGTTGAGCTAAAATTCTTTGAGTCAGGTGATTTGAATCAAGAGATTATCAGACAAAGACAGTACGACATTTTGTTATATGGTGAAGTTGTCAATCGCGACCTTGACCTTTATGGTTTCTGGCACTCATCACAACGCAATTATCCAGGTTATAATTTATCTCTCTACGCGAATAGCAAGGTAGATAAAATACTTGAAGACGCACGGCGCATGGAAGATAATCAAAATCGAATTAACAAATATTTAGATTTTGAAAAAGAAATCAGTAAAGACATTCCCGCTATCTTTGCTTATTCAAAAGAATATCTTTATATTGCTCCTAATAAAGTTAAAGGAACCATAATAAAAAATATGACTGTCCAAACTGAAAGATTTACAAACATTTATAAATGGTACACCGATACCGATCATGTTTGGAAAATTTTTGCTAAATAGAAAATTATTAAAATTATTAACTAATCAATTAGAATGAATTATGAAAATACAGGAAATGGACGCGGTCGCCGACCTCGCACCAATCCCAGCTCTAGTGTCTTCCAGAGCCTAAGAAACGTGCCGACATCAGCCCACACTGGACGATATCACACTGCTAGACACAATCCGACTCCGAATACGGCTCCTATTACACCGTCTCTAGGACAGCCAATTCAACGTACCCAACCCCAAACTGGTATGAGTGCTGGCAATAATCGCCCAAATTTTAACCGTCCTCCAATGATGCGTCGAACTTACTCTTCAAACAGTCGCCAGGTATCCGTCGGACCTCGTCCACAACACTCAGGACCGCGTATGGGTGGTCATATGGGACATCATGGTCCTCAACAAGGCGGGCAGCGTTTATCACACCCTGCGCCTTTTCGAAGACGCAGTGAAGACATTGATGAAAAAAATCTCAATGAATCCATGGTCTTAGTAGACGCCGGTCATGATCAAGCTGTCTCACGAGAAAAACCCGAAGACCGTATTCCGGCTCTCAAAGAAGGCGACGTTCGTATTATTCCTTTAGGTGGTGTCGAAGAAATTGGTAAAAATATGACAGCAATTGAATACGCCAATGATATTATTATCGTTGACGCTGGTATTCAATTTAAAACTGAAGAAACCCCTGGTATTGATTATATTTTACCTAATACCAAATATCTTGAGGAAAGAAAAGAAAAAATTCGTGCCATTGTTATCACCCATGGTCACTTAGACCATATTGGTGGTTTACCTTACATAATTGATAGACTTGGTAACCCCGCGATTTACACTCGTGAATTTGGAGCTTTACTCATTAAAAAGCGTCAAACCGAGTTTCCTCACTTACCAGCTTTGAATATTAAAATCGTTGATAAAACTGACGGTTTCTTACCTATCACCAAAGACTTGAAAATTAAATTCTTTGGTATTACTCACTCTATTCCCGACTCTACTGGTATTATTATCGAAACTCCTCACGGTGACATTGTTTGTACTGGCGATGTTCGAGTTGAAAATGAAAATGGTGTTGTAGCTGAAGAAGAATACAAACAATATGAATTTCTGAAGAACCGTAAAGTCTTGATGTTGATGATGGATTCAACCGGTATTGAAAAACCGGGGTGGACTATTTCTGAAGACGCAGTTAGTAGGACTATTGACAAGATCGTTTCAGAAACTACTGGACGTATGATCATTGCCACTTTTGCCTCTCAAGTAGAACGTGTAATTAGTTTTATTGAAATGGCTCACAAGTATGGTCGTAAAGTTATAGTTGAAGGCCGTAGTATGAAGAACAACGTAGAAATCATTAAGTTCCTCAAATTAACAAACGCTGACCATATTATTCAGGCAGAAGAAATCAAAAACTATCCTCCCCACAAAATCATGGTCTTGGCTACCGGGGCTCAAGGAGAAGAATTTGCAGCCTTGATGCGTATGGCAAATAATTCTCATAAATTCATTAAGCTAAACAAGAGTGATACTATTGTACTCTCCTCTTCAGTTATTCCTGGCAATGAGCGCGCCGTTACAGCCCTTAAAGATAATCTATATCGTCACGATGCTCGTATTATTACTTATTTTGAAAGTGATGTTCATGCCGGTGGTCACGGTAAACGTGGTGAACTAGAATGGATTCATCGCCAGATTCCTTATAAATTCTTTATGCCAGTTCACGGTCACCACTTTATGCTTAAAATGCATGGTGAACTATCTGCTAGTATCGGCACAGATCGCAAAAATATTATCATTCCTGATAATGGCAGTGTAGTTGAAATCCAAAACGCAGGCGAGAAAATAGTTAAGTTAAAAGAGAAAGCACCTAACGGTTTAATCTTAGTTGATGGTTTCTCAATTGGAGACGTTCAGGAAGTAGTTATCCGCGATCGTCAAATGTTAGCTCAAGATGGTATGTTTGTTATTATTGCTAGCATCAATCCTAGTACTGGTAAACTTCGTAAATCTCCAGATATCATTTCTCGTGGTTTTGTCTATCTTCGTGAGTCTCAAGAATTACTTCACGAAACTCGCCAAATTATTAAAAAGACTATTGAAGAGTCCGCTGGTGGTTTAAATCCCGTTAACTTTGATTATGTAAAGTCTGCAGTTACTGACAACGTTAGCAAATTTCTCTTCCAACAGACAGCCAAGAGACCGATGGTTATTCCAGTTCTAATCGGCGTCTAATCTCTAACCAATTGCTATATTAAAACCGACTGTGAGCACTATGTGCTCACAGTCGGTTTTTTATACTCACCAATTAAAAATATGTTATAATAAACAAAAATAAAACTTAATCTATGAAAAACATCATACATTTTTTACGAAAAAATTTAAGCGCTGTCTACTTCATCGCTTTTGCTTTTGCTCTTAGAGTCTCCTTACCAACATATATTAACTCCTCTTTTTTAACAGATAAAACAACCACTGAATATTATGTCGGAGTTATTTACGCCTTAGCCGCCACAATCTGTTTAATCTTATTTTTTGCCATTCCGACAATTTTAAAAAGATATGGTAACTATAAAGTATCATACTCTCTAGCCATCATCGATGCCCTCTCTATTTTTGGGATGATTACTACTAATGACCCTGGCCTAGTTGTAATGTTTTTCATAATTAGTAATATTGCCACCGCCTTATTAGCCTACACTCTGGATATTTTCTTAGAAAGAATTTCTGATGATAAGAATACAGGGTCTATTCGTGGTTTATATTTGACCGGTATAAATATTGGTTGGTTAATCGCTCCTACTATCGGCTTATTATTTCTTGTAAATAACGAATACTGGAGATTGTATTCTGTGGCTGGTTTGATTTCTTTACTAGTATTTTCACTAATCCACGATAAATTAAAAGATTTTAAAGATCCTGTATACACTGAAATAAAACCCATTGAGTCCGCCAGGGCTATATTAAAAAATAAAAACCTTATCGGTGTTTTTGGAGTTAATTTTTTAATTCAATTCTTCTACGCCTGGATGCTTATCTATACCCCAATATACCTAACCGACTATCTTCACTTTACTTGGAAAGAGTTTAGTTTTATTTTATTCTTTATTTTAGTGCCTTTTGTCTTCCTCAATTTCCCTCTTGGTAAATTAGCTGACAAAAAATATGGTGAAAAAGAAATGATGGCTTTAGGCTTGGGTATTATGATCGTTAGTACCTCTTCTCTATCTTTTATTTCCTCTAGATCAGTTATAGTTTGGGCTATATTATTGTTTATTACTCGTATAGGAGCGGCCACTGCCGAAACAATGGCGGAAACTTACTTTTTTAAAAACATCGCTTCAAAAGATAGTGGAATAATTAGCCTCTATCGCTCTTTAGTACAAATGGCCTACATTGGTGGTCCGATCTTAGCCACCTTAGTTCTTATACTAGCCCCGATCAACAGCCTTTTCTTACTTCTCGGTATTATTATGATGCCAGGACTTTTCTTTGTATCGTTTATAAAAGATACAAAATAATTTTCAACAAAAAAACACCCCAGAGGAGTGCTTTAAAAATTTCTATTTTTTTACAACTGGTTTAGTTGCCATCAACTCACCTTTAATATTTTTCCAATGAGTTTTTAGCTCTTTGGTTAGTTTACCTAGCTCTACCTGATCAACTTTCTTAGCGGTAGAATATTTCTTCTGAACCTTGTCAACAACCTGGTGATAAACTTCTTCGTTAACATTCTTCATGTTTTCTAAGCGATCCAAAACCTCCCCCTTCATTTTAAGAGACCAGCCTTTAATAGCCTTACGAGTTTTTGTTCCCTCATTAGTACCGTACAAATAATACGCTCCGGCAGCACCAGCAACTAGACCGGCAGCCAAAGTTAATATTGATGTATTGTCTTTCTTTTTTGCCATTCTTTTTATTTAATTAAACTAATAATGTACCTATAGAGTATATCATCTATAAGTTGAATTATCTATTCACTACCGGAACGGAGGTACTTGAGACTGTTGGATAGAGCGTGATCGGCATAAATACTGAATCGTCGTTTTGAGGCATTCCAGACGGATTATCTTTGTCCAACTCTAAAATAGCCTGAGTTGTGGTGGTCACCAAGAAAAATATGTCCGCTTTAAAGTCAACAAAATCGTCGGTAGCCCATTCACCTTGAGCTTTGGCTTGTCCTGTCCCTAAAATTTTACCTTCAACATTCTTTATCTTAACGGGAAACACTCCTTCAAAATACCATAAACCTCTAGCACTTCCCTCAACAGAAACCGGCGAGCGGACCTCGCTGTTAGGTTTTAAATTGGAAATGGTAACTAAATTACTTTTAGTAATCAAATTACCGATGTCTTCGATAAAAAGCTGACCGGCTCCATCACGACATTGTCGTGGATAACTATCTTGAATTGAATATCCAGAGGCTAAACAATCAGCAAAATCTAAAGCCGTCTTACGACTGGATCTTCCCCAATCCATAACAAGAAAGATACTTACAACTAAAAGTAAAATTAGTAATATGACTATAACTGAAATAATTCTCTTTAAAAGAAACATATTTATTTAATAGCCGAGGTGGAACCAACTGAAGTCGTGGCGATGGTTGAGGTTGAATTAATGTCGGCTGATTTTAGCCAAGTTGGATAAAGTCGGATATCTTTAGTAGTACATAGATCAACCTGCTGGTCACATTCAACAACCGTCAGATACTTCACAGCTTCGCCAAACATTGCTTTTTGATCTTTACAATGAGGGCACCAGGAAGCACCATACACCACCCACTTCTTCTCGGTTAAACATTTAGCTAAATATTCATTGCCCATTTTTGAATCCGAACCTGGTGGCACAAAACAACCAGAAACTTTAACTAAATTATCAAAGGTTTGTATTCCAACGACGCGACCATCATCAACAACAGCTTTAGTGGTCTGGTTAGACATTAGTACTACTCCACCAATAACAAAACCTATTATCACCACAAAAACAGAAATAAAAATTATTTGGTCTTTTTTCATATTATTCTTTACAACAATCCACTAAGCGTCCAACAATATCTTCGGTTGTCCAAGGCTTTTCTTTATTATTAATAGTATTAAGTTCACATTTCAAGTCACTACCTTGCAAAATTTCCAGACGCACAGCCCAGAACATTGAATACACTTTGTAGGCGCCATCAAACATATCTTTGGCTTCATCTTTGCGGCCTTCAGTTTGTAATTTGGTAGCCACCTCCATCATGCGCATTGACGCCGACAATAGATGCTTGGACATACACCAAGTTTCACCTTCTGTCTTCGGCAACAACAGTTTCATCATTTTTTTACGCTCTTCACGGACTTCATTTAACAGTTCTAAGTATTCTGGCTTGCCGGTTTTTTCAGCGGTAAAAAATAAATGTTCTTCGGCTCCGATAAGATTCATTACAGCCAAAGATACATCTTCGTCTTTAGAAATATCTAATTCCCCTTTAGCTTTTAGCTCCTCCAACCGACTCAAAGCCTCTTTCATTTTTGTATTAATTTCCATATGTTTAATTATAATCTAAAGAAAGAATACTACCAAACCAATAATAATTGTTATTATATCCATAATAACTCTGGATTTTTTAGTTTCTGCTCGACGCCAACGTTCAAAACCCTCTAGAACTGTTTTGTTGGCTGTAGCAAATAATATTACAAATAGAGGCAAAACAAAAATAATATTATAGATTAGCAAATAACCAACGCCGGACCAGTAATTGTCTGAGCCATGCAGTAAAGTTAGAACAAATAGGTATGGCCCGCCAGTGCAAGGAAATTCAAACAAACCCACTAGACTACCCAAAATAAACGCTGAAATAAAAGTTCCTTTTTCAATAAAGGGAGCTATGCGTTTATGAGTTGAGGAAGGTATTTTAAGTTTAATGGGAAAAGTTGGAAAAAAAGCTCCAATCATATCTATTAAGCCTGCTAAAATAATTATGGAGGCTCCCAACAAAGCAAAGCCATGAGAAATATTAAAGAAATTTAAAGTCTTTAAAACCCCAAAACCAATCAATAAATATACTACAAATATACCCAAAATGTACAAAAGGCCACTTAAAATAATGTGCGAGCGACTCCTTTCCAAGCTAAACAAAAAAGCGATAGAAATAAATAATACTGAGAATGCACACGGATTAACACTGTCCACCAAGGCGGCCAAGCCAATGATTACTGGTTTCCACATACCAAAGTCATGAATATTTGTAGGTAATCCACCCTTAGAATTCAGTAAACTAGCAGCGACAATTACAATACCAATAAAGACAACTGCTAATATTACAGTTAAATATTTCTTTAATAACATCCCGAGATTATAGCAAAATAATATAAAAAGCGCGAACCAGTGGTCCGCGCTCTCACCTCTCCTTCCTGAGGTAAGAAGTATTAAATATGGAAGGCCAAAAAGCCAACCGGCTGATCTTTGCAAACCAACTTTGATTCGTAAGGAGCAATGGAAAGCCCGAGCGGTTTGTTGGCCAAAACCACCATTTCGCCACCAACAAGTAGATTGCGACTACTCGTGACCAAAGTGTGCTGAATCGGCAAAGACCCCGAAAGAGCATAGATCCGATAGGCGTAGTAAGCCATAAGACAACGCAAGTCTGCAACCTCCACTTTGGGGTTATTTAGATGACCACGTAACCAATCCAGACTGTGAGGCTTATCATCAAACCAAATCACCGCACCTCGCAAACCCATTGCACAATTAACTCCAATCGGAGAAGTATCGGCAATAAGATCCAACTCGGCAAAAACCGAAAAGTGTTGATGAAAACCTTCGACTATTGCTTGGACCGTTACACCCTTCGGAATCACCAGTGGATGACGAAAATCACGATCTTCAGGTTTGTTAACAAAGGACTTCATACCAGAAAAATCCAGTTCCTTTTTTAAAAGCCATTTCCAGAATTGCTTTTGTTCCAGCCAGAAACCTTCGTCCAGGGGACAAAGAGCAGAGATGGCTCCTTGATACTTGCTGTTGTTGATTACGGTTTCCATAGATACCTCCAAGGTTCTTTTCAGACTAATATGGATGCAACCAAGTTACATCCTTCCGTTAGGGATGGTAACACAAAACACCTCCGGTATCAAATACAACCAGAGACTTATTTTAGATAAACAACACGAGCCAAACCATCGGTTACAAACCTAGAATTATTGACAGTGAGAGGTTCAGATATTTTAATTAGTGAACTAGTTGATATGCTATTGGAACTTTTTAACTCACTAAAAATGGCTTCTCTTTGGAGATCAATTTGTTTATCAACCCTATAAACTATTCCCCAACGAGATTTTATATCCAAACTAACTGACCCGACATACAAATATTCACCTTTATCATTTTGAATTAAGGTCTTCCAAAGTCTTAGCTGTTTTTTTTGTTTTTTAGCGGAATCCGTAACCATTTTTTCAAAAGCTAAATCATTTGGTATATCATTCCAAAAATAAGGCAAGACTGGAATAGATTCATATGTTCGCCCCATAGCTACTGATCGGCTAATTTTAAAGAAACTCTTAATTGTTGGATCATCAGCCACCAACCAGTTAGACAACTTTAATGATTGATGCAAAACAAGATCGTTTTTTGCCCAGACAAACATATTTATCGGTTCATGAATACCGCCCAACAGTCCATCGGCCGTGACGGCCCATTTATTTGTTCTAACAAGCTCCTCTGTAATAACACTGGAAGGAACAATATTTTCTTTAATACCCCTATCTATTATCGGTAAAGGTTTATAAAACCAGGTACCATATACCCCATAACTAATTACAAAAACTAAAACCAAAAAACACGACATATATTTTTTAAATAAAATATTATTTTTATTTAAATCATTATTTCCCTCATTTGGTTTATGTATTTGCAACCACTCAGCAATGGTCGCTGCTAATATCAAGAATAAGGTTCCAATAAGAAAACCACCTAATACATCACTCAAATAATGTACGCCTAAATATATTCTGCTTAAGCCGATCAGGAAAGCAATTAGTACTCCAGAAAAAATCAAAAAAGCTGAATAAAATGTCTTAGTGGAACGACGAAGCAATCTAGTCAAAACATAAATGATAAAACAATAAACCGAAACAGCCACAACTGAATGTCCGCTTGGAAAAGAAGATAGGGTTTCCTGATATACTGGCAAAAATCCACTAGGGCGTGGACGCATTGCAGTAATTTTGATTAGCCAAGAAACCAGAACCGACCCACCTAAGGATATTAAATAACTATAAAGAAAATGTTTTTTATTCCAAATATACAAAAATATGATAAACAAAATACTAATTAAAATTATGATATAATAGTTACCCAACAATGAAACCCATAGAGAAATTTTAACAGCCCAAGCATCTCTAAAATAATACAATAAACCAGAAAATCTCTGATCAAGTGCCACTATCCAATCAGCATCCAAAACACCATCCATCAGCACGGCGAAAAAGATTGCTATAAAAGAAATCATCGTTCCGACCACCGTCATTGTCCAACCAAAAAAGTTTTTCTCCTCAAAACGTCTTTTAACGATATCGGTTAAATATGGATAACGATAGGAGAGCTTTATTATAGCCGGGTGAGACCAGAAACGAACTCCAGTCTGTTTGATCAATTTATATAGCCAATAAGTTGTTGGCTTCAATAATTTAACTGAGAACCAAATTATCATTCCTAAGATAACCAAAATGAGTAAAAATATTGATAGCCGTACTGACACTGTCTCTATTATCTTCAACATACCACCAAAAAAATATCCCAAATATATATGCGAGATTCCCCAAACAATACCGGAAACTATGTTCCAAAACAAAAATTTTCGGGAATTCATCCGTGCTAGACCAGCCGCAAATGGAATCATTGGACGAACTACTCC
>Ga0247841_10003768_pt1 | contig 27326 bp, 29 predicted proteins | sample LaCruzMarch2015__2_FD_192410 | JGI IMG/M metagenome (GOLD analysis project Ga0247841, IMG submission 192410) | Freshwater microbial communities from meromictic Lake La Cruz, Castile-La Mancha, Spain - LaCruzMarch2015_18m | ecosystem: Environmental > Aquatic > Freshwater > Lake | place: Spain... | reverse complement strand
GGGTGGGTACCGGGGGGACAATTACTGGGATTGGGGAAGTAATTAAAAAGAAAAAACCAAAATTTAAAGTGATTGCTGTTGAACCAGATGCTTCACCAGTTCTTTCTGGAGGTGTGGCTGGGCCACATAAGATTCAGGGTATTGGCGCAGGTTTTATCCCAGAAGTTCTTAATCGTGATATAATTGATGAGGTTATTCGGGTGACTAATGAAAACGCGGGGCAAACCGCGCGACAATTGGCCAAACTTGAAGGAATCTTAGCGGGTATTTCTTGCGGCGCAGCTTTGTGGGCGGGGTTAGAAGTTGGCAAACGTAAAGAAAATAAAGGTAAAGTTATTGTGGTTATTCTTCCAGATACTGGTGAGCGGTATTTAACGACTTGGTTATTTGGCGAGGCTAAAGTATGAATAAAGAAAAGAAAATAATAAAAATTGAATCCGTGGGTTTGGTTAAGACACAGGAGTTTACTTTTGACTCATTTAAGCTTGAAAGCGGTGAAAAGTTCGGCCCGGTTACTTTAGCTTATGAAACTTATGGTTGTTTAAATAGTGAGCGCACTAATGCTATTTTGATTACGCATGCTCTTTCTGGAGACGCGCATGCTGCCGGAGTGCATCAAGGTCAGGATAATCCCGGGTGGTGGGATGAATTTATTGGACCGGGCAAGGCAATTGATACGGAAAAATATTTTGTTATTTGTTCAAATATTTTGGGAGGCTGTAAAGGTTCAACCGGTCCCACAAGTATTAATCCTAAAACCGCCAAACCTTATGCTTTGGATTTTCCTTTGATTACAATTAATGATATTGTTAACGCCCAGAAACGTTTGATTGATTATTTGGGTATAGAAAAATTACTTGCGGTAGTCGGTGGTTCGATGGGTGGACAACAGGTGTTATCCTGGTTAGTTAATTATCCGCATAATTTAGCAAGCGCGGTACCGATTGCTACGACAATTAAGCATTCACCGCAGCAGATTGCTTTTAATGAAGTTGGCCGGCAATCAATTATGGCCGATGAGAATTGGAAATCGGGTAATTATTATGAAAGTACGGCTCCCGTAAAAGGTTTAGCGGTAGCTAGAATGATTGGGCATATTACTTATATGAGTGATAAATCGATGGCGGAAAAATTTGGCCGGGTTAAAAAAGAGGCGCAAGAGCCATTTAAATTTACCGCTGATTTCCAAGTTGAGGGATATTTGCGTTATCGTGGTGATAACTTTGTAAAACGCTTTGATGCCAATTCCTATCTTTACATTACTAAGGCGATGGATAATTTTGATGCTTCAGGAGGCTGGCCTTTTCAAACAGTTTTACAAGGCACTTCGGTTAAAGTTTTGGTTATTGCTTTTAAATCTGACTGGCTGTATCCGGCGTATCAATCCAAAGAGATTGTCAAAGCTTGTAAACTTGCCGGAGTAGAGACTACTTATTGTGAAATAGATTCTACTTATGGACATGATGCATTTCTTTTGGAGGTTGAGGAAGAATCGCATTTGCTTAAACATTTTTTAAAAAAAGTACTTTATGCTTATGAGGTGACCGGTGAATATGGCGCATAAAAATATTCAATTGGACCATGCGGTAATTTTGGATTTAATTAAGCCGGAATCTAGCGTTTTAGACCTGGGTTGCGGCAATGGTGATCTTTTGTATCTTTTGATTAAGGCTAAGAGAGCCCGGGTTCAGGGTATTGAAATCGATGAGCAGGCAATTTATAAGTGCGTGGCCAAAGGTTTGAATGTTTTTCACGGTGATGTGGATAGCGGCCTTGCGGAGTTTAATGATAAGTCATTCGATTATGTAGTGCTTAATCAAAGTATGCAGCAAATCCTCCATGTGGATAAAGTACTTGCGGATGCTTTGCGTGTGGGAAAGAGGGTCATCGTAGGTTTCCCTAACTTTGCTTACTATAAATCAAGATTACAGATGTTTTTTAAAGGAAAAGCTCCGGTTACCGAATCGCTTCCTTATCAATGGTATGAAACTCCGAACTTGCATTTTTTAAGTATTCTGGACTTTAAAAAATATTGTCGTGCTAAAAAGATTAATATTGAGTGCCAGGTTTGTATCGGTGAGAACCATAAAGTTCTGTTTTTAAGAAATTTATTTGCTCAGGTAGGGATATTTCTAATCTCAAAATAGGGAGGGCCAAATGCCATATATTAATCTGAAATTGGTAGGCAAGTTAAATAAAGATCAAAAAGAAAAGATCGCCAAGGAGTTCTCTGAAACATTGTTAAAAGTTGCTGGAAAACCCAAGGACAGTCTTTATTTGGTGATTGATGAGGTAGCTGGGGAAAACTGGGCCAAAGGTGATAAGTTTTTTGGTTAATTTTTAATTGAGCATGTTTAAAAAATGTAATATTTTTTTATCAAGTTTATTTATTTTAGCGATTCTAAAAGCCCCGCTATTGGCTAACGAATCGCTTTTTTATAAAGAAGCTAATTTGATCGGCGGATACTCTAATCGTGATCATTGGGTAGGCAAGAGTAATGATTTGACTAATGCCGTAGGTTTTGAGGATTATCGCAAGTTTTCCAATGATTATGGAGATTATTTAACTACTGATTTGCAGGTCCGTCTTGCCTATGATAGTATGCAAAATTCGCATAATGCCTGGGGTATTCAGGTGCATAATGCTTGGCTTTTATATAAGATGAATTATGCCGCAAAGTTACGTGTCGGGCATTTTGATCCGGCGTTTGGGCTTGAGCCGCAATTGGATACGCACGGTACAATTCTGCAAACATTGATGATGAAAAATATCGGTTTTAAAAAAGATTGGGGAGTTGGTTTAGAAGGATCCTTTTCTAAATTTGATTATAAAACAGCACTACAGTTGGGTTCAGGGATGGGTATTCGTCGTAGAGATGATAGTTTCCTGCTTACTTCTCGGGTTGGAACACCTGCTTCACAAAATTTTCAATATGGGCTTTCTTTTCTTTATGGAAGAGTTTTAGAAACTGAGGATATGAAAACAATTCCGCAAGATAAACTTTTGTCTGATCAGGCGATTTTAAAGAAAAGAGTGGGATTAGATAGTCAATATCTTTTTGGGCCGTATCTTTTTAAAGGTGAAGTTGCTTATGGAGAAAATGATAGCAAAAAAGTATTGGGTTATTTGGGAGAAATCGATTATACAATACCTAAGTATCAAAATTGGGAATTGGAATTACAGTTTCAGTCTTGGATCAATAAATTAGGAGAAAATTCATCTGCTGATTCTACGTTAACTTTGGGCACAACTTATAAACTTAATCAGAAAACTACTTTGCGCGCGGCGTTTTCTCATGATTTTAATAATATGAATCAGAAAGAAGAAAGCAAGGTCCTGCTACAGTTTTATTATTTTGGTGTGTAAGGGGAGGGTAAATAATGCTTAAGCTATTATTTAGTGTTTTATTTTTATTTAGTATTTATAGTAATTCTTTTGCCGCGGTTGGTTGTAGCCTAGATGATCCTGATCGGGACGTGAAAAGGCTTTTTCCTGAATCTAGCGGGTATTTAACTAAGTTTTTAACCCTAAAAGAAATAGGAGGACAGCCTTTATTGAATAGTATCGAAAAAAAGTTGGGTGATAAATTTGATGTAGTTTATGAAGATTTAGATGTTCCGTATGCCTATTATACGATATTAAAAGGTAAAGATCCGATTGGTTATATTCATGGAGTAAATCAAAAAGGAAAATTCGGGGTTTTGCAAATTGTACTTGCCACGGATTTAAAGCAAAATATTATTTCTTTTTATTATCAAAGAATATCCTCTCCTGAATCTGGAAAGTTTCGCTCAAATGAATTTACTGCACAGTTTAAAGGGTTAACTTTAGCAGATTTTTATAGGTATAATATTTTAGACAATAAATTTTCAGATGGTCCGGTAGCTAAGATTGTAGATTATAGTACTAATAGTCCGGAAGATTTTAGAGCAACTTTGCGTGGGATTAAAAAAGATCTTATCTTGCTTGATTATTTTTTGCATGGGCAAGTAAAATAGGAGGGCAATATAATGAAAATTTTACGCATCGTGGTGATTGGTTTGATTGTAGTCACTGCTATTGGTGTGGTATTTTTTAGTTTTTACTCTAGAACGGAAAAATATGGTTTGGAGATTATCAATCGTCAAATAACTGCGGTTAAGGATATTCTGGCGGATCCTAAAGCGTTTGAGGGCAAGCCGGTAACTATCGAAGGTAAAATTGCTTCTGAATGCTCCACGGGTTGCTGGTTTTATGTTAAGGTGGGCAGCGGGAATTTGACCATTTATGTGGATACCGGAAACTCTGGCTTTGCTATTCCTCAGAAAGCGGGTAAAAAAATATTGGTTGAAGGCAAGGTAATCATCAAGAAAACCGGGCCGATGATTCAGGCTAAGGGGGTGGAAATAAAATGAAAATATTAACGGTTGCCTTTAAGAATTTGCAAAGAAAGAAAATCCGTACCTTTCTTACGATTGGCGGGGTAGCTATTGCGGTGGCGGTTTTGGTTAGTCTGATGGGGTTTGACGCGGGGTATCAAAAATCCCTAACTAATGATATCGATAAAATGGGGTATCAGGTTTTGGTGACCGCTAAAGGTTGCCCTTATGAAGCAGCGACTTTAATGTTAAAAGGTGGTGGCGGTTTGCGGTATATGGAGCAGGCGGTATTTGATAAGATCGCCAGTGATCCACGGATAGAAAAAATATCTCCGCAATTGGCGGCTACAGAGTTTGATAAAGACAGACAGAACGGCCAAGGCGGCATAATTTTGTATATGGGAGTAGATAATGCATATTTAGGGCTTAAGCCATGGTCAAAGTTTAAGTCGGGTAAATGGTTTTCCAGTGAAGATGCGGATGAGGTAGTTATTGGCTATGAAGCCGCGGAGTTAGAGCAACGTTCACCGGGAGATCAAATATTTATTCCAAATTTGAATAAGGCGCTTAAAGTAGTGGGGGTCTTTCAGCGTACGGGTACTCAGGATGATGGAATAATGTTTGTTCCTTTAAAGACTGCGCAGCGTATATTTAATTTGCCCGGAAAATTAACCGGAATAGGTATAAAACTTAAAGATATTGGTAATTTATCGGATTTTGAAGAAAGCCTGTATAACGAACCGGGTATCCAGGTGATCAGTATGGCTCAGGTGAAAGGAACGATATTTAATCTCGTTTCTTCCTCCAAAGCGATGACTAATTCTGTAGCGATTATTGCTATCTTGATTGCGGTGATTGGTGTGGTTAATACTATTCTTATGTCGGTTTTTGAAAGAACAAAAGAGATTGGAGTGATGAAAGCTATCGGTGCGTCACGTTTAGATATTTTTCAGATTATTTGGTTAGAAACTACGTTGATCTGTTTTCTGGGTGGATTCTTTGGCGATATTATCGCTATTTTGGGAACAAATTTAGTTGAACATATTATCAGGCAAGCATTACCTTATGCTCCTGCGGGAAAATTGGTAATAATAGCGCCAACTTTATTGCTGGGGTCATTTTTAGGAGCAGTAGTTATGGGGCTGATTTCTGGAATTTATCCGGCATATCGGGCTTCATCAATGCGGCCGGTGGAGGCAATCAGGTCAGGAGATTAACCATGAATAATATTTTAATTAAAGCGGAAAAAATTAGTAAGACTTATATACTTTTTGCTGAAGAGGTTAACGCGGTAAAGGATTTAGATTTAGAGATTCGTCAAGGAGAGTTTGTCGCGATTATGGGGCCTTCTGGATCAGGTAAGACTACGCTTTTAGATATTCTGGGTTGTTTGGACAGAGTCTCTACTGGTAAGTTAAAAGTTTTAGGCCAGGATGTTTCTCTGCTTAAGGAAAGCGCATTAGTTAAAATCCGTCGCGTAAATATGGGGTTTGTTTTTCAGGAGTTTTTGTTAATTCCTACGCTTACCGCTTTAGAAAATGTAGAGTTACCTTTGCTTTTTGCCGGATTGCCACAGAATCGCCAACAGGCGGTAAATTTACTGGAAAAAGTGGGGTTGGGGAAACGAGTTAATCATTTACCTAAAGAGCTCTCCGGTGGTGAAAGGCAAAGAGTAGCTATTGCGCGAGCGCTAGTAACCTCTCCTAAAATACTTTTTGCTGATGAACCGACGGGAAACTTAGATACTAAGAGCGGACAACAAATATTTGATATATTTAAAGAGTTAAATCAAAAAGATAATTTAACTATAGTTTTAACAACTCATAATAATAAACTGGGTTTGCAGGCTAAGAGAATTATCTATCTTAAAGATGGAAATATTGTAAGTCGTCAAGAGTCAAGTTTATTTGTTTGATTGTAAATAAGAAGGGAGTAATTAATGCTAAAAAACACCAGAATAGGTTTAATTATTTGTGGAGTTGTGTTAACTGCAGGTGGTACATTGTGGGCTGGGATAGATAGTCCAAGTGTTGGAATAAGTGTTTCCAGAGAAGTTGGCAATAAGATTTGTCCGGTTTCAGGAGAAAAGGTTAATGAAAAAATAAAAGCGATTTATGAATATAAGGGGAAAGTTTATAATTTATGTTGTTCGGCCTGTATTGAACAATTTAGAAATGATCCGGAAAAATATATCCAAATTGTAAATGAAGAAATGAAAAATACTAAATGAAAAAAATATCTTTAATTGTAATTAAGTCAAATGAAAAAGTAAAGATTTCCGAAATTCTAGGAGGGTCTAATTTAGAAAGCAAGCTTTTAAGTATGGGCGTATACAAAGGTAAGCCGGTGGTTAAGCTTAGTCATATTGGATTAAGGGGGCCGGTAGTAATTAAAGCAGGAAGAAGTATTTTGGCTTTGGGACATAATGTAGCAGAAAAAATAATCGTAGAGAGAGAATGATAAAAAAGATTTATTTGATTGGCAATCCTAATGTCGGTAAGAGCGTGGTATTCTCGCGCCTTACCGGTGTTGCGGTAATTTCTTCGAATTATCCGGGAACAACTGTTGAGATTGCTAAAGGTTATTTATATCTGGAAGACAAAAAAGTTGAAGTTGTGGATTTGCCAGGTACGTATTCGTTAGACCCGACATCTAAGGCTGAAGAAGTGGCGGTCTCTTTATTGAAAGAACATCTCAAGGAAGAGATTGCGGTAATAAATATTATTGATTCTACTAATCTGGAAAGAAATCTACTGTTGACTTTACAGCTAATTGAAGAAGGATTTCCAGTGATTATTTGTATGAATATGTGTGATGACGCTGGGCATCGGGGTGTGCATATTGATATTCTTAAATTGGAGAAGCTTCTGAAGGCACCGGTGATTTCAACTTGTGCTTTAACTGGAATAGGAATTAAACTATTAACGGAAAGGATAAAAGAGGTAGCGTCTTTGCCAAGAGGAGAATTTACGCACCAGGAGCGCTGGCTAGAGATAGGAAGGATTATTGAACAAGTTCAGCATTTGGAACATCGGCACCATACTTTTAGAGAAGTAATGGAAGATGCGTCAGTACGTCCAGTAACTGGATTGTTGATGGCGGGAGGGATTATTTATGCGGCATTTAAATTTGTGCGCTTTATTGGCGAAGGAATAATTAATCATGTTACTGATCCGTTATTTATAAATATTTATCAGCCGTTGTTGGAGAAACTTTCTTTATACTGGCAGCAAAAAGGCTTCTGGTTCCACTTATTAATTGGTGATTTAATTGATGGCCGTATAGATTTTAAGCAATCTTTGGGAGTTTTAACCACTGCTCCTTATATTGAATTCGGCATGGTTTTGCCTTATGTTGTGTCATTTTATCTTATTTTAAGCTTACTGGAGGATATTGGGTATTTGCCGCGCCTAGCCGTATTACTAGATAATCTTTTGCATCGTTTAGGTTTACACGGTTACGCGGTGATTCCGGTACTCTTGGGTTTTGGTTGCAATGTCCCTGGAATTTTATCTACGCGCGTGCTGGAATCAAAACGGGAGAGATTTATTGCCGCGACAATTATTTCTATCGGCGTGCCTTGTATTCCTTTGCAGGCGATGATTTTTGGTTTATTAGGAAAATTCGGTGGATTTTATGTTGGGGGAGTATATCTGGTATTATTCTTCTTGGTAATTATATTAGGAGTAATTTTAAATCGTACCTTGTCTGGTTATAGCCCGGAATTTCTCTTGGAGATTCCTCCTTATCGATTTCCGCCGTTGCTTATGCTTTGGAAAAAGCTTTATTTTCGCATCAAGGGTTTTTTGGTCGAGGCTTTACCGGTGGTATTATTAGGAGTTTGTTTTATTAATATTTTGCTTTATTTTAAATTGTTTGATTATATAACTTCAATCTTTGCTCCGATCGTTCATGGTTTATTTGGGCTTCCTAAAGAAGCAGTAGTGGCTTTAGCAATTGGTTTTTTAAGGAAAGATGTGGCAGTGGGGATGCTCATGCCTCTGGGCCTGACGGCGAATCAGTTATTTATCGGAGCCACATTATTGGCGATATCTTTTCCTTGCGTAGCGAGTTTTGTGGTTTTGGCCAAAGAGTTAGGCCTAAAAGGATTAATTAAATCTACGTTAATTATGCTCGGAATTAGTCTTATTGTCGGCTCAATACTGCATTTTCTGATATTGCGTTAATTTTTCGGCATAAACTTTATTGACAATTGCCGATAATGATGGTTTAATAAATTAAATTAGTGGGGAGGTCGCTAAAGCGGCCTGAGAGTTCTGCGTAATCAGCAGATTACCCAAATAACCTGATCTGGATAATGCCAGCGGAGGGAAGGAGGCGATGAATTTTCTGTAACCCTTATGCATTTGGCTTAAGGGTTTTTTGTTTTTTTATGGCGAGTGTATCTTTATATTTAAAAAAAAGGAGAACGAAATGTTTAAGAAGATAACGGAAGCGCAAGTTTCTCGGGCAATTGTTGGTGAATTTAGCCGTTGGTTCATGGATTATATTGTTTCGGATGTGATAATTATTGGCGGTGGTCCAAGTGGCTTGATTGCCGGCAGGGAATTATCTCGGGATGGTTTTAAAGTATTGATTGTCGAAAGTAACAATTATATTGGAGGGGGTTTTTGGATTGGTGGATATTTGATGAATCCTTTAACTTTTCGCGCTCCTTCCCAGGAAATTTTAGATGAGCTTAAAATACCCTATAAAGAGGTGGAGGATGGGCTCTTTGTGGCGGATGGCCCAAATGCCTGCTCTAAACTTATTTCAGCAGCTTGTGATGCTGGAGTAAGAATCTTGAATATGACTAAGTTTGATGATGTGGTTTTACGTAATAACCGAGTGGAAGGGGCGGTAATTAATTGGACGCCCGTTTCAGCTTTGCCTAGGGCAATTACTTGTGTAGATCCCATATCTTTGGAATCTAAATTAGTGATTGATGCCACTGGCCATGACGCCTGGGTCTGCAAAAGTCTTGAGAAACGCAAATTATTGAACATGGAGACTTTTGGCCCGATGGATATAAACGTTTCTGAGGATGCGGTGGTTGAGAAAACGGGACTAATTTATCCGGGACTGCTAGTTTGTGGTATGGCGGCTTCTACAGTTTATGGTTTACCACGGATGGGGCCTACTTTTGGCGGTATGCTTTATTCTGGAAAAAAGGTTGCACTTGTTGCTAAGGAACTATTGCAGAAAGGATCTTTAACGGATAAGTTATCTTTAAAACCTAAATGCGCGGTTAGCTAAGTGTAATAGTAAAAAAGTTTTAAGTGTTAGATTCAGATTAAAAGGGCATCCTTAAATAAAGGATGCCCTTTTTTTGTTTGTAATCACAGGATTCGTGATAAAATATAACTCAGGGAATCGATAAAAAGGTTAATTATTAAAATGAAAATAAAAATTAGGGATTGGCTTATATTTATCTTCTTGGCTGTTTTGTGTTTCGGTTTTTGGCTTAAACTGGAATATCCTCGCTTTGCTTTTGTAGATCTGTCGTTTAGTAAACAACAAGCATTAACAGAATCGGATAGTTATCTTAAGGCCAAAGGCGTAGATACTCATAAATATATTAAGGCCGTAACTTTTGGTGTAGACGCGAGTTTTAATCGATATTTTCAGCATGCCGCCGGATTAAAGGCAGAAGAAAAGTTTATTGCGCAACACGATTATGATTTATTCTATTGGTTGGTTAGGTTTTTTAAGGAGTCTCAGAAAGAAGAGTTTTTAGTTTATCTAAGTTCCCGTTCAGGGAAAATCATTAAATTTATACATTTGATTGATGATTTGGAGCCGAGGATTGATCTGGGTAAGGATATTGCCAGACAAAAAGCGGCAGAGTTCCTACAGGTAAATTTTGACATAGATTTAGGAAAATATGATTTTCATAAAGAAGAAATAAAGCGTTATGAAAAAAGAATAGAATATCTTTTTTCTTGGGAAAAGAAAGATGTCTATATTCCTTGGCAGAAAGGTCAAGGTGGAGCTAAGTTGTTGACGGAAGTTACAGTATCCGGAGACCAAATAAGGTGGTTTTCTAAAAATAGTTTAGAGTTACCTGAAAAGTTTACCAGGTATGTCCAGGGGCAGTTTATTTTAGGAGAGTATCTTTATAGCATATTTTACATTATTTTTCTGGTGTTTTTGGGTTGGTCAGTGAGTATCGTTTTAAAAAGGAAATACGATATTATCATGCGTTTAACTAAAAAATGGTTTTATTATGTAGCAGGGTTTTTGGTCGTAATTAATATCGCGGATATTTTTAATAATTTACAAAGGGTTTTTATGTCTTATCCGACTAGCGCCAGCTTAAGCTCGTTTTTTGGCCTGGCGGTTACGAAATGGATATTTAATATAAGCTTCTTGACGCTGGGTTTTATTATGCCGGGTATTGCCGGAGAATCTCTGCGCAGCGAAGTACTATCGAAGAATAAATTCAGTTCTTTCTTGTACTATATTAAGTCAAGTTTTTTTAACCGCAGTTTAGTTCGGTCTGTTTTATTGGGTTATTTAATTTGGATAATAATGCTCGGGGGTCAAGCGTTTATATTTTATATGGGACAAAAGTTTTTAGGTGTTTGGAGGGAGTTTAATACTTTAACTTATTTTTCTTCAGCCTATATACCTCTGCTTAGTGCTTTTGTTATTGGGGCCACTGCTAGCCTTAGTGAAGAAATTATTTTTAGGCTCTTTGGGATAAGTTTAGCCAAGAAGTATTTACGGAATTCAATTTTAGCAATTATGGTAACTTCAGTAATTTGGGGTATGGGCCACACATCGTATCCTATATTTCCAGTTTGGTTTCGTATAATTGAAGTTGGCCTGATTGGGATGTTTTATGGGTTTATTTTTTTACGTTTTGGGCTCATTCCTTTGATCGTGGCGCATTATTTATTTGATGCGTTTTGGTGCAGTGCGGCTTATATTTTAGGACGCAGCAATGGGTATCTATTTTTTAACGCTGTAGGATTACTATATATACCATTAGTTTTCGCTGTGATTGCCTATTTTTTAAATAAAGCGGAACAAGAGAGGCCGATTCGGAAAAAACTCGACAAAATACAGGAATACAATTTAGAGGTTCTGATTACTTTTGTATCAGTCAAGAGGTCTCAGGGGTATTCTGTCGATATGATAAAAGAAGAACTTATTCGTCATAATTGGGATCACTTATTGGTAAATTTAGCAATCGAAAAGGGATTTTAAGAAGTAGATACTGTTTAAATTTTATAAAGGGCTTAAGCTTAGAAAGCTTCAGCCCTTTTTTTGTTAAATAATGGGTTAGATTTTTTGTCACCTTACGTCAATTGTACTAGGAGGTGGCAAAGATGAAAAGAATAGTTTTTGGCGGGATAGTGGTTTGGTTAAGTATTATGGGGCAGGTGCTCTTAGCGAGCGAATTTAGCTGGGAAGATATTGCAAGAGAGAATCGTAGCTGCCAAGTGTTTTTGGTTAATGCGCTGGATAGTAAAATTGTCTTAGCGGGTGAATTTGGGAATATCTTAAAAACTGATAATGGCGGAAAAAGTTGGCGCAGAATGTTAACGGTAAAGGCAGGGGGAGCAAAAATTAATGCCTTGGTAGTGGAAAAAAATAACGCTAATGTTATTTATGCGGCTACTGGTAATGGTTTATACCGGAGCAGTAATTTAGGAGAACGCTGGGAGAGGGTTTTCCGAGGCAAAGCGGAGTTGGAGAATCAGTGTACGGCGGTATTGGGTACTGCGAAAGTTATTTTTGTGGGTACAAAAGCTGGTCTTTTTATTAGTCGGGATTATGGCCGCAGTTGGTTTAAACAGCAGATAGATATTGGCAGCGGTGGTATATATAATATTGAGTCTACCGGTGGGCAGAATGCGTCGGTTTACTTAGCTGCCGATAGCGGAATTTTTAAATCTGTAGATGACGGTAAAAGTTGGGAGCGAATTTTTGTAAGTTATTCCCGCCGAGATCCCGCGGAAGAATTAATTAAGGATGAGTTGGATCAAGTGGAAAAACAGGCGGATGTCAATTTTGTGAAAATTGATCCGTATAACATTAATCTGTTGTATTTTTCCGGTTCTAAAGGAGTTTATCGCAGTTCTAGTCAGGGACAAAGTTGGGAAAAGTTGACAGAATATGGGTTATTAAATCGTGATGTCAAGATGATTTGTTTGGCGGATGATTCAAAGCTTTACGCGCTTACCGTATCAGGAGTTTTTCTCTATAGTTCTGACCGTTGGATAGAGCTATCATTTGGATTGGTCGCAGGCAAATTAAATTATTTGGTTTTAGATGATCAAGCTAATATTTACATCGCTGGTGAAAAAGGAATCTATAAATCTAGTTTAAAAACTAATTCTAATTCTTTGTCATCGCTGGCATTACAAGAATACCTTAAATCTGAACCAGAAATAAAAAATGTACAGCAGGCAGCGATAAAATACGCGGAGGTCAGCCCGGAAAAAATAGCGCAATGGCGTAAAGGGGCATCCAGAAAAGCATTATTACCGCAGCTTAGTATTGGCTTAGATCGCAATAGTACGGACTTATGGCATTGGGAGGGCGGCTCAACTACAAAAGCTGATGATGATACCTTACGCAAAGGTAATGATAGTATTGATTGGGATGTTTCTTTATCTTGGGATTTAAGTAATTTAATCTGGAATGATGCGCAGACAAGTATTGACGTGCGTTCAAAGTTGATGGTCGAATTGCGGGATGATATTTTAGATCAGGTAAATAAACTCTATTTTGAACGTTTAAGAGTAAAATCTGAGTTGAATAATTTAGCTATTGAAGACAGAGGCAAAAGGTTTGATAAACAGTTAAAACTCCAGGAGCTTACTGCTTCGTTAGATTCACTTACAGCCGGTTATTATTCAGAACAATTAGGTTTATTAGCGAGAAAACAAGAGAGTTAATTAGTATAAGTTTTCCGTCTTTTGCTTTTCGAGCACGTAAGATTTTCGCCGTGTGCTGATTATGCCTCTGGTGAGTTTTCTCGCGCAGGTCGATTTTCTAACGCCAATGATCTTGCGTATTTCCGGTGGTGGCATTAGCTTTCCGGCTCTTGCTTCGGCACGAAGATTTTCGCCGTGTGCTGCGGCTTACGTCTCGTTACGGCGCGGTTCCTTACGCGAGATGGACACCGCCTTCACTCGACGTAATTCCTTGCACACCGTTGCCGAAAATCTTCTAATTGTGCCTCCAGCAAAAGCCGGAAAGCTTATAAATTAGAAAAGTTATTAGCGGGTGGCGAGCCTTGGACTCGAGCAGCATCTCAAAAAATCGAGCGGGCACGGATGCCTCCAACATTTGTCTGGGGCAGAGCGAGAATTTTTGCCAAAGCGAAGATTTTCCTCGCAGGGGAAAATCGAGCGGTGCTGCGAGAGACAAGGCTCGACAGGACCCGCGTATGATTGGATTTTTCTTGCAATTGCTGAGTGTTTATGATAATTTAAGAAATCTCTAAATCTTATTAACCCAATCAATATAAAGGATTAAAATTATGAGCACGCAACATTTTACAGATCTTAATTTTAAAAAGGAAGTGTTGGAATCAGATTTACCGGTTTTGGTGGATTTTTGGGCTACTTGGTGTGGGCCTTGTAAAATGATCGCGCCTTTAATTGATGAGCTGGCTAAGGAATACGCTGGTAAGATGAAGATCGGTAAAGTGGATGTGGACAATAATTCTAAGATTGCCACGGAATACGCGGTAATGTCTATTCCGACAATCATATTTTTTAAAAAAGGTAAAGTAATGAATCAGTTGGTGGGTGCAGCCAGTAAACTAGATTTAAAGCGTAAAATTGAGGAAAATCTTTAATGCGCAAAATCTTTATTGCCGCCACTAAACAGAATGACGGTAAAACCACGGTTTCTTTGGGAATCATCCGGAATTTGCAACAGAAATTCGGTAAGGTGGGTTTTATTAAGCCGATTGGCCAGCGTTATCTGGAGGAAGAAGGTTTAAGGATTGACGAGGATTCTATTCTTATTGAAAAGGTCTGTGGGATAAAAAGCGGGCTTAAAGATATGAGCCCGATTGCGGTGGAAAGAGGTTTTACTGAGAAATATATTACCAAGCCGGATAAAAAAAATATTACTAAGCAGATTGAGGATTCTTTCCGCCGGGTATCTAAAAATCAGGAGTTAGTTGTTATTGAGGGTACCGGCCATGCCGGAGTAGGTTCAGTATTTGATCATTCTAATGCCACCGTGGCTAAGCTTCTAGGTTCTAAAGTAATTATTATTTCTTCCGGTGGCGTTGGCCGGCCGATTGATGAAATTATTTTAAATAAGGCTCTTTTTGAGAAAGAGGGAGTTAAAGTTTTAGGAGTTATTGTAAATAAAGTTTTACCGAATAAATTTGAAAAAATTAATAACTTAGTAAGAAAAGGCTTGGTGAGGAAGGGAATAGATGTTTTAGGGGTGCTTCCTTATGATCCTTTGCTTGCCCGTCCGACGATTGAGCAGATATTAGAGGAAACTGATTTTGAAGTGCTTTGTGGCAAAGAATATTTAGAACGCTCGGTGGCTAAAGTGATTGTTGCTGCCATGGATCCGCGGGATGCCTCTCGCTATATCATTGAAGATAGCTTGATGATTACTCCTGGTGATCGTAACGATATGATTAATATTGCTTTAAATTGTTTTCGTGATTCTTCAGGTAAAAAACTAAAAATTTGCGGGCTAGTTTTAACCTGTGGGATTACTCCGGATGAGTCAATAATGAATCTTTTGGTTAAAGCTCAGATTCCAGTTTTATTGGCTAAATCTGATACTTATGATGTGGCCACTTGTGTACATGATATAACCGTAAAGACTCGGCCTTGCGATAAGGAAAAGATTTTGGCAGTTGAAAAGTTAATTAAAGAGAACGTGGATATTAATAAAATTTTAAAGGGGATTTAAATATGGACGCGATTATTAAACTTCGTAAGCTTGCAAAAAGAAAGATTAAAACCATTGTTTTACCGGAATATGAAGACCCGCGCACAATCGAAGCGGCGCGGATTGTTAAACAGGAATCTTTGGCTAATCCGTTGGTTTTAACTCCGGATTTAATTGATAAAAATGAATTAGAGCGATATATTCAGCAGTATTATGAAATGTATAAATCTAAAGATATTGATTTAGATACGGTGAAAAAACTTTTTTCTAATACTTTATATTATGCTGCGATGATGACCCGAGAAGGAAAAGCCGACGGTTTAGTGGCCGGGGCAATTCATACTACTAGTGATGTTGCTCGGGCGTGTATTCGTTGCATTGGTATGGAGCCAAGATTTACCATTGCTTCAAGTTGTTTTGTAATGGTTGTTCCTAATTGTCAATATGGCGATAACGGAACTTTTATTTTCGCAGATTGTGGAGTTATTCCTGATCCCAACGCTCGGCAATTGTCTTGTATTGCTTTAACGGCTGCCGAACTCGCGGCTAAAGTTTTAGATCTTACTCCTAAAGTAGCTTTCCTAAGTTACTCTACTAAAGGCTCAGCTAAAACAAAATCCGCAGAGAAAATTGCTGAAGCTTTAAGGTTGCTTAAAGAACAATCGCCAGATATATTAGCGGATGGAGAGTTGCAGGCGGATGCGGCAATTGTACCGGATGTAGCGCAGATAAAATGTCCGGATAGCCCAATAAACGGAGAAGCCAATGTGCTTATTTTTCCGAATTTAGAGGCGGGTAATATTGGATATAAACTCGTGCAGCGTTTAAGCGGTTGTCGAGCAATTGGGCCATTATTTCTGGGGTTAAATAAACCCGCGAGTGATTTATCGCGTGGTTGTTTTGTTGATGATATTATAGATAGTATAGCCATTACGGCCATTCGGGCGCAATAATGAAAATATTAGTTATTAATAGCGGAAGTTCATCGATAAAATATAAGCTTTTTGATATGCCTTCTGAACGTTTAGTCAAAAAAGGCGTGATTGAACATATCGGAGAGGAAGGTTCAAGGTTTAGTGATCATTATTCTGGTTTAAAAATTATTCTTGAGGAAACTGAGCTGGTGGAAGCGGTAGGGCACCGGGTAGTACATGGAGCGGAAGATTTTAATAAGCCGGCTTTGGTCGATCAACGGGTAATTAAAGGGATTAAGAAATGTTGCGCGATCGCCCCATTGCATAATCCGGCTAATCTTTCCGGGATACTTGCAACTCAGAAACTTCTTCCGGGAGTAAAGCAGGTGGTAGTTTTTGATACAGCTTTTCATCAAAGCATTCCGGAGTATGCTTTTATCTATGGGCTGCCTTATGATTATTATCAAAAATTAAGGGTTAGAAAATATGGTTTTCATGGCACTAGTCATCAGTATGTTGCCGAAGAGGCGAGCCGTATTTTAAAAAAGCCTTTGCATAAATTAAAATTGATCAGTTGTCATTTAGGTAATGGCTGTAGTATTACCGCTATTGACCAAGGAAAGTCTATAGACACCAGCATGGGTTTTACTCCTTTAGAGGGGTTAGTTATGGGTACGCGTTGTGGGGATGTTGATCCGGCTTTAATTACCCATATTATGCATAAGAAAAATTTCGATACTAAGCAAATGGATCGCATTCTAAATAAAGAAAGCGGACTAAAAGGTATATCTGGGATTAGTAATGATATGCGTTTACTTGAAGAAAAAGCGCAAGCTGGCAATAAGCGCGCCCGGCTAGCGGTAGATATTTTTGTTTATCGGGTCCGAAAATATATTGGTGCTTATTTAGCGGTTTTGGGCCGAATAGATGCTTTAATTTTTACTGCGGGTATTGGAGAAAACCAGGCCTCGGTTAGAAATAGCATTACTCGGGGGTTATTTAATTGCTTGGGGAAGAAACCTAAAATTATGGTAATTCCTACGAATGAAGAATTAATGATCGCGCGCCAGACTTTTAAATTAATAAAGAGACAATAAAGGAGATAATATGCAAAGAACAATGTTGAAATCAAAAATCCATAGAGCAACCGTGACGGAAGCTAATCTTTATTATGAAGGTAGTATTACTATTGATGCGAATTTAGTACAAGCAGCAGATATTTTAGAGCACGAGAAGGTGGAGGTGCTTAACCTTAATAATGGTTTGCGGATTGAAACCTATTGTATTAAAGGCAAGCCCGGTAGCGGAATAATTTGTTTAAATGGCCCGGCAGCTCGTGGTGCTTGTCCTGGTGATCAGGTAATTATCGTTTCTTATGTTGTAATTGAAGATAAAGAAGCTAAAACTCTTAAAGCTAAAATTATAAAAGTAGATGCCAGAAACAAAATTAAAGATTAAGGTATTTGGGAATTCTATTCTAAGAAAAAAAGCTCTGCCGGTAACCCGTGTTACTGAAGAACACCGCCGTATGCTTAGTCAAATGTCGAAGACGATGTATGATGGCTCAGGAATCGGCTTGGCGGCTCCGCAAATCGGATATAGCGTGCAGTTAATTGTGGTAGACATTGGAGAAGGGCTTTATAAATTAATTAATCCTAAGATTGTAAAGAGACAAGGTAAGCAGTCGATTAGTGAAGGGTGTTTGAGTGTACCGGGAGTTTGCGTAAAGGTTAAACGTGCTAAGCAGGTTTGGGTCCAGGCTCAGGATGAAAATAACCATTGCATCGAGATCGAAGCTAAAGATCTTTTTGCCTGTGTTTTGCAGCACGAGATTGATCATTTAAAAGGTAAGTTGATCATTGATTACGCTTCATTCTTAGATAAAATACGTATTAAGAAAAAATTAGCTGCTTTAAAAATAACGGCTAAAACTTCTAAGTCAAAGCCTTAATTTATTATGAAAAAATATGATTTGATTATTATTGGAGCAGGGCCGGCGGGTTTAACTGCTGCTTTATATGCCGGTCGCAGCCGTTTAAAAACTTTGCTGGTTGAGAAAATGGCAGTGGGTGGTTTAATTCTGATGAGTGAAACTATTGAAAACTATCCTGGTTTTCCAAAAGGAATCTCTACCCATGAATTAATGGCCCAGATTCAAGAACAAGTCAAAGCGTTGGGTGTAGAAATTATAAATGATGAAGTTCTAGATTTAGATTGTGCTAAAAAACTTGTTAAAACTTCTGCGGAAACTTTTGCGGCTCGCGCTGTGATTATTGCCAGCGGTTCTAAACCGCGTAAACTTAATGTACTTGGTGAAAATGATTTTACCGGCAGAGGGGTTTCATATTGTGCCACTTGTGATGCGCCTTTTTTTAAAGAAAAGAAAGTGGTAATTGTCGGAGGAGGTAATGCGGTTGCCGAAGAGGCGATTTATTTAAGCCGTTTTGCCAACTCGGTTAATGTTATTCATCGTCGCGCAGAGTTGCGGGCTTCGGCAATTTTACAGGAAAGGATGCAGAAGAACAATAAGATTAGTTTCATTCTTAATAGCATCGTTACCCAGATAAAAGGTTCAAAAAAAGTTGAAACAGTAGTAATTAAGGATTTATTAACGAATAAAGAAACTGATTTTAATTGCGATGGTGTTTTTATTTATATTGGCTATCAGCCGCAAACTGAATTTTTAAAAGGTAAGTTAAATATGGAAGAAGCCGGATTTATAATCTCCGATGAGAATATGTCTACTTCATCATTAGGGGTATTTGCTTGTGGTGATTGCCGTAAAAAAGGGCTGTATCAGGTGATTAATGCTTGTGGTGATGGCGCAGTGGCAGCTGATTCTGCTTATAAATTTATAGCAAGTCAGGAGAAGTAAATGGAAAAAAATTTTACGACGAATAAAAAATTAATGGAATGGGTAAATAAGGCAGCAAAATTGTGCCGGCCGGATCAGATTGTTTGGATTGATGGGTCGCCAGAACAAAAGTTGCTTTTAGAGAATGAATGCGTCGAAAGCGGTGAATTAATCCGTTTAAATGCGGAAAAATTACCGGGTTGTTTTTTGCATCGCACCGCTCAAGATGATGTTGCTCGAACTGAACATTTGACTTTTATTTGTACAAAGAAAAAACATGATGTGGGGCCGAATAATAATTGGATGGCTCCGCAAGCGGCTTATAAAAAAGCTAGAGCCATATTTAAAGATTCCATGATTGGTAGGACGATGTATGTGATTCCTTTTTCAATGGGGCCAGTGGGTTCTTCTTTTAGTAAAATCGGGGTAGAATTGACGGATTCGCGATATGTAGTTTTAAATATGTTGATTATGACCCGTTGCGGTGAACTAGTATTAAGACAATTGGAAAAAGAAGATAATTTTACTAAGTGTTTACATTCTAAAGCCCAGTTAGATATTAAGAAACGTTTGATTTTACATTTTCCTGAAGATAACGCTATTTGGAGCGTAGGTTCTGGATATGGCGGGAATGTTCTTTTAGGTAAGAAATGCTTGGCTTTGCGTATCTCCAGTTTCTTGGCCAAAAAAGAAAAATGGATGGCTGAACATATGTTAATTATGGGTATTGAAGAGCCTAATGGCCATATTGAGTATATTGCTGCGGCTTTTCCTAGCGCTTGCGGTAAAACAAATTTAGCGATGCTCATTCCACCTGAGGGTTTAAGGAATAAGGGTTACCGGGTTTGGACAGTAGGGGATGACATTGCCTGGATGCGGGTAGATTCCGATGGTTCTCTTTGGGCAATTAATCCGGAAACGGGATTTTTTGGAGTCGCGCCTGGAACAAATTCTATTGCTAATCCGAATATGGTGGAAACCATTAAAAAAAATACGATTTATACCAATGTTCTTTTAAAGCCGGATAATACGGTTTGGTGGGAAGGTGCCGATGGCCCGGTACCTAGCCAGGGTATAGATTGGAAGGGTAATTTTTGGAAACCGAATTCTCTGGATGCCGAAGGTAAAGTGATTAAGGGTGCGCATCCTAATGCGCGTTTTACTACTCCAATTGTTAATTGTCCTTCGGCTTCATTTAGGCTGGATCAGCATCATGGTGTGCCAATCTCCGCGATCATTTTTGGCGGCCGACGTGAACATGTCGCCCCGTTGGTTTATGAATCATTTAATTGGCAACATGGTGTATTTGTGGGGGCAACCATGGGTTCAGAGTTAACCGCTGCCCAGGTAGGGAAGTTAGGCCAAGTACGTCGTGATCCGATGGCGATGTTACCTTTTTGTGGCTACAATATGGCAGAATACTTTAAACATTGGTTAAACATGGGCAAGTTAATGGCTAAGCCGCCAAAAATATTTCACGTTAATTGGTTTAGAAAAAATGAGCAGGGAAAATTTCTTTGGCCGGGGTTCTGCGAAAATTTAAGGGTTTTGGAGTGGGTACTAGACCGTTGTAATAATAAAGTTAATGCTCAGCAGACTTCGATTGGTTTTTTGCCATATTCGTTTAATATTGATATGACTGGACTTAATCTTGTTCCAGGTGCTCTGGAGGGGTTATTTAAGGTTGATAAAAAGGAATGGTTGGAGGAATTAAAAGGAATTAGTAAATTTTTTGGTGATTTTAAGAAGGATTTGCCCAAGGAACTTTGGAGTGAGTTTGATACTTTATTGGAAAAAATAAAGAAAAATGAATGAACCCGTCTTATTGAAAACTGAATTTAAAGATTTACCGCTTTTTCGCCGGGGTAAGGTTAGAGATGTTTATGATCTTGGGGATAAACTACTGATTGTTTCTACGGATCGGATATCTTGTTTTGATGTTGTTTTGCCTTGTGGAATACCGGAAAAAGGAAAGGTTCTAACCAGTATATCTGTATTCTGGTTTGATTTGATTAAAGATATTATCGGCCATCACTTAATTGCTACGGATGTGGACAGATATCCACAAATACTTAAAAAATATAAGGAAGATTTAGTTGGACGTTCAATGTTGGTTTTTAAAACTAAGCCCTTACCGATAGAGTGTGTGGTTAGGGGTTATCTTTCTGGTAGCGGTTGGAAGGAGTACCAGCAAAAACAGTCTGTTTGTGGGATTAAATTGCCTAAGGGCTTAAAAGAATCTGAAAAACTACCAGAAATTATATTCACTCCCTCGACTAAGGCAGATGTGGGTCATGATCAAAATATTAATCAAAAATATGTTGAGGATTTAATTGGTGTAGATTTGGCCTCACGTTTAAAGAAAATGAGCATTGCTATTTATAAACGAGCTAGCGATTATGCTTTGGGCAAAGGGATTATTATCGCGGACACCAAGTTTGAATTTGGTATCTATCAAGATCAATTGATTATTATTGATGAGGTGCTTACTCCGGATTCCTCGCGTTTTTGGCCGGTGAGTGATTACCAACCGGGTAAATCTTGTCCAAGCTTTGATAAACAATTTGTACGTGATTATCTGGAAACATTGGTTTGGGATAAAACGCCTCCGGCGCCCACATTGCCCGATGATATAATCAAAATTACCACCCAGAAGTATTTGGAAGCTTATCGTAAATTAACCTTTAAAAATTAATTTAACCTCTAATGACCAAAGTTAAGAATATTTTATCTGTGCTAATTAGAATTGGTGTGAGTATTCTGCTTTTAATTTTGTTATTTAAATTTAATAAAATTGATTTGCGGATCTTAATTAGTGATATTAAAAGTGCTGATAAACTGTTGTTAATTGCGGGGTTTTTGTGTTATTTTTTAGTTTATTTTTTAGGTTTTTTGCGTTGGCAGATGTTATTAAAGACCATTGGGATCAATATTCCTTTAAAGAAGTTAATCAGTTCATTTTCCGGTGGTATCTTTTTTAGTATTTTTTTACCTTCTACAATTGGGGGAGATTTGGTGAGGGCCGCGGATCTGGCGGAGCATACTAAGAAGGCCAAAGAGGTTATTGCTACGGTCTTTTTGGATAGATTAAGTGGTTATATCGGATTGGTTTTGGTAATTTTGCTCGCGTTCTTATTAAATCGGGAGTTGTTATTTGATAAAGTTGTTTTTACTTCGGTATCGGTGATTATGATATTATTGGCGATTGTGTTGTTGGTTTTATTCAATAATAATATCTATTCTGGAATTACAAAGTTTCTTAGTTCTCCGGGTTCCGGTAAGATAAAAGAAACCATTAAAAATATGCATCAAGAAATTCATGTTTTTCGTAATCATAAGCGTATGATTATTTTAAATTTGTTTATTTCTTTTATTAGCCAACTTATTGGACCCGTGAGCGTTTATTTTATTGGCCTTGCTTTGGGCATAAGAGTTGATTTTATTTATTTTATTATATTTTTGCCGATTATCGGGGCAATTACGCTTCTTCCTATCGCGGTTGGAGGTTTAGGGTTAAGGGAAGGATTGTTTGTGGTTTATTTTGCTAAAGTTGGGGTGGTAAAACAGTTAGCTTTAGCGATGTCGCTTTTATCATTCTCATTTGTTGTTTTTTATGGGGCAATCGGAGGACTTGTTTATGTCCTTACAGTACATCATCGACGCATACAATCTAATAAACCATCCTGCGTTTAAGCCTGTCTCTAAATCGGTTTTAAATATTCAACATGCTCTGGCGGATTTTATTAGAGTAAATGAATTAACCGGAAGTAAAAATAATCAACTGGTGCTTGTTTTTGATGGATATCCGCCATGCGGCGGTGAGATTCCTCGCCGACCTGGCTTGCTTTGTATATTTTCGTATGCACAAGAGGCGGATGAATTAATTGAAAAGATTATTCGAGATTCAACTGCGCCTAAAAATATTGTCGTAGTTTCAGACGATAAAGAAGTACGCTTAACGAGCAGGTTTCTTCATGCGCAGGTTTGTAACGTAGAAGAGTTTATCTGTGGCAAGCAAGATAATAAAACAGTAAGGGGTGCTCGATTAGCTGCGCTTGATTTTAAGTTAAGTTATGCTAAGATGGAGAAAATAAACGCAGAATTAAGGAAGAAGTGGCTTTAGTTAAGCTGAATATGGACTTGACATAACTTCTTAGTTATGATAGAGTTAAAAGAATAGTAATCATATAAAAGGAGGGTAATATGAATAGTTGGCAAATAGTATTACTGGAACCAGCACGTACGGTTTTGGCGCAAATTAGCCAATTTATGGTTAATGCGTTGTTAGTGATTATTATTCTGCTTATTGGTTGGCTACTCTCTAAAGTGATTAGATCTGTGGTGAGTAAAGGTCTTAAAGCGGCGAAAATTAATGAATTATCTAGTCGCGTGGAATTAGATAAATTATTGAATAAAGGTGGGATAACTCTTACTTTATCGGATATAATCGGGGTAATTTGTTATTGGTTAGGGTTACTGATAACTTTTATGGTGGCGGTTAACTCCGTGGGCCTTACAATTGCCGCGGATTTATTAAATAAAGTTGTTCTTTATATTCCGAATGTTATTGCTGCTTTATTTATTTTGGTTTTGGGGATGTTTGTATCAACTTTATTAAAGAATATTGTGCAAACTGCGGCAAGTAACGCGGGTTTAAACCAAGGTAAACTTTTAGCTCAGGTAGTGGAAACGGTGGTTATCGCTTTTGCCATTTTTGTTGGGTTAGAACAGTTACAAATTGGCATTCGGATAACTGAGTTGACTATTTCTATTGTATTAGGTTCCTTAGGTTTGGGCCTGGCGCTTGCTTTTGGTCTTGGGTGTAAAGATATTGCCGGCAAGTTTGTATCTGAACTAACTGAGAAATTAAAAAAGAAGTAATGTGTTTGTTTTTTAGTTTAATAAATAAACCCCACGCCTTGCGGCGCGGGGTTTATTTTTAGTTTGTTAATAAAATATATGAATTCCGAAGTAATCAAGAAGATGAAGGGGCAGAGAAAACAGTATAACGGGTTTGGTTGCAGCGAAAAGATATGCCTTGCCATCGCTGCGGCCGTTTTCATTTATACCTGTTTTCGCGCGGCGCTCATTTCGATAAGTCATGACGAGGCACTCACCTTTCTTATCCACTCAAGGGGTAGCTTCAAAGACATACTGGGCCATACGTTGTGGTTTAGTTCCAATAATCATCTTATAAACACGTTTCTTATAAAATTGTGTGTGGGATTGTTTGGCAACTCTGAATTTGTGATAAGGATGCCCGCGCTTCTTGGGCATGCGCTCTATCTAAGCGGGATGCTTATGATACTTAAGCTATTTATGAATGGTGTGCCGCTCCTTCTAAGCTACGGATTAGCGGTAACAAACCCATTTTTGGTGGATTTTTTTTCCTGTGGCCGCGGCTATAGCCTTGCCGTAGGATTTATGATTATGGGTGTATATTACATTTTTAGGGGGATAGTCTATCCAGAAGAGTACCGCGCAAAAGATGATGTGATCGCGGTATTGATGTTTACTCTTTCGGTCCTGTCGCATCTGGCCTATTTGAATGTTTATCTTTCGTTTGTTGGCGTACTGCTTATTCAGCGTATGTATGCGCCAAAAAAATTTGGAATCGCAGTCGCCAGTGTAGCTGTTAGTGCCATTATCCTGCGTTCAATATATAATACAGGAGTGATACAGAGGATCAGTATGTCTTTGTTTGAGTGGGGTGGCATACGAGGATTTTGGACGGATACGGTGTCAAGTCTTTTGAATCATGTTCTTTACGGGCAGCCCTATTCCGGTTCACGGCTTATATGTTGGAGTAGTAGATTGATATTTGCCTTTTATGTTATATCGCTTGCCGTCGTCGTATATGCAATCCTGAAGCGAAAGTTAAAACAGCCCGAGTATGGGCTCTTGGTATGGGTAACGTGTCTGTTGTTTTTTATCGCGGTTGGTATGCGCATGGAATTCGCGTTCTTCAAGATAAAATATGCCATTGGTAGGGCGGCATTGTACATTATTCCTATTTATGTAATAATGATTTCACTTTTATTGAAAACAGCCGTTTTTATAGCACGTAAATGGGCAAGACGGATGGTTCTTGGTGCGCTGTATGTTTTGATATTTGTTGTTCTTGTCCACAATGCCGTGTGTTTCAATATTACGCATTTCTATACGTGGGGATTTGACGCTCATACCAAGGAAGCCATGAATATAATCCGCGCAGCATCTACTGACAAAATACACTCCTTGCGTAAAGTTACAATAGGCATTAATTGGATCTTCGAGCCGGCCACAAATTATTATATTTTTAAGGATAATTTATACTGGATAAACTGGACGACAAGGAATGGCCCCGATGGCGAATATGACTACTATTACTTCTGCGATGGCGACAAGGATATTGTCAATAAGCATAATTTGAAGATTATAAGGCACTTCGAGATCTTCGAATCATATGTTGCGTTGCCTAATAAGAATATTTTATTACAAAAATGAAAATTTATATTAAAACTTTTGGATGACCGCTGGTTTCGTTACCACAGGACTATCCTACCTTTTCTTCAAGAAGTATATCAAGACAAATTAGCTGAGTTAACAAGTTACGCGCCAAAGGGTTAAAGGCAGTTTAATATTAGACTGCCTTTTTTATTTACTTGGATTTACTAGGCTTTTTACGCGCTAGCGCGCCTAGTTTATTTAAAAGGGGTATAGAAAATGATTCCAACAGGTATATCACCTACAGAAGCAGCTTTTGAAGTTATTGGTTTGGTTAACGCCAAGTCAATAATAGATTTTCTGTTTTTTGAAACCCAGATAGGAGCAGTCGTTTTTCTTATTGGAATGTTGACCGCTTTGTGGAGATCAGTTAAAGAAACAGATTTTTCAGTTTTATGGAGTTATTTAATGATGTTTTGCATTTTTTTATTTATTTTTATTAAACCTATGGGCAGTCTTGAAGATGCAACTTCTACTATGGAAGCAGCCGGCTGGAAAGGCACCAGTACCCAGGAGGCCTTAAAAGACGCCTTTATTGATACCGGTAAAGCTCGAGCCGGGTCCTTAGGGCTTGTTGTAATAAGCCAGGGTTATAATGCCATTGTCTATGGCACGATAAGCGCTATTACCAAGGTTACTCAGCAGAAAGATTTTAACTATCTAAACAACCCTTTTATCGTAAATAAGGTGTCGTTATATTTAAAGCATTTTAGCAGCGAAGGAATCAAGAAAGACAATGCCTTAAGAAAAAACTTGGAGGATTTCCTTAAAAACGACTATCCGCAAACTTTAGGAAGGATGATTAATAACGGTAAGACTCAAGCAAATATAACCAAGAAATGGTGGCCCGGGGATGAAGAGGTAATCACGAACTATGATTTGGATCAGAGGAAACGCTGGGAAGCTCTTGATTTAAGGCTAACCGACTATGTCAAAACAGAGATAGGCAACTTAGGCGCAAAGGGCCCCTTTACTGATCTTTTTATAGACTACAAGGCAATAAAGATAAAGCTTCTTGCCGGACACGCTGAGAAGGCAGCTACGGATATAGTCTCGAATATGACCGGCTATGGTATAGAACCTAAGAGTGCCAGCTTAAGCTGGATAATGAGGCAGCCAGCCAGTTGGCTGGCTTATGCTTCATCATTTGTAGGGCAGTTTTTTTCAACCACGTTGTCTGAGTTTATGATTAAAGCTTTACCGTACTTACAGGGGTACGCGGTAATGATTATTTACAGTCTATTTCCGTTTACTTTATTGCTCTGCCTTTTATTCGGAACCTTTGAGATCTTAAAGGAGTATTTTATATATCTTTTTTGGGTTAAATCTTGGGTCATTATTTGGGCTCTGATTCATTATGCAGCTATCTATATGTCTACATTACAAGCAAGGCTAGGTTCCGGGACCAGCTCCTGGTTTTTTGAGAAGCCTTATTTTAATACGGTTACCGGGGTGCTTCTGGTTATGTCTCCAGGGATAGCTTGGTTTATGACTAAAGGTGTATTATCCGGTATAGGAGAAGCAGCTACTGCTTTAACTCTTCATGCGGATAAAGGAATGGGAAAAATAGGTTCTAAAATAGGAGTTTAGATGGATAAATTAATTCTCAAATTAATTTTTACAAAATTAGCAGTTGGATGCGAATTTCCTAAATTTAATTACGCTAATTATTTTGCGAATTATTTTTTAAGTATGTTCCTTGCCCCCAAGCACTTAAAGCTAATAGCGGGCGGTATGCCTTCGGGTGATTTCGTCAACAACCCTCTCGAAGGCTACCGCACGCTCGTTCCAAACAAAATCACCCAAACCCAACCCACAACCAAAAACCC
>Ga0247841_10003766_pt1 | contig 27328 bp, 27 predicted proteins | sample LaCruzMarch2015__2_FD_192410 | JGI IMG/M metagenome (GOLD analysis project Ga0247841, IMG submission 192410) | Freshwater microbial communities from meromictic Lake La Cruz, Castile-La Mancha, Spain - LaCruzMarch2015_18m | ecosystem: Environmental > Aquatic > Freshwater > Lake | place: Spain... | reverse complement strand
AAATGACGATCATCCTTATACCATTCTATCTGGAGGTTGCCATGTGGCAAAAGCACAAATTCGGGTTCCTGTGCGAACTCAGCTACTTTATTCCAAAGCCAAAGAAAATTTGCAAGTGATTGGGCTTTCATTGGACATGACCCCTGCCCACGCCAACCGACATTTTTACTGGCAAGTTTCAAGATATAGAGATAGGTTTTTCGAGTAAGTCCGGCTTGTACAAGTTTTTGCCAATTTCTCCTTATGGTGTCAGGTATTACATTAGTCTCGTATATTTGATTTAATGGTAAAACCTCTTCAGTAGTTTGGTCGGTCGTTGGAGAAATGATATTCTGAGTTGAACTAACGACTCGATATTTCTCAAAAAAAGCCGAGAATTCATTTGGATTATAGGCCCAGAAACTTCCTGATCTCATAGGCGAATCGAGCATATTATCCAACATAGACGGTAAGATTCCGAATACTTCACTGTTAGAGTGCAATGCAGCGTATTTCCAGTCATATAACGACGAAGGTGTCATTGTCGCCGTGCTAAGTCCCGACATCTGGAAGCCTCTCAAATTTCTTCATTAAAGATGGGTTAACAAATTCCTTGAAAAAGGGACTGGTTAAGCTGTGAGCCCCTTCCAACCAGTCACTAATGTATTTTAATCGGGTTGCTAACGTTTTACCAAGGCTAATTGGGTCTGCCTTTGCGATCACCTTGCTTTCAAGTAGTATGCATTTTTTATCTTTGACCGTCGCATTAGCAATCCGAACAATTAAACTACTGTCCTTCAAGTTCGAGACTGGAAACTCAAACAGTAAGTTCGCGTTTTTACATTTTTCGATTGGTTTCTTATCGAAAAAGGGAGGAAAATCAATCTTCAAAGATGAATTTTCATTAATGAACTTAATCGGGTTTTGATGAGTCATGAATGTGTTGTCAAATGAATCCATATAGCGCAATTCTATATGAATGGGCTTAAAATCGAACTCTTTAATTGTTGGATATGACGACAGTAGGATTTTAACACCATCAATTGCTAGTTTCTTAAAATTTGGCCATGTGTACGAAGCTGATTCATTGGATGCAAAAATCCCCGGTCCGATCTGCCAAAGAGGAAAAGGATCGTCCTCAGTCTTGCGGAACCGCATTGCAACGGAATTTGCTGCTAACAAGAAATCTTTAGAAATTTTTTCGCTTTTCTTGAATCCATACTTTCCAGCTGCAACAGTGAAATTACTCGCAAGGATTGAGTATCCAGGATCAGCCCAAAATGGAGGAGGAGTTTCTGGATCACCTTGAAGCTTCCAACGTAATTCAAAGACAACCTCAAAAAGAGGTGCATTAGGAAGAAAAGAGTGCGAGCCTGTTAAATTATTCTTAATCATGATTTATATAGTACACTCTATCTAAAACTTCGAATATATCGTAACATACAGGTTGGATGATCCCCGACCGCTGAGCTAATTAGCCACTTCAACTCACCCGTAGTGCTTGACTCTTTTGATTGATCGCTAATTGCGTAAAAAATTCTTACTCGCCTGAAGGCCAGTAGGTTTTATTGGGAATTCTTTTTCCTTCCCAAGTAATCTAAGGAAAAGTAAGTCGTTTGTCAAGGTGTATTGGGCATAAGTTCCGGGTGCCCTAATAAATACTACCAAGTGTAATCATATAAATGGTTGAAGATCCGAGGTTACTTACTTAAGGAAGCTACAAACAAACCCGACCACCTCTTAATTTTCGTTGCAAAGCTATCGATGGCATGATTTTACAACCATCTTGATACTTGGTTGCACGAATGTTGTGGTCGCCCCACAATGTGAAGGATTAATGAGGGAGGTATTCATGCAAAAAGTTATATTTCTTGTTGATATGAATGCCTTTTTTATAAGTTGTGAAATGACGAGGAATGATTCTCTTGTCGGAATACCAGCGGCTGTTGCAGGTGATCCGAAGAAACGTTCCGGCATCATTCTTGCTGCAAACTATGAGGCAAGATCATTTGGGGTCAAGACTGCCATGGTCCTCCATGAAGCCTTGAAACGATGCCCTAAAATGATCCTGGTGCCGCCAGATCATCATTTCTATGGGGAGAAATCAAAAGAGGTCATGGACCTGCTATCGAACTATACACCGATTCTGGAACAGAACAGCATTGATGAGGCATGGCTTGATATGACAGGTTGTGAAGGACTTTTTGGCAAACCTGTTGAGGCTGCAAAACGGATAATGGATGAAATCAAAGATAGACTCGGGCTTTGGTGCTCAATCGGAATCGCTGAAAACAAGTTCCTCGCAAAAATGGCGGCGGAAATGAAGAAGCCCCTCGGCATCACCGAATTATGGGAACGTGACATTCCAGAAAAACTCTGGCCACTTTCCGTAAAAGAAATGTACGGCATTGGTGGTAAAACCGCTGAAAAGCTGAACCGCATGGGAATACGAACGATAAGTGAGCTTGCGAGCTTTGATATAAACCTCATTGTCAAAGCTTTTGGGAAAGGTGGGAATGAGCTTCATCTGCGTGCAAATGGGATTGACCATTCTCCTGTTCTCGCTCGCACGGCTGATGATATGAAATCAATCGGCCGTTCAACAACACTGCCGGAAGATATATCCGACATTGAAAAAGCAAAGACAGTTCTAATGGAGCTTGCTGATGATATTGGCATGACTGCAAGAAGGCACGGCAAAAAAGGTCGCACAGTACATGTCACCCTGAAATATTCAGATTTTCAGGTAGTCACTAGGCAGACAACCATCCCTGCAACCTGTACCACTAAGGAAATATACCGGGCTGGGTGTAGTCTGCTTGAGCAAAACTGGAACAGGCTCCATCCAGTAAGATTAATCGGAATAAGCCTCTCGGGATTTCATGAAGACTGCTCTTCGGATCAGTTGTCACTTTTTGATCAAATGGAAGACAATGTGAAGAACGAGAAAAATGAACGAATTGACGAGGCCATGGACAAAATAAGAAACAAGCATGGCTCTGGAGTAATAACCTTTGCCGCATTGGTTAAGAAATAGCTGATTGCGAGTATTGAAAGGGTCTGACGAATAGAAATATGGGGCGCTTTCAATGCTTTCCCTATGCCCTACCCCCCAGATCACACCGCATCCCCAGGATAGGGTTTTTCAATATGCTTACTCCATATGTCCTCCGGCGTATTCAGCTCCAATAAGGTATCTGACAGCGGCTGACCACCATTCCAGAAATGGTATTTCTGGTCAGCACTAAAGGGAATGATCATGGTTCCAGTATGGTCGATGTAAGGGATGCCTTTATTGGTCATGCTATTGATGGTCCTCTTTCTTGATTTTTTTTAGCGGCGAGATCTCGGAAGGAGAGTATATTAAAAATATCGGCTGAGGTCAAAAGAAAAAGCCCCTGAATCAATTGCAGACAGGGGCTTAGTCAGGAAGTGAGTCAACGCTTTACAGTTTATATTCCTTTGAGACTGGCCTGATAGTGACCGCTTGTCCTGTTGCTCTCCATCGTTTTCTTCGGCATCTGCAGCACCTCGACTCCATCCACCAGCCAAGGCATCCAACCCATCCAGGCAGGGCAGAGGCACCAGGCACCCATTTGCTCTCTCTGATGATTGAAGTCGATTCTTTCGTTGCTGATGGCTATCATGGCCGTTACGTCTCCTTAATCTTCCTTTCGGCATTCCGGAGAAAATCTTGAAGGCAATTTTAATAATCATGGGATTCTGAATATAAACCTCAATTCCCATCATTTCGTTCAAGCTTTTTTAAAGCTTCATTAAAAAAACATCCATCATCCGGCCTGAAAATCATCACCATGTCCTATTCTGTTTTCATTTATATCTATTTGATACAAGCACTTATGATACGTCCAAGGTCACATCATACGACTTGGCACGCTTTACGCAATGTATAAAGTCAAACGAAAACAAATAAAAAAATAGACATAGGAGGACACAGATCATGAAAAAGACATTAGGAACGATGGTAGCGGCAATGTTGGTGGTTCTTTTAACAGGAACTTTCGCTTTGGCAGAGTACGCAGCAGCCGGTGTGGCCAGCTTCCCCTACTTCCAGCTTGGTTGCCTCATTGTGGGCGGGATGGTCATCATCTCCCTGAAGCACAAGTATGAGAAGATGTACACGGGAGAAGTCGCCGGAGTTTTCGCCCTCTACACAGTGCTGATTGCTCTCTTCACCAATCCGGTCATCGACACCATTAAGAACCTGGTTGGCTAACAGAAAGAAGATTCATCTGAAATAAAGATCGATAGAAAGAGGAAAGGAGGAACAGATCATGGCAACACAGCAAAACACACAAAGGCCCGTGTATCAACAGTATCAACACATCATGGTCATCAGCAGCTGGGGATTCGTGATTGCCTTTGCATCCTTCCTCTTCCTGTATCTGGGATTCAAGATTGATCAGTATTTCGGTACGGCGCCAAACTTCATGTTCGGGATGTTCTTCCTGGCCCTTTTCCTGACTATCGGCAGGCTCTATCAGGAAGCCTGGCTGAGACGAAACGAGGTTTGATAATTCTACGGGATAAATAAAGACACGTCTTTTGAAAGTCTGTGTTCCTCAAAACCCCCCTGACGAAACCGGTTTGTCAGGGGGGTTTTCTTTTCACAAATGATCGTTATTTTCCTGCTCCTCTTGTTCCCACGTCTGAAGGGTTTTCCGGGCAATTCTTCTCTTTCGGTAATATCCGTAAACGAAAATGAGAGTGATGACAAACCAGAGAGTTGTGGCGCTCGTGATCAGGGGTATCCAGGAAACCCGCACCTCCATGTAATCAAGCCATTCTTTTTCGAGGATGAACAGGTGCAGGCCGGTCATCTTTTTTAATGAACCTTTAAGATTACCATCAGCGGCATAATCCCTGATGAATTGGTGAAACGCCTTGCTGCCATATTTATTGATGAGAAAAGACACAAACATAAAGCTTTCCGCATAGGCGAGTTCAGCTTCATCAGGATCACTGGGAAAATTTGTGGTTAGTTTTTCGAGTGGAATCACTGTCTTTGTCAGAAACGCTTTTGTCAGACTGGCCATCCTTGTTAAATGCCACTCTGAGGATTCATACATTGCAAATCCTTCGGAAAGCCAGGTAGGCGCCTCTCGTCCTTCCAAGACTTTCCCAACGACTATATGGGTAAATTCGTGGGTAAACACTTTTTCGTAGTCGAGACGTCCCCCTTTTATGGCCCCTGGAGATCTAAGGATAATCAAGTTACGTTCGGGATAGGCCACCGCCGAGGCCCAGAGAGGAATCGTTTCCTTGCCCGGTTGAACCTTTTGAAATTCTTCGATAGACGGCGCCAGGATGATCACGGTCTTATCCGGAAAGTCATATCCTATGTCGGCGATAATCCTTCCCCTGATATCTTCTGAGGTAGTGGATATGTGCTTAGCCAGTTTTTCCTCTGCATCGACATATTTGATAAAGAAATGTTTTGTTTCGAGCCGCTGATAAGGTTCTGCACATACCGGCTGCCGGCAAAAGATCACAAATATAACCAGCGCTATGGCAAAAATGAAACCTTTGAGGAAAGTAGCTGTGGATGATTGAATGGCTGCGAACATCTGTTGTTCCCAACATCATCGCGTCTTATCTTTTTCAAGAAATACCTGGCAATCCATCCCAGAGTTCGCGTACATCTCCTTTGACGGCAGTAGCCGCGACTTGAAACCCGGAGCTCGACATCCATAAGGAAAACTCGGGTCATAGGTGATGTAAAAATGTTGGCAAGAGAAACAGTTAATCTCTGTACCCTGCTTATTTTGTCCTGCCTGTGAAGGGAGGTCACTGATCATAGATAAATAAGGTCATTCTTGTCATACATAGTTTCGATGCTGTATGGATTCAATATATCCCACCGTGCCGGATGATATCCGGGCGGCGTTGGCCTCATCGGTATCCAGGTGCATGTCCATTCTGAAGCTTGGATTGACGCGGGTGAGGACGTCGCCGAAAATCAACTCCCGGACGCCCTTGACTTTGATCATGACCACGTCTTTGTCCCGCAGTCCCATGCTCAGTGCCTCTTCGGGGGACATGTGGATGTGGCGTTTGGCGCAGATAACCCCTTTGTCAAGATTAACTCTACCGATATCGCCCTCGATCGTGACACCAGGGGTGCCCTCAATATCGCCGGAGTCCCGAATGGGGGCGTCAATACCAAGACGGAATTGTTCGGTCCGGGCAATTTCCACCTGTGATTCCTTGCGCAGGGGGCCGAGGATACGCACCTTTTCAATACGACCCTTGGGGCCAATGAGATTTACCGCTTCCGCCGCTGCATACTGACCCGGCTGGCTCAATTCCGAGCGGGGTGTCAGGGTGCGTCCGGCGCCGAAAAGGATCTCAAAATCTTCCTGGCACAAATGGACATGATGGGCGGAAGTACTGAGCGGAATCGCCCTGGATCGGAATCTTTCCATTTCATTGACAGGAATAGAACGCCCCAGGGAATGGATGGTTTCCCGGGCAATCATCCTTTCTTCATCGGCGGGAACGACGAGGATGCGTATCTTGGCATCGGTCTCGGATATGTCGGCGATCTGGCCTCGCATGGCCACGGTTTTACGGTTTATCTCGTCGGAGACTGCAATTCCGAAGACCTCCAGACCCTGGCAGATGCGGGCGCGAATCTCGGGGGAGTTTTCACCGATGCCGCCGGTAAAAATCAGGGCATCCAGGCCGCCGAGGGCGGCAATATACGATCCGATGTATTTCTTGACCCGGTAGCAGAAAATACTTACTGCCATTTTGCAACGCATGTCTCCCGCTTCCGCAGCTTCCAGGACTTCCCGCATGTCGTTGCTCTTGCCGCTTAATCCCTTCAGACCACTGTCTTTGTTAAGAATTTTGTCGATCTGTTCAAAGGTCATGCCTGCGTGACGCATCAGGTGCAGAAGTGCTCCCGGGTCTACATCACCGGCCCGGGTTCCCATGACCAGCCCCTCAAGAGGCGTCATGCCCATGCTCGTATCGATGCTCTGCCCATGATCGATGGCACAGACGGACGCGCCGCTTCCCAAGTGACAGGAAATGATTTTCAAGTCTCCGACGGGAATTTTCAGGGTGGTGGCGGCGTTCAGGGAGACAAAGCGGTGGTTGGTACCGTGAAATCCGAAACGGCGGATTTGTTCTTCCTCGCACAGCTCGAAGGGAAGGGCGTAACGGAAGGCAGCCTCGGGCATATTGAGATGAAAGGCCGTATCGAAAACGGCGACCTGGGGAACCTTCGGCAAAATATTCTTTAACGTCTCGATGCCCTCCAGGTTATAGGGATTGTGGAGGGGGGCGAGGGGGATGCAGGCCCGGATAGCTTCCGTAACCTCGTCGTTGATGGGCATGGAACTGGAAAAACGTTTGCCCCCATGGACGACCCGGTGGCCGACGGCGGATATCTCATTGACATCGCTTACGGCCCCGTGCTCGGCATGGCTAAGCACCTGCACCATTTCATGAAAGGCGTCGCTAACAGTGGTGATATGTTCGCCGGGGATCGTCTGCTTTTGACCAGATTTCTTGATGACGTGGGATGCCTGACCGGAACCGATTTTTTCTACCAGGCCGTCCAGCAATGATTCTTTCTTGACAGTGTCGAAGAGGGAATACTTTAACGAGGAGCTGCCACTGTTTACAACGAGAATTTTCATTGGTTCCGATACGGAGGAGAAGTTCAAATCGTAGGGATCTTCGTTTTCGCGATGTGCAAGGCGCCGCCGTTTCACCTCTTCCTGAAACTTTTCGTCGTCCAGAAGGCGCTTCGTGATGATTTTGGTCACCTTCATGAGGGTCTTGGGATTCCGGGCAATAATCTGAGAGATAGTTTCTCTTGGAATCTTAATGACCTTACTGTCCCGGGAAGAGGTTACATTGGCGCCGGCCGGCTCGCCGGAAAGAATAGACATCTCGCCAAAGAAGGACCCTCTTTCGAGCGAAGCGATCACCTGTTGACTTCCTGTTTCGTTGGGTAGCGAAACGTCAACCTCCCCGTCATAGACAATCCATAGGAAACGTCCGATATCCCCGAGCTTGATAATTATGGTATCGGCAGGGTAATCAATACTTTGAGAGTTCTCCGCTAAGAAGGCAATATCCTCCGCCCCCAGATCTGAGAGAATGTCGATGGATTTAAAAAAATTACCTAATTCCATGATAATACCTCCTGTCGGCTCATAATGGTTCCGTTGCAAATCGTTGTCAGTGGCGGGTAATCATCTATCTGAGGAACGTGAAATACTTTCGTGAATTTTATTAAAAATCTCTTGAAGAGTCAACAAAATATCGGGGCTTTCCTGATGAAAAAAAACATAGTTTGTGTTAGATGGTCGCTCTGATATGATGAAAAAAGATTTTATGGAAGAGGGAGCGTATCAGATCTGTCCGGAATGTGCTTATTCGACGCAGGATGGGGAAGAGGGCAATTGTCCCAACTGCCGGACGGAGTTGCTCCGTAGCTGCCCCCTATGCCTTCATCCCTTCCGGGAAAAAAGGAGCATGTATTGCGAAAAATGCGGAGAAAAATTGCGAATATCCTACGTCCCGATTCAATAACCTTAAGGGCGGCAAAGTGAAACGTTCATGACGCCTTGCCGTCACAAAGGGGGATGAAAGCGAAGCTTAAGGTTCATAAAATGCCAGCCCCATCCCCACCCGAACCCTCCCCTTGAAAGGGAGGGAAAATATAGAAGAGATGAAATTAAGCGCCCAGAAAGAAGTGATATGAATGATCACACCGTAGGAATCGATGTTGGCTCCATCACATCCAAGGCGGTCTTGATGAAAGACGGACTTATTTTGGCTTCCAAGGTCGTCTTTACCGGCTATAACATAGAATCAGCAGCCCGCAAAGTATTTGACGAGGTCCTCGCGGAAGTCGGCCTGCTGCCGGATACGATTGGAAGGATCGTGGCGACGGGATATGGCCGGAAGGGAGTCTCCTTTGCTCATGAATCTCTGACCGAGATTCTCTGTCATGCATCGGGGGCTTATTATCAGAATCCAGAAATCAGGTTTATTATCGATATCGGGGGGCAAGACAGCAAGGCGATCCTGCTGGACGATGGGGGAAGAGTGAAAAATTTTACCATGAACGATAAATGCGCCGCCGGGACGGGACGGTTTCTGGAAGTCATGGCCCGAGCTATGGAAGTCAATCTGGAAGAATTCGGCGATCTCTCTTTACAGGCTGATGTACCGGCAAAGATCAGCAGCCTCTGTACTGTTTTTGCCGAATCGGAAGTGATCTCACTAATTTCCAAGGGGACGTCACGGGAAAACATAATCGCCGGCATCCACGAATCCATCGGCGCCCGCGTGTCGGCAATGGCAAAGAGGGTGGGGCTGCGGGCGCCCGTCATGATGACGGGCGGGGTAGCAAAAAACGAGGGGGTCGTAAAGGCGCTGGAAGAAAAACTGGGCCTGCCAATTGAGGTGTCGCCCTATGCACAGGTTAACGGCGCCATCGGAGCGGCTTATCTGGCATGGAAATAAAGTTGATCGCGGAACAGAATAATAAAATGATGGACGAAGAGAATCTGGAAGGAAAAATTAAAGGATTGATCTTATCCAGAGTCGCCATGGCGACTTTTTTGCTGGGTATTTTTATCTTCCTGCAAATAAAAGCCCCGGACTTCTTAGCCCAGAGATCCATATCCTATTTTTACGGAATTATTGCCCTGATATATCTTCTCTCGTTGGCATTTTCCGTCCTCAGCAGAATATTTACAAACCAACAAATTCATATATATCTCCAGACTATTACCGACGTAGTTATAATCACCGCGCTCATCTACGTAACAGGTGGCATCAGATCCACTTATGCTGTATTCTATCCTCTGGTTATTATTTACTCTGTCCTTTATCTGGGCAGAAATGGCGGTCTCATCACCGCCTCGGCCGCATCGATTTTCTACGGACTTTTGATTGACCTTGAATATTACCGCGTTATCACCCCCCTTTCCCATCCCTACATCTGGGAAATTCCCGATACGGCCGGTCATGTATTTCTCCGCATTTCCATTAACATCCTTTCTTTTTACCTTATTGCCCTCTTGGCCAGTTTCGTTGTCGAGAAAGAAAAAAAGACCAGAGCACTCCTTGCCGAAAAAGAATCAGCCTTCAATCAGCTGGATTTGCTTTATCGATCCATAATTGAATCCGTTGATGCGGGTATTTTGACCATAGATCTGGGAGGGAGGATCAAATCTTTCAACAGGGCGGCAGAACAGCTCACCGGATGGAGCTTTGACTCTTTAGAAAATCATAGTATCCAGAACATATTTCCCTTCTGGAAAGAATTATACGTTAATAGCGTTAATATTGATGGAAGCTTTAAGGGACGCTTCGAAATGCCTGCCGTTGTGATTCAGGATCGCCGTTTGATTTTAGGTTGTGCCCTCTCGGCGCTCCGAGATAATAGCGGCCGGAAGATTGGCGACATTCTAATTTTTCAGGACCTGACGAAGGTGAAGGAAATGGAGGCAGTGCTAGAGAGAAACCGTCGTCTAGCTTTCGTCGGCGAAATGGCAGCAGGGCTTGCCCATGAAATCCGCAACCCCTTGGCCTCCATCAGCGGTTCCATTCAGATGTTGATGAAGGAATCCAGTGTGGGAACAACGGAAGGGCGGCTTATGCAGGTAATCATGCGCGGCAAGGATCAACTGGAAGGGTTTGTCAAAGATTTCCTCCTCCTGGCCAGACATAACCGCGGTCCCCATCAAGAAGTCCTCATTGGCGATATTGTCGGGGAGGTTCTGGAGGCGGCGCGGGTAATGCCGGATTGGAACGATAATATTGAGATCAGCGATAGTATTGAAGAAGGCTGCGCTATAAAAGGGAACAGGGAAGAGATGCGCCAATTGATATGGAACCTCATCCTCAACGCTGCCCAGGCGATGCCGGAAGGGGGACATCTTGCCGTCAGCGTCCGGAAAAAGAATCTGGAGACTTACGAAGGACTTGAGATTGTAGTGACAGATAACGGCGTAGGGATTAACGATGAAAATAAAAAAATGATATTTGAACCTTTTTTTACCACTAAAGAGAGGGGTACGGGGTTAGGTTTGGCTATTGTGATGAGGATCGTCAATAGCTATGGTGGAAGTTTGTTATTCGAAAGTACATCAGGTACGGGAACGAAATTCGTGATCCAGCTCCCCAAGGCGGGGTTTATCACAGGAGGTAATAATGGCGAAGATACTCGTCGTTGACGATGATCAGGGCATGAGAGACTTTCTCGACATTATGTTGAGTAAGGAAGGGCACAAGGTATCCTGCTATGGGGACCCGGAAAAGGCCCTCATCCGGTGCGGTAAAGAAAAATATGATCTGGTGATTACGGATCTTAAAATGCCCAGGATGGACGGTATCGCTTTTCTTAAGCGTCTCAAGGAACAGGAACCTGAATGCCAGGTTATCCTGATTACCGCTTTTGCCTCCGGTGAGACCGCCCTTTCCGCAATGAAAGAAGGAGCATACGATTATATCGAGAAGGATTTCGACATCGATGATCTGAAAAAGATAATCCGTGCCGCCCTCGATAAAAAAGGGATTAAGGCTGATGATGCCAGGTTTCTGAAAGACATCGAGGATGGTGTTGCCTTTGGCGGCATGATCGGTAAAAGCAAAGAAATGCTGAAGGTTTATGGCACGATCAAAAAGGTGGCGGAGACCTCAGCCAATATCCTGATTCTCGGAGAAAGCGGCACCGGCAAAGAACTAGTTGCCAAGGCTATCCATGAAAACAGTCCCAGAAAAGACATGCCCTTTGTTGTCATCAACTGTGGCGGTATTCCTGAAAATCTTCTGGAATCGGAGTTTTTCGGTTATATGAAGGGCTCTTTTACCGGCGCCTTTACGGACAAGGCCGGCCTATTTGAAGTTGCAAGGAGAGGAACAATATTTCTTGATGAAATAGGAGAGTTGCCGCCATTACTTCAAGTAAAACTTCTTAGAGTTGTGCAGGAAAAAACCTTCAGAAGAATCGGGGGGACAGAGGACATTAAGGTCGATGTCCGGATTATCTCGGCGACGAATCAAATTCTCGAGAATAGGGTAAAAGAAGGAACCTTCCGAGAAGATCTCTACTATCGTCTGAATGTCATTCCCGTCCATTTGCCGGCCCTGCGGCATCGCAAAGAGGACATTCCCGTACTGACAAAATATTTTATCGAGAAATATTCCCGTGAATTTTCCAAGGATGTCATAACGATATCAACATACGCCCTTGAATTATTGATGGATTATCCATTTCCGGGAAATATCAGGGAACTGGAAAACATTATTGAAAGATGCGTTGCCCTGGAGACCACCAATATCATCCTGCCGGACAATTTATTCATCGGCCATAATACGGCAACGGATGTAAAGGAACTTGATCCCAATTTTACAGATGCCGGCATTCAACTGAACGAGGAACTGGCCAATATGGAAAAACGGCTAATTCAAAAGGCACTTGTGAAATCAAATGGTTCCAAGACCAAAGCGGCGGAGCTGCTTCACGTGAGTTTTGACTCCTTGCGCTACCGGATCGAAAAATTGGGGATCGAAAATCAGTGATCAGGAAGAAAAAAGCTTGACATTAACCATCGCATTTATTACTGGTAACTTACATCTTTGAGTCAAGGTAGGCAGCATCATGAACAGGCAAATCAGCAACATCCCAATTATAGGTTTCTTTTTTAGCTTTTTTGGGGAGGTCTGCCGACCGCGCTCGTGATTTGAGACAAACCGAACGAGCCGTGGGCAGACCGAAAGGGTGCCCACGGCTTTTTAATTTATGAAGGCCGTGGAGAAAATCCCGGCCTTTTTTATTTTCACCGAGGAGAGGTGAAGATCAACAAGGAGGATAAAGCATATGAGCAGGAAAACGGGACAAAGATTTCTTATCACTATCCTTGCAGGGATGATGGTCCTATGCCTATCAGGACTGTCGTCTGCAAAGACAATCAAGGTTGGAGCCGCTATCAACATGACCGGACCGGCCTCCACCTGGGGGCAGTATCATGCCAAAGGACAGCAGGATTATTTCCGCTATGTTAACGAAGTAAAAGGTGGTGTAGCCGGAAACCGCATCGAGATGACCCTTGTCGATACGGCCTACAAAGTGCCCGAGGCTGTTGCGGCGGTGCGCAAATTTGCCGTTCAGGAAAAGGTGGATATGATTGCTACCTGGGGCGCCGGGGAGGGTCTTGCCGCCAAGCCGATTATTCAGACATACAAGATCCCGACCATCAACTATTCGACCAGTTGGGAGATCCTCGAACCCCCCATCGATTACATGTATCTCCCCTTTGGAAGCTACAAGATGGACTGTTATGCCATCCTTGATTATATCCGGGCCATTCACAAAGGGAAAGATGCGCCGAAGGTAGGTTTGCTCACCTTCAACAACGCCTATGGGCGCTCCATCCACAAACCAAGCCGTGAATATGCAAAAAAAATCAAGATTGACATCGTCGCCGTAGAAGAATTCCCGCCAAAGACGGTGGATCTGACAACGGAGCTTCTCCGGTTGCAAAAGAAGGGGACCCAGTATGTTGTCATGCAGATGCTCCCTTCGGCCATCATTACAACCTTCAAGAGCGCCGATCGCATCGGATACAGCCCGATGTTTTTCGGGACATGGACCTCGACTGACCCCGATTTCTTCAAGCTCGGGAAGGGAATTATCAAGGACAGGTTGTTGATGCAATTTCCCGGCGGCCTGCCTTCCGATGGCGGCCCCGGGATGAAGATCATGACGGATTTGTGGAGCAGGTATAAAACCGTCTCCAAGTTCGACGCCTCCTACTGGGAGGGAGTGGTTGTGGGTATGATTATGGAGCGGGCATTTATCAGAGCCCACGAGAAATTCCGGGATATTAACCCGGAAACGATAAATAAAGCTTTGGAATCCTTCAAGAATGAAGATTTTGGAGGACTCTTTCCGAATGTTACATATACGAAAACAGATCATGGCGCCTCTTTCAAGGCGAGAATCGTCAAAGTCCAGGAAAGTGGGAACTATATTCCAATGACGAAGTTTTTCATTCCCGGCAAAGAAAAAATTCAGCTTTTAAAGTGAGCGTGACAAAAAGATGAAAGCCTATCGTGGCCAGCCGGAAATCTTTGCGGCGAGGCAGGAAAAAGACCGCTATGCCGAGTTGGAGATCAAGGACTTATCGCTTAATTTCGGCGGTGTGAAGGCCCTGACCAACATTGATCTAAAGGTAAGAAATGGGGAACTGTATGCCGTGATCGGACCAAACGGGGCCGGCAAGACGAGCCTCATGAATTGTATAACCGGCTTCTACAAGCCCAAGAGCGGCCGGATTATCTTTAACGATCGGGACATCACACGGATGCACGCCCATAACCTTGTCAAGATCGGTATCGGTAGAACCTTTCAGAATATCGAACTTTTCCCAGGCATGACCGTCCTTGCCAACATGCTCCTCGCTCGTCATCTTTATTGTCGTTATTCCTTCCCGGGGGCAGGTCTCTACCTGCCTTTCGTGCGCCGGGAGGAGGTTCGCCACCGCAGACTGATCGAAGAGCTGATCGATTTCCTAGAGATACAGGCCATAAGAAATAAAAATGTGGCCTCCTTACCCTACGGGTTGATGAAAAGAGTCGAATTGGGAAGGGCGCTGGCCCTTGAGCCGCGACTGCTGGTGCTGGATGAGCCTTTTGCCGGAATGACCCTGGAAGAGAAGGAAGATATGGTTCGTTTTATCACGGAAATCAACGAGGTTTGGGGGCAGACGATTATCCTTGTTGAGCATGACATGGCCATCGTTATGAGCATTTCCCACCGGATTGCCGTGCTTAATTTCGGAGAAATGATAGCCGAAGGTACGGCGGATGAGATCGGCCGGCATCCGGAAGTTATTCGGGCGTATCTGGGATGAAGATTGACGGCTTCATAAAAAGTCCGGATGCCGCGTTGCGCTGCATCCTTCGTCACTGCGGCGTACGACAAGTACGCCTCATGACTCAGTCTTTGCGCGCCTTGCCTGCGAATCTTTTTACGAAGCCGTCGATTATGGATGATTTTATGAACTTTGGGGTCCATAAAGATTATGCTTGAGAAAAAAAATGGGACCATTGACCATCGGATGTTCACCTTGCCTCAGATGCTTGCGCAACGGGCAGGAGTATTGGGTAAAGACTTTACGGCCATCAGAGAAAAGGCCTACGGCATCTGGCATACATTCAATTGGGAAGAATATCTTCGATATGTGCGCATTACCGCCATGGGACTTGCTGCCCTGGGACTTCGTCGTGGTGAAAATGTTATTCTGGTTCTGAACAACCATCCGGAATGGTTATTCGCGGAAATCGGCGCCCAGGCATTGGGGGCCGTTACAATGAATGTCTTTACTTCGGCTACTCCCGAAGAGCTGCAATCATCCATTCAGAGGACAAAGGCGGCCCTGGTGATTGCCCAGGACCAGGAGCAAATAGATAAACTCCTTGAGATTCAGGGTAATATCTCTCATGTACGGCGGGTTGTATACGTTGATCCCACGGGCATGCGCTCTTACCTGGGAATTTCATGGTTACAGTCTTACGCGGAATTGCTGCAGGTGGGGGAAGAACTGGACAGCAAAGATCCTGACCGTTTTTCTCAGGAACTGAATAAAGGAAAACCCAAGGACATTGCATTGATGATCCAGACATCTGGTACCACGGGAATGTCGAAATTAGCCATGCTTTCTCACCGAAGCATGACCTCAATCGGTAAACAGTGGACAGAGGCTATATCCTTGAAGGCCGGAGAGAATTGGCTTTCCATGTCTCCCCCGGCCTGGATCGTGGATCAGATGTGGGGATTCGGCGTCTCCCTGTATAGCGGGATGACGATGAATTTTCCCGAGACCCCCGAAACGGTGACCGAAGATTTTCGCGAGATCGGCCCTTCGGTAATTATCACCGCCTCCCGCTTCTGGGAGGATCTGGCGTCAAAAATTCGGGTCAAGATGGCCGACGCCGGATGGGTTAAGCGCCGTCTATTCCACTGGGCGGAAAAAACGGGTCGCGCTGTGATTGCAAAACAAGCCGCCGGAGAAAAGACGGCATGGCATCATAGAGTCATACATCGCTTCGCCGCCTACCTTGTTTACCAACCCCTTCTCGATCGGATCGGCTGCTCCCGCTTCCGTAATGCCTATACGGGCGGACATCCCATCAGTCCCGATGTTATCAGGTTTTTTCAGGCGATTGGGATGAACCTCAAACAGTGTTATGGTCTCACCGAGGCGGGGGGCATCTTTCAGGTGCAACCGGATCATCAGGTCAAACCGGAAACGGTGGGAAAACCCCTGCCCGGCGTTGAAATCATGCTCGATGCGGATCAGGAAGTTATGGTGAAGAGTGATTCCCTTTTTTCAGGTTACTACCGTGATTTTCAGACAACGGAGAAGGCCTTCCAGAATGGTTGGCTGAAGACGGGCGACGCCGGCTATATCGATCAGGATGGACATCTCATCATCATCGGGCGCAAGGAAGATATCATCAAGAACAAGAGCGGCCAGGCGTTTTCTCCGGACTTCATCGAAACCCGCCTGAAATTCTCCCCCTATATCAAGGAGGCCGTCACTTTTGGAGAATCAAAACCCTTCATTACGGCCATGGTCAATATCGATATGGAAAATGTCGGCAACTGGGCTGAGGAAAGGCTTATCCCTTTTACAACTTACCTGGATCTGTCCCAGCAAAAAGCGGTGGAAGACCTGATCGGCAAGGAAATAAAGGAAATCAACAAGCAATTGCCGGAGATCATGAAAATCAAGAAATTCCTGCTTCTTTATAAGCTTCTGGACGCAGACGATGAAGAACTGACCCGTACCGGCAAGGTTCGCAGACGTTTCATTTATGGACTCTACCTCCAACTGATCGAATCCATGTACCGTGAAATAGCCCAGGTCGAGACAAAGGGTAAGATCCGTTACCGTGACGGCAGGGTAGGGGAGATCACAACAAAGGTAAACATATTAGCCGTTTAACCACATCCCCACCCCAACCCTCCCCTTGAAGGGGAGGGAGGATATTTGTCACTCCTTGCAATAGAAGGAAGACAGGTGACCAACCGTTAAAGATAAAGGGATGATATCCGCCCAGAACTCGAAAGGAAGGGGAATTTAAGGAGAAAAAATGGATTTTTTCATTCAATTAGTGGTCAATGGTTTGAGTGTCGGTTTCATCTATGGCATTTCCGCCATGGGTTTTGTCATGATCTTCAAATCATCGAGCGTGCTCAATTTTGCTCATGGTGAATTGCTGGCCATGGGGGCCTACATCTTTCTCGTTCTGGTAACCTGGGCGGAACTGCCGGTCTACGCTGCCTTCCTGTTGACGATGGCCGCGTGCTTTTCCCTCGGATTCATTGTGGAGCGTCTCTTTTTGCGACCCCTGATTGGGGAACCCCTTATTTTTGTCATCATGCTTACCGTGGGGCTGGCCGCCATGTTCAAGGGGTTGATCCTGCTGATCTGGGGAGGTAATCTCCATACCTTTCCCGATTTTCTCCCTTCCTGGTTGAGCCTGACCTGGGGAAGCGTCTCGGTGCAACCGGTTTATACACTGGCCCTGGTTGTCGGTACGACCTTTCTTGTTCTATTTGGGCTTTTCTTCAAATTCTCATCCCAGGGGATTTATATGCGTTCCGTTGCCGATAATCAGCGGGCCGCCCTTTCCCTTGGCGTCAATGTCAAAAAGGTATTTGCCCTCTCCTGGGCAATTGCCGCGTTAGTTGCCGGCATGAGTGGCATTATCCTCGGTATTATCAATGGGGTTAATGTCCATGACCTGAGCGCTATCGGTCTGAAGGTCTTTCCGGTTGTCATTCTCGGCGGTCTCGACAGTATCGGCGGCGCCATTGTCGGTGGGCTCATCATCGGACTGCTGGAGACTCTTACCGGTGGTTATATATCGCCGTCCCTGCGGGATGTGGTGCCCTACATCGTCCTTGTGTTCATTTTGATGGTGAAACCCTACGGCCTCTTCGGCCAGGTGGAAATCGAAAGGGTATGATATGAAGAAAAGGGTTTTCCATCCCTGCGGCAATTATCATGAAAACTATGCAGATCAATTAAATGTCTATGAGACCGATTATGGCCGGTTCTTTGCCGCCGTGGGTCTGATTGTCCTTTTTGGTCTGTCCCCCTTTGTCAGCACCCCCTATATTTTATATATTCTCAATTCTATCGGCATTGCCGCCATCGCTGTGATCGGCCTCAACATTCTCATCGGCTACACCGGACAAATCTCCTTGGGCCACGGTGCTTTTTTTGGCGTCGGTGCCTATGCCGCCGCATTCCTGGCAACACGCTGTGACATTCCCTTTCTCCTCAGCGTCCCTGCTGCCGGACTGATCACCGCATCGGTGGGACTGATCTTCGGGCTTCCTTCCAGCCGCTTGAAGGGACTTTATCTGACCATTGCGACGCTGGCCGGTCAATTCATCATCGAATATGTCCTTGTCCATTGGGAAGACGTGACTCAGGGAACAATGGGTATCACCCTGCCCAAGGCAAATATTTTCGGGTTGGAAATCAGCGGCGACATTCCCTTCTTTTATGTGATCTTTCTTGCCCTGCTGGTGATGTTATGGTTGGCCATCAATCTCATGAGAACAAAATACGGGAGGGCTTTCGTAGCCATCAGGGACAATGACCGGGCTGCCGAAGGCATGGGCATTCCAATTTTCCCCTATAAGCTCCTCGCATTTGCCATCAGTTCCTTCTATGCCGGAGTGGCCGGGGCAATCTGGGCCTACTACACGGTCAGTATTACAACGGAACCATTCAATCTCGGCCTGTCCGTGGAGTATATTGCCATGGTGATTATCGGTGGCATGGGCAACATGTCCGGGGCGATCTTCGGAGCCATATTTATAACCGGCCTCAATGAACTACTCCGCTGGGCAATAGACCTGATGATGAATATGGGGATGGTCACACAGACAGGGTTGAATCTGGCGCCCCTGCGGGAATTCATATTCGGTTTGGCGATCGTCCTTTTTATCCTTTTCGAGCCCCGGGGAATTGCCGAGGTTTGGCGGATTATCCGTTCAAGTTTCCGGCTCTGGCCATTTTCCTACTGAGATACCTTTGAAAAATGGCTTCGCCGCGGCTCAAAAATCTTTTTCGCTTCTGGTTAGTTGGCGCATAATTGTGATTAATAACATAATGTTAAGTTCAATCTCGGAACAGCGAAAAACATTTGATTCACCGCTTGCGAACCATTTTTCTACGGTTATGCAAGGATCTCACTGAGGGAGGCAAGCAAGTGCTTTTAGCAGTCAACAATATTTCTGTCGTCTATTCGGATGTCATCCAGGTTCTCAAGGGGGTTTCCCTCTCCGTTGAGAAAGGCAAAATAATTTCCCTTTTAGGGAGTAACGGCTCGGGCAAGACTTCGACTCTCAAGGCTATTTCCGGGCTCCTCAAGCCGGAAAACGGCAAAGTTACGGAGGGGGAAATCATCTTTCAGGGGAAACACATTGAGAACCAGTCTCCGGAAGTCATCACGCGCCTGGGAATCATTCAGGTCCTTGAGGGCCGCCAGCCTTTCAAGTATCTGACTATCGAGGAGAATCTGCGCGTAGGCACGGCGATCAGGCCAAATAAATCCTGTCAGGAAGATCTGGAGATGGTATATAATTATTTCCCGGCTCTCTTGGCACGACGTCGGGCCAGGGCCGGCTATTGCAGCGGCGGGGAATTACAGATGCTTGTCATCGGTCGCGCCCTCATGGCAAAACCGGAACTTCTCCTCCTTGACGAACCATCCCTGGGCCTTGCTCCGCTTATTGTGCGCGAGATATTCGGCATTATCAAAAAAATCAACGAAGAACAGGGAGCAACTATCGTCCTGGTTGAACAAAACGCCAATATGGCCCTTCAGATCGCCCATTACGGCTATGTCATGGAAAACGGGAAAATCGTCATGGAGGGTAAAGCGGAAGAGCTGGTTGAAAATCCGGACATAAAGGAGTTTTATCTGGGTATGGCTGCCTCGGGAGACATGCGGGCATATCGCGATGTGAAATCGTATCGCAGACGGAAACGCTGGTTGTGATTCCAATTCTAAATCAAAGCGCTATCTGCGTTGGCTTCGTCACCGGCTCCTCGACGTATTTCCATATACGCCTACGTCGCCTCTTCCTTGCCGCCTTGATTTCATCTTTGATTTAGAATTGGAATAAGGGGCATCTTCTCAGCCTGTAGGAACGGACATATCCTTCATCTTGAGTTGTATCTCGTTGACGCCGTTCCAGTAATTGAACTGAGGGGTGAAAGCGATATCTGAAGTTGTTCCGGAGGTTAGTTGCTTGATGAAATGACCTTTGCTGAACCAGATGCCATTGCAGGATACCCCGTCACCGTTCAATCGCAGCCTCAGATGGTTATTCCCAACCACGTTTGACGCCGTGACATTGACATTACGAACGCAGAGGACTGGTTCCGGATTGCGGCTGCCAAAGGGGGCAAGCATCGCTATCTGGGCAAGGAGATCATGATTGACGTCATGGAGTTGACATTGGGCGTCGATGGTGGTTTGCGAGATCATGTTTACAGGTTGAATATCTTCCCTGATCACGCCTTCGAGAAGATGCTTGAATTCCTCGATATTTTCCTCACGGATGGAAATACCTGCGGCATATTGATGCCCCCCATAGGAGAGGAGCAGTGATTCGCACTTTTTTAGCCCCTGGTAGATATTGAAATCGGCGATGCTTCGCCCGGAACCCTTGCCGATGCCATTTCGGAGACTGATGAGAATGGCCGGACGATAAAAGCGATCTACAAGGCGGGATGCCACAATGCCAATGACGCCGGGATGCCAGTTTGCCGAGGCGAAGACGAGAGATGATTTTAGATGGGGATCGATGGTTTTTGAAATCTCCGCAAGTATTTCCTGGAGGATGGTTTTTTCAATGGTCTGGCGTTTGCGATTATAGCCGTCAAGAACTCTTGCGATATCCATGGCCTCGGTAAGGTCGTCAGTTAAAAGGAGCTTTACCGCCTCGCTCGGGGAGCCCACCCGACCGGCCGCATTGATGCGCGGGATCAGGCAGAAGGACGCCTTATTGGTATCCATGACCTGAGTTTCGATGCCGCAGATTTCCTTCAGGGCCTTGAGACCGACGCGTCTGTCCTCAGTGATCAAATCAAGCCCGATTTTAGTAAAGATCCGATTCTCGTCAACGAGGGGAGATATGTCTCCGATTGTGCCCAAGGCGACAAGGTCCAGATAGTCTTTCAGGTTGGGGTATGTCTTGTTGTTCCAGAAGCCTTCCTGGCGGAGTTTCCCCCTCAGGGCGATGAGAAAATTAAAGGCGATGCCTACGCCGGCAAGATGCTTAAACGGAAAAGGGCAGTCGTGTCGATGAGGATCGATGACGGCGACAGCATTCGGTAAGATTTCCGGGACTTCGTGATGATCAAGAATAATCGTGTCGATTCCCAAACTTGACGCATAAGCTACGCATTCCAGATCCGAGACGCCGCAATCAACAGTAATAATCAGATCCACGGACCGGCTTTTCAGAAGATCGATGGCGTCGCGATTCATCCCGTAGCCTTCTCCGATACGGTCGGGAATATAAAAATTGGTTTCTGGAAGCAGTACGCGAAAGAATTTAAGCATAATGGCGATGGATGTTATGCCATCTGCATCGTAGTCACCGAATACTACAATCTTTTCTTTACGTTGAATTGCCTGAATTACCCGATGAACAGCCTTTTCCATATCCTTCATCAGAAAGGGATTGTGAAGATCGTTCAAAGAAGGGAAAAGGTATTTCTTGGCGTCGGCGAGATTGATGATATTCCGACTCATCAGAATCCTGGACATCAAAGGCAGGATGCCGAATTCATTCGACAATTGCTCAGTAATGTCTTCTTGTTCTAAAGAGAAGCGCCACTGGGTAACAGGCAGACAATCGGTATTTTTCAATTCTTTCCGCACTTCTTCCTTGTATTTTAGGCATGTATCATAGTCATATCAGTGATAATAATGTCAAGGAGGAATTTTGATCATTGTTATGATGAACGAGGAATGATAGATCTTTAACCTTGATTTTTAACCCTTTCTTCTTTATTCTATAAAAAGACTTACGACTTCATAAGGAAAGATCAAGTCTATCGCACATGACAACAATCGTGGACGGCGCCGTTACCATGGAGGGGGAATCGTTCCGTGAATCTTAAACATCGACTGCCCCTCATTGCCGTGACTGTCACGTCGGGTTTGTCTTTTCTGATGTTCTGGATTGAAGTCAGCCTTGATCCACTGGTAACAATTGGAGCGAACGGCAAAATCACGGACGTGAATGCAGCGACGGAAGCGGTGACAGGGTATGACCGTACAAAACTCATCGGCACGGAATTTTCCGACTATTTTACTGAGCCCGAGCAAGCCCGAACCGGATATCAAGAGGTGTTTCGAGGAGGTTTCGTGCGTGACTATCCACTGGAACTTCGACATCGGGACGGACGTGTAATTTCGGTGTTGTATAACGCCTCCGTGTATCGGGATGAAAAGGGACAGGTCGCAGGAGTCTTTGCGGCGGCGCGCGACATCACCGACCGCAAACAGGCGGAGGATGTATTGCGACAAACTGAAGAGAACTTCCGACGTTCTCTCGATGATTCCCCGATGGGCGTGCGCATCATGAATGAAGAAGGTGATACAGTGAAGAGAACAGCTATGACGTAACCATCGCTTCCAATGGAAGCGATGCTCTTAGCTTGATCCGGAACTCTAAACCAATGATCGTCATTTCCGATATCATCATGCCGGAAATGGACGGTTATGAGCTTTGCCGGCAGATTAAATCAAATGAGTCATACCGGGACATAGTGGTGATCCTTCTGACATCTCTGTCGCAACCGCAGGCGGTCATCTGGGCGCTGCAATGCGGCGCTGATAAATTCATCACTAAGCACTATGATGAAAACCATCTCATTTCAACAATTCAGCATCTTAATAACAATATAATCCTACAAGAAAGCCCGTAAAAAGCTATCAATCTGGTGAGCATCATCTCTCCCATCCTGGAAAATATCTGGCTGAATATCCAGATCCGCAAACATCCGTGCCGTCTTTGATAAAGAAGGGAAATTTCTCAATTATGATGGGAGCGCACAGGATATCTCGGAGCGGAAAGAAACAGAGACATTGCTGGTCCGGGAGCGCGGCATGGTCGACCGCATCATGAAGACCAGCCCGGCGGCAATCATGGTCGTGAATCAGTCCGGCCGGATCGTTTTTGCGAATCAACGGGCCGAAGAACTGTTTTGCCTTACCAGAAAGGATCTCACTCAAATGGATTATAAAGATCCCCAATGGCATTTTACCGACTATGACGGTAATCCATTTCCCCAAGAGCAACTTACCTTCCGTAAAGTGATGGCCACCTGCAATCCAGTCTATGGGGTCCGTCATGCCATTGAGTTGTCTAATGGACGGCGGATGTTCCTATTGGTCAACGGAGCGCCTATCTATATTGAACGAAGCGTCAAGCAGTTGGAAAAAAGCATGGGAGACACGATTAAAACGATGTCGCAGGTCGTGGAAACAAGAGACCCATACACGGCGGGACATCAGCAGAAAGTCGCCGGGCTTGCCGCCGCTATCGCTGAAAAATTGAATCTTTCGGAAGAGCAGATCAAAGGCATTCAGATGGCAGGGGCCATACATGACAATCGGCAAGATATACGTTCCTGCAGAGATTCTCAGCAGACCCGGCAAGTTATCGGATATAGAAATGGGCTTGATCAAGGCGCACTCTCAGGCAGGTTATGATATCATGAAGGATGTCGATTTCCCGTGGCCCGTAGCGAGGATCATATTGGAACATCATGAGCGGATGGATGGTTTTGGATATCCGAATGGGCGGTCAAACCAAGATATTCTTTTGGAATCGAAAATTATCGCCGTAGCCGATACGGTCGATGCCATGGCCTCGCACCGACCGTATCGTCCAGGCCTCGGAATTGAAATCGCCTTGGAAGAAATCGAAAAGAATAAGGGACTTCTCTATGACGCAGGCGTAGTTGATGCCTGCCTGATGCTATTCCGGGAAGACGGGTTTCAACTTGAAGGCGTCATAAAATAGACGACATCTATGAGATTGGCGACAAAATGTTGAAGGACATCGGGAAAAGGTTTTCGGAAGCAGGAATTGGCCTGAAAATAAACAGGGACGATTCCTGCGGCAATAATGTCAGGCAAGCTGATCGCTTGCGGGAGCTTTCGGTTCTTCTTCCGGGAGAGGGGCATTCATGTCACTTAACATGACCTTTGCCTGCCTGCAAACGCCGTGAAGGGCATTGATCAGATCGTTACGATCATCTTCCGACCATTCCTGCCAGGGCACGCTCTCAAATTCTCCGGTCAGACCGTCTGTCTTTGCGATCAGTGCCCGTTGATCTGAAGGTCGCGGTTTCTTCACCGCCGGTTTTCCTGCCTTGTCGGCCCGCGCCATCAAAGTCTGGAACTTCCGGCGCATGTTCGATTCCGTTTTTTGTTTCGCCACTTCGAGAAGCATGCTCCTGGGGATATTCGGGTTCGTGCGTGCAGCGTCGCGGATGTCCTCCGGGAGCTTGTTCAGGGTCAGGATTTCGGAGACCGTAGCTTTGCTCTTGCCAACAGCGTCGGCAAGCTGATACTGGTTCAGGACGTACTCCTTCATTAAGGCCGCCATTTCTTCCGCCTCGTCAATGGGCCGCAGTCCTTCCCGCTGGATGTTCTCGACAAATCCCTGCAGACGCGTGTCGCCGTCGGTGAACGTCCCGTTGATCTCGGTCAGTCCCACTTTTTGGGACGCCTCAACGCGGCGATGGCCGGCGACAATGAGCAGCGCCAGCTCCTCGTTCTGACGAAACTGGATGGGAGTCAGGACACCCAATTTCTCGATGGAAGCGGCGAGTTCATTGAGGCTTATGGGGTCCATAAATCTCCTTGCCTGAGCCGGGTCAGGCAGCAGGTCGGCTATCTTCAACTTGTATAACCGCTTTTGAAGAAACATTTCGCCAAGCCAGTTTTTCCGGTAGCGAGGGAAATCGCACTTGTAAAATAAGGAGTAAAGGTCACTTTCCTTCCTTCTGTTGTGGTTGGTTGCAATATATTTCATAATGTAATATAATGAATCTAAAGAAAATAGATTGGAGGTTAAGTTATGCCGAAAGCCGTTAAAATATCCGATGAGCTGGCAAGCACCGCGGCGGTATTTGCCGGCGTCGAGGGTCGGTCGCTTGCCGGCCAGGTGGAGTACTGGGCGAAGCTGGGAAGGGTGGCGGATGAAAACGCCGATCTTCCGGTTTCCTTAATCAAGGAGATCCTCATCGCCCGGGCTCAGGTGAAAAATGGATTGAAGACGCCCTACGTCTTTGGTGAAGGCGAGTGAGCCGGCAGGTTTCCCAGTCGCCTCTTTTTGAGCGAAAAAAGAAACTTTTGACAGGGGAGGAGATTGCCGTTCTGGATGACGAGGTCCGCCGAATCTGCGAAGCGCCCGAAATCGGCGAAACGAAAAAGGGGGATCTGACAGGCGTTTCCATTCACAAATTCAAAATCCGTGATAGATTGTTTCTTCTGGCCTATGAATTCGATGAGAGGGAAATTCTTCTGCTTGCCTTGGGTGCGCACGAGAATTTCTATCGCGATTTGAAGAGGTATTTGAGTTAAAGGAGGAATAATCCATGACCCATGGTCTTGCCCAGCGGGTTGACCAGCTTATGTACCAGGCAAAAAAGAACGGAAAAGACAGGGTATGTCCAGAATCATAGCATCAAGAAAGGGTGCACTAGGTGAAAGATACATCCAAAACAAATGAAGAACTGCTCGCAGAGAATGCTTTGTTAAAACAGAGATTCCGGGAGCTGGAACTCTCGGAATCCGACCGCAAGCGGGCGGAGGAGGCGCTGCGGGAGAGCAAGGAGCTTTATCGTACTTTCATAAATGCCACCCCGGACATGGTGTTTTTGAAGGATGAGCAATTTCGCCACATAGTGGCAAATAAATGGTTGGCGGCATTTTTTGGCAAACCGGAGGGAGAGGTAGTTGGTAAAAGCGACTTTGAACTGATGCCGCAAACTGCCGCGGAAAAATGCCGGCACACAGACCTGGAAGCCCTGTCAAGCAAATCTATTTTCGTTTCCGAAGAGATTGTCGGAGATCAGTGGTATGAAACACTCAAATTTCCCGTCGAACTGGGGCAAAACAGGGTTGGCGTGGGCGGATTTATCCGCGACACTACCGAGCGCAAGCGGGCCGAAGAGGCACTACGGAAAGCTGAAGAGAACTACCGTTCCATATTTGAGAACGCCATAGAAGGTATTTTCCAGACCACCCCCGCTGGACATTATATAAGCGTCAATCACACCCTCGCCCGTATGTTTGGATATGATTCTCCCGAGGACATGATGAGTTCTAAGCTCGACATAGGAAGGCAACTTTATATCAGCCAAGAACAACGAAAAGAACATGTCCGGCTTCTCGATGAAAAGGGAGTGATTAATAATTATGAAGCCCGGATGTGCCGGAAGGACGGAAGTATATTCTGGGTTTCCATAAATACCAGAGTTGTAAGAAATGACTTCGGCAAACCTGTGTATTTTGAAGGTTTCGTTGTGGACATCACCGGGCGCAAACATGCGGAAGAGGAACTTAAGAAGAGAGAGGAACTTGGAAAATCAATTCTGAAGTCCGTTCCTCACGGTCTGTTTGGTGTAGAGAACCGAATTATTTTCTTTGCTAATACGGCCATGGAAAGTGTCTTCGGGTGGAAGCCGGAGGAGTTGATCGGAAAAGGCACCAGAATACTTTTCAGGAATGAAGATGAATGGAAAGAATACGGCGCCAACCTCTACTCATGGTTGAGAAAAAAGCCGCTTGTCACCTTTGACTCAAATAACCCCTTTGTTCGGAAAGATGGGAAAGAAATTCTTTGCCGTATTAGTGTATCCCGGATTGGCGAAGAACTTGGGATAACCAACAGAGTTGTCGCGACCTTTGAAGACATCACCGATCGCATGCAATCCGAGCAGGCCCTCCTGAAGAGCGAGGAGCGTTACCGCATGATCTTCAATCACTCTCCATTGGGAATTGTTCATTTTGATTCCAAGGGAATCATCAGAGACTACAATGAAAAATTTGCGCAGATCATGGGCGTCGCCAAGGGAAAAATTATTGGATTCAACATGCTCGAAAGAATGAACCTTAATCCCGCTTGAACGGCATAACATTTTGATAAAACACGAATAACAGCAAATAATTTGTTGACAGGAGCCTCCTTGTATCATATAAGATATTGTAATTATTAAGCATATGTCAAGCAGGA
>Ga0247841_10003764_pt1 | contig 27342 bp, 30 predicted proteins | sample LaCruzMarch2015__2_FD_192410 | JGI IMG/M metagenome (GOLD analysis project Ga0247841, IMG submission 192410) | Freshwater microbial communities from meromictic Lake La Cruz, Castile-La Mancha, Spain - LaCruzMarch2015_18m | ecosystem: Environmental > Aquatic > Freshwater > Lake | place: Spain... | reverse complement strand
TATATAAAATTGATGAATCTCATGCATTAAAACACAGCATGGAGGTTTATGGATTTGCTAAAAAAATTTATGATACTGAATTAATCAATAACCCATTTTTAGAACAGCAAAAAGAAATAATTTATTTAGCATCAATTGGACACGATATGTGTGATAAAAAATACATGGATGAAAAAGAAGGAGTTAAAAGATATAAAAATTATTTATCTGAAAATTTTGTTAACTCTTCTGATATAGAAATAATTGGAAAAATTATAGAAACAATGTCTTATTCAAAAGTAAAAGTTAATGGATATCCAGAATTGGGAGAATATCAACTTGCATATCATATTGTTAGAGAAGCTGATTTACTTGCTGCATATGATATTGATAGATGTGTAATGTATACAATGTATCATAATAATATTAATTATAGTGAAGCATTAGTTGAAGCTTTAAATTTATTTGATGTTCGCGTTTTTAGAATGAGAAAAGATAGATTATTCAAAACAAATTATTCTAAGAGAGAATCTTTAAAACTTCATAAAAAAGCAATGAAAGATGTAAATAGAGATATTATAAAAAATTGATTTAATACTTAAAAATATAATTTATTCATATATTAAGTAAATAATGTTGTGCAGATTAGTACAAAGTATATTACCACAAATGAATATCCAGAAGATAAAACCTTATAATCACAATTATGTAATGAATATCCAGAAGATAAAACCTTATAATCACAATTATGTAATGAATTTTGATGGTTATAGTACGGGAAATCCAATTGCAACGTGTGGTTCAGGAGTTATTATTTATAACAATAATACAGAAATTTGGAAAGGAATATGGTCCGGAACTTGTTTTACAGAACAAAATAAATCAAATACACTATCTGAATATACAGGGTTAATATATGGTTTACAACAGGCAAAAAAATTAAATATTAAAAATTTATTAATTAGAAGTAGTAGTGAAATTATTATAAATCAAATGAATGAACAAAATATTTGTATATCAAAAAATATATTTGATTTATTTATAAAATGTAAAGAACTTGAAACTGATTTTGATAATATAAAATACCAATATATAAATAAAAAATTAAATAAATATGCTTATAAATTAGCAATTCTTGCTGTTGAAAATGCGTTAATACTCAAGTAGATGAATATTTAAAACTTTGCTTGGTTTATATTTTAAAATATCTAATTCATTTTTTGTTGTAGGAAATTCTTCTAAACCATATATATCTTGTAACATAAGCCATTCAAATAATCCACCGGGATAAATATATACATTATAAAATCCGAGAGAAGTTAATTGATTATATTTTATATATATTTTTTCATCATTACAATTACGTCCATAAATAATTAGTTTAATTTGCTTATTTCCAGTTTTTAATAACTTATTAACTATCAATTCTTCATTTTTATAGTTAATTGTATTTACTATTAAACAATTTTGTTCATTTTCACCTAATGTATTTATTAACATATGAATTTCTGAATTTTTTATAACATATTGAACATCTTCATAATTAATTTTTATTGATGATGATTGAGTATTTCCCATACATAAATATTTAATTAAATTTTTAAATTTTAAACTATACAAATAATTTAAAATTTATTTTATTAATTTCATTAAATCTCCATTTTGATAATGAAAAAATAAAAAACTTATTAATCCAATTAATACATCTATTAATAAATACATCCATGCATTTTTATTTCCTATAATTGCATTATAAGCAAATAAAAAATAAAATAACGCATGCAATGGTCTTAAATCATTCCACCATATTTTTTCACCAAATACTTCTTGTCCTGTTTTTCTTGAACCAGTTAAATAAATATAAATAAATCCAATAGCTGGTAATAACGCCAAATAACCCATATATTTTAAGTATTTCACATCAGCATTTTTAGAAATAATTACAAATAAAGAACGAATACCAATGCAACCAAATAAAAATAATAAAAATCTTTTTTGAATATTATTCATTTATATATTAAATATAAATTAATTATAATGATTTGCTGTTTTATTGAAAATCCAATGATGGTTATTTGCATGAACCTGAGTAATAATTCGCTGTCTTAATGCAGTCGCACTTATATTACAATCTTTTGCAGCATCGGCAATAGTTGTAAAAAACTGCTTCTCTCCATTATTACAACAAATTTTTATAACAGGTTGTTCATTAAATTGTTCTTCCTTTGAAATACCTGAATATCTCCAAAGAAACCCTTTGCATAAACGCTTTTCACGAAGTGCAGTACCAATTGCCGTTCCAGTTGTTAAATACATAGACCTTCCTGCAGCTTCAATACTTTCAAATGTTTTAATTATTTCTCCGGTGTCTTTATTTATTTGGTCAATTGACCTTTTAGCTTTTCTAACAACTGGAACTTCATGATTAATATCTTCCTCAATAATATTTTTTTTATTATTTGAAAATATATCTGATAACACATCTAAGTCCTTAGATTGATTTATCAATAATTCTTCTAATTTAACAGACACATTAAGTATTTTTTGTATATTATCAAATGATGTCTCAAATTTATTTTGTCCAAGTGAAATACAATTTTGTTTTAAAATAAACATCATTATTTTTTCGGTTAAAGGATACAATGACTTAACAAAATATTTCATTTTACCATTTGGATGTAAAGTGTTTAATGTATTATTTAAAGTATCATAATCTTTTTGACGCATGATTGAACAAATAAATCTCATATCTTCATATTGATAAGCATATAAAAAATATCCATATTTACATATTGCAAAATTACTAGCAATTTTTAGTTTAATTTCATCTGTAACATCATATTCTAATTTTTGAATTTTATTACTATTATTTTTTATAATTTTATCTTTTTCAAGTAATTCATCCTTTAATTTATATATTTCATTTTGTAGGTCATCATTTTTTTTAAGTAACAAATTATAATTTTCAATATTATATTCATTTTCTTTAATTATTTCTTTAAAATATTCTTCAATATTTTTAATCGTGAATTCATTATCATCCAAAGCAATAAGTTCTCTGTAACAAATATCGTTTATCATTATTGACCTTACTCTATTTTTTAAAATACTATGTTTTTTAATAGCGTTTTCAATTTCTATTTTATTTTTAACTTTAAACGCTGCATACAATCTAAAATTATTATATGTATTTTTATGACATTTTACTCTCTCTGACAGATTATTACTTTGACCAAATTTAATTACTGTTTCTTGATACATTTTACTATTTGGTTTTCCTAATGTTTTATTTTCAATTAATCCAATATAAATACATTGTGTGTTTAATGGAAATTGTTCTATAATTGTATCTTCTTTTAATTTTTCTTTATCTTTTTCAGTTTGGATTAAAATTGTCTTCAAATTATTTTTTTCTTGTTCCAATTGTATAATATTATTTTCAATAATATTATTTTTTTTAACTAATTGCATTTTTAATTCAACACTTTCTTCATTAATAACTTCTTGTATTAATTCTTCCATTTTTATATAGTATTTATGTATTTCATCAGCTTTTTTTGTTTCAGCTTTAATACAAAATAATTTGAACGTATTTATATTTAATAAAAAAATTTCTTTATTGTGACCACCTTTGATATGTGTTGATTGCTGTGCGGTATCGTATAGCGATTTTTTATAATCAATATTTTCTTTAAAATATTTTTCTAATAATGTTTTTGCTTTAATTTTAACACTAAATCCTAACCATTTCCAAACATTATCTAAATCAATAACAAAATCATTTGTTGAATGATAATTAAAATAACAATAAAAACTAGATAAAAATAATTGTTGTTCAAAATCAGTAAAATTTGTTTTAATTTTTATCATTAAATTAATATTAAAATCTTTAGATAATTTTGTAATTGGATTATTTTCAATTAGTTCAACAATATTTAACTCTTCCATATTTATAAATAATATAAATCATTGTCTTTATATTATTTATTATAAAATAGCTATTGTTTTTATAAGCATAAGCGATAAAATTATTAATGAAACTGAACCACAATTTCAACCTCTTCTTTTTTAATGCTTTTTGTAGCGGATATTGATAATTCTTCTCTCTTTTTTCGTGTCTTAGAATTATCTACAACACTTTCTTTTCTTTTAGATGTGCTGTTACGGTTATTCATATCCTTTTCGATGGTATCATAATTTTCCTCGATATAATCAATAACTTTATTTTCAATTGCCCATTTAAAAAAATTTAGCTGACCAATAGTGGTTTCAATCGATGTTCCATTTTTATAAGGAATACTTATTCTTTCCCATCGACAGAACGGGTCAAAACGTCGTTTACTATATGCTTTCAATTTGAGCTTATAATCAAAATAAACTTTAAATCTAATGACACCACCATTTGTTTCAAAAATAGGATATAAAGTATAATTTTTTTTTGCATAATTTGTTGCAAACCAGTCCACAATTCGTAAAGAAGTTGTTGATTCTCCTGTAATAATACTTAACATTTTACTTAAATAATTTTCATTTTTATAAAATCCCATCAAATTATTTAACAATAATTCATTTTGTGTTGTATAATTAGTAGCCAAGCTCATTATGTTAAAATGTTAAAAACTTATTTAAGTCGTTTGTTTTATAAATTATTAATTTTATTTTAATTAAAATTAATTAAAATTAATTAAAAACTATATATATTATATAAATGTTCGACTTTATGACAACTTATTTTGGTCCTTTAGATAAAAATTCTTGTATGTACTTTCTTTTTTTAACAATGATTTTCTTTGCTATTTTAGTTTTTACAATGATCGGTGAAATAATATTTATAGTTAAAAGATATAAACAACTTAACTTTAGAGTTTTTACAGGCGGATTAATACTATTATTTAATATGTTTATTGCTTACTTTGTAAATCGTTTACTTTACACAATGTGTTCTAAATCTTTAGCTTAATTTAATTCACTTTGATTTACTTTTGTGGAACCTTGTGTAGTGTTTAATGGTTTTAAAAATTGGTCTCTAATTGAAATATCATCCGCATAATTGGTTTGATTTAAAAAAGGATTAAATCCAATCTGTTGAATCATATCTCTTCCTGCAATTTTTGTGTCTAATTCTTCTCTCTTATTAGACACTTTAAATCCAGTTCCTGTAGAACTTTGGTTTAAAATATCCCATGTATTTTCATCATGATTTAATGATGACGCATATGCAGAAGATTCCATATCTTTACTAAATTCTTTATTTTCTATTTCTTGAACATGTTTTTGTCTTCTTGACCTTTCATAAGGTTCACCTTTAGTCCATTTCCACTCCATATTAATAATATTACATTAGGGATTAAATATTATTAATAAACTTATTTATCTTGTTTAATAATATTTAGCTGTTTTGTAAATAAAAATTTTTCATCAGTTCTTCGTCTTCTTTTTAAATTACAATCTAAACAAGCTAAATGAAAATTATTAATATTATGTCCTAAATCATTATTTATTCGATCAACTGACCATTGTTTTGTTTCTCTCGAAATATCATATAAAACATTCATTTCATCTTTACAATATCTACATTTTAACTCACATTCTATCATTTTATTTATTATTGATTCAAAAGTTAAAAATGTATTTTCATCTAATTTTTTTTTTAATTTATCTTGTTGTTTATATCCACTTATTTTTTTATTAATTTCTTGAATGGCTATTTTTGAAACTTCATTTATGTAATTATAATTATTATTTGAAATATCATTTATCATTTTTATTTGATTTAAATATTCAAAATTATCTATTGAAAATAACCATTTTTGAGATGGAACACGTTTGTTAACCTTTTTTTCTAATTTATATTCATTTATTAATTTATTAATTTGATACTTATTATTAGTGCCAATTATACTAATTTTTTTTGAGTCTTCATCCATTTATACAATATTATATATATATATATATTTAAACTGATATAAAAATTTTTATATAAATATATATTTTACGAAACTGAGTTAAACTCAACTCTATATAATATATATAATATATAATGGAAGAAATTACAAACACAGAAACTAAAGATGAATGTCAAGAACTCAAAAATATTAAATATAAAACAATGTTATTAAATGGTGCTCCTCTACCTGAAACAAAATCTTCAAATAATATATCAAATCTTGAAAAATTTTTAGAATCCGAAAAGATAAATAACAGTAATGAACCTTGGTGTAAATTAAATAAAACAATTAAAACTAAAAAATTAATTGAATTTGTAGATATTTATATTAGTGAAAAAAAACTTAATGAAGATGATAAAAAAACTTTAATTATTTTTTTTAAAGATAGTCTTGACAAAAAAAAATTATGTAGGGTTAAAGATGTGATATATGATAAAACTAATGGAATTATTAAAGAAATTCCTGCTTTAACATATACAAAAACTAATAAGCATTTTACATTAAAAAATATGGATAAACGTGTTTCTACATTGAAATCATTGGCGCCTAAAAAAACTAACGGAACTATTAGAAACAAAGAAATTCAACAAAATGAAATAATAAATAATTCAGAGTCTGATTAAGAAAAATAATAGGTTTTTAATATAAATAAATAATTATATTAAAAACATTTAAAGTAATATATATAATAATATGTTTATATCAGAACTTGAAGACCTTGAAGACATTATTGAAACTATTGTATTTGAAGATGAACCATCAATATTTACTGATGAATATGCGGTAGAATTAGTTGAAACCGCTTTACATTTAATGGATAATTATATGGAACATCATCCAACAATAATTTCAGAACCTAATTTTCAGAATATTTTATTAGAAGAAATCAAAGATATATTTTATATTCAAATGGAAGAACATATTGATGATTTAGACTATGGAGATGATTTTGAAAATGATATGAATGAACTACTAGATGATGCGTTTAATATTTATATTTCAACATTTCATCCTGACAAATTACTTGACTATAATGTAATATGTAATAATGAAGATGAAGATGAAGAAATAATGATTAAAATTAATAAATTAAGAGAAATTCCACAACCAGTTCAAAGAACTCCTGAATGGTATAAATTTCGTTGGAATTTAATTACTGCAAGTAACGCATATAAAGCATTTGAAACACAAGCATCAATTAATCAACTGATATATGAAAAATGTCAACCTCTTAATGAACCATTAATTGATAATAAGGAATTTAAAACAGTCAATACTAATACAGCTATGCATTGGGGACAAAAATATGAACCATTATCTGTTATGATTTATGAAGAAATGTATAATTCAAAGGTTGAAGATTTTGGTTGTATTCAACATCCAACATACAAGTTTTTAGGAGCATCACCTGATGGTATTATTATTGAATCTTCTACAGGACGATTTGGAAGAATGTTAGAAATAAAAAATCCTTTAACACGTGAAATAAATGGAATACCAAAAAAAGAGTATTGGGTGCAAATGCAACTTCAAATGGAAGTTTGTGATCTGGATACTTGTGACTTTTTAGAAACAAAATTTTCTGAATATCCAGACAGACATAGTTACGAAAATGATTCAGATAATGAAAAACAAAAGGGTATAATAATTTATTTTTATACTAATGAAGGAGCACCATTTTATGTATATAAACCACTTAATATTAAATTACAGCAAGAAATACTGGATTGGGAAGAAGATACTATTACTTTATATCAATCTAAAAAATATAATTACACTTATCTAAAATTCATATATTGGAAATTAGAAGTATTAAGTTGTATTCTTGTTTTAAGAAATAAGGATTGGTTTAAAAATAATATTGGACAATTAGAAAATGTTTGGAACATAATTGAAAAAGAAAGAGTTACAAGTTATGAGCATCGTGCGCCTAATAAAAAACAAAAGAAGGAACCTTTTAATTCATTTATTGAAAAAGAATCGCAAGGATGTTTACTTAAGTTTAATAAAATAATTAAATTGGATGATATTCAAAATTAATATAAAATATTTGACATATCTGTTCTATAAGGTAAGCTATCTAATAATTGTGTATCTGTATCAAAATAACCAACGCGTGTTCCACTATCAGTATTAACTGGTGGCAATTGTTTAATATAATTTGACGCTATTTTTGTATCATGATATAACGCACCACACATTGAAGCAGGCATACATGTTCCTTCATCAGGATTATATGGATATCTAATATTATTTGTTATTTGTTTATATGAACCTAATTCAAATATAGGATAATGCCACCAAATATCACTTGATGTATTATTTGAAAGCTTATTTTCTCCTATTGCAGGATATGTATTTTGAACTAATATTTCAGTTTGTGCTGTTGGAAAATTTCCTGTTGCACCATCTAAAGTATAATTTGAATATCCTTCCATAGAGTTATATATTTTAAAAACTAATGGTAAACCTATAGCCAATACTAAAATAAGAAATAAGAAAATAAGTTGATTCATTATATATAATTTATATATTTTATATTATATATATTTTACCTTTAATTTAACAATTGTTCTACATTTTTATAATTAATAAATTAAATCGGTTTAAAACTAACTTAATAATGTATGTAATAATGGATATCTCAAATGAAATGCGTGTAACTAAACGAAATGGAGACTTGCAAGAAGTTGCATTTGATAAAATTCTTGAAAGAGTTAAAAAATTAGGCAAAGAAGCTGAAATTAATATTAATTATTCTTCGCTCGTAATGAAAGTAATTGACCAGTTGTATGACACAATTCCTACAGAAAAAATTGATGAATTAGCTGCTGAACAATGCGCATCACTTTCTACAAATCACCCTGATTATGCTAAATTGTCAGCACGTATCATTATTTCAAATCATCAAAAAAATACAAATCCTGACTTTTCAAATGTAATGATGTCATTATATGATTTCCATAATATTAAAGGAGAACATAAACCGCTTGTTTCACAAACTCTTTATGATTTTATAAATTATCATTCTGAAAAATTAAATAAAATGATTGAACCTGAAAGAGATTATTTAATTGACTATTTTGGTTTTAAAACATTGGAAAGAGCTTATCTTTTTAGAATTAATAATATTATTGTAGAGAGACCTCAGCATATGTGGATGCGTGTTGCAGTTGGAATTCACGGTAATGTAAATTGTAATCAAGAAGAGGCTTTGCGATTGGTTAAAGAAACATATGATTTAATGTCTCTTAAATATTTTACTCATGCAACTCCTACTCTTTTTAATGCAGGAACACCAAGACCTCAATTATCAAGTTGTTATCTTATTGCGATGGAAGATGATAGTATTGAAGGAATATATAATACATTAAAAGATTGTGCGCAAATTTCCAAATGGTCTGGAGGAATTGGCTTACACGTTCATAATGTTAGAGCAAAAGGTAGTCATATTCAAGGAACCAATGGAACATCTAATGGTTTAGTTCCTATGTTACGTGTATTTAATAATACAGCACGATATGTTGATCAAGGAGGTAATAAGCGCAATGGCTCTTTTGCAATTTATTTGGAGCCTTGGCATGCAGATGTTGAAGATTTCTTAGAATTACGAAAAAATCACGGCGACGAAGAATTAAAAGCGCGCGACCTCTTTTATGCTCTATGGATTTCAGACCTTTTTATGGAAAGAGTAAAAGATAATTCAAAATGGTCTTTGATGTGTCCTAATGAATGTCCTGGATTGTCAGATGTATATGGTGACAAATTTAAGACACTTTATGAAAATTATGAAAGCGATGGAAAAGTTCGAAAGACTGTAAATGCGCGAGACTTATGGTTTAAAATTTTGGACTCACAAATGGAAACTGGTACACCATATATTCTGTATAAAGACGCAGCAAATAAAAAATCAAATCAACAAAATATTGGTACTATAAAGAGTTCAAATTTATGTTGTGAAATAATGGAATATTCAGATGATAAAGAAACAGCAGTTTGTAATCTTGCTTCCATCGCATTACCTGCATTTGTTGATGAAAATACAAAACAATTTAACTATGATAAACTTCATGAAGTTACTAAAGTAATTACTAATAATCTTAATCAATTGATTGATATTAATTTTTATCCAACTGAAAAAACAAAAAGAAGTAACATGAAACATAGACCAATTGGAGTTGGTGTTCAAGGTCTTGCTGATACATTTATGCTTATGGATATTCCATTTCATTCTGAAGAAGCAACAGAAATCAATAAATTAATATTTGAAACTATTTATCACGCATCATTAGAAAAAAGTAATGAAATTGTAATTGAAAGATTGCACCGTATCGCAAAAGGAATTCGTACTTATGACATATTTAATGAATATGAAATAAACTTATATAGAAGTTCAGAACCTTGTTATTGTGCTTACAGTTCTTTTAATGGTTCACCTGCTTCAAAAGGAATACTTCAATTTGACATGTGGAATGTAACTCCAAGTAATCGATATGATTGGGCAGCTCTTAAAGAATCTATTGTTGAATATGGATTAAGAAATTCTCTCTTGGTTGCTCCAATGCCAACAGCTTCTACTTCACAAATTCTTGGATACAATGAATGTTTTGAACCATTTACAAGCAATTTATATTCAAGAAGAACGTTGGCTGGAGAATTTGTAGTTGTTAATAAATATCTGATGAAGGAATTAATTCAACTTGGACTTTGGAATGAACAAATCAAAAATAATATTATTGCAAATAAAGGCTCAATTCAACAATTAACTATGTTATCAGAACATATAAGAAATAAATATAAAATTGTTTGGGAAATTCCTATGAAATATTTGATTGATTTGGCTAGCGACCGCGGTGCGTTCATTTGTCAAAGTCAAAGTCTAAATCTTTGGATTGAAGATCCAACATATAATTCATTGACGTCGATGCATTTTTATTCATGGAAAAAAGGACTGAAAACAGGAATTTATTATCTAAGAAGAAAAGCCAAACATCAAGCGCAGCAATTTACAATTGAACCAGAAACAAATGAACACGTTGATAAAGATGAAATTTGTGAAATGTGTTCTGCTTAAAAAAATTATCATATAAAAAAATTATTTATATGATATTATTAATTAAAATATTTTAAGAGATTGTGATAACTCAATAAATTTACCACAATTATTATTTAAGTCTTTATTATATTTCAATTTCATATAACATCTTAATGTAATTAAGATATCATTAAATGAATTATGAAGATTATTTGGAATACTTTCAAATAAGTGTTGATGTAATTCAAGCAATTTGGGAAATTTTAAATAAGACCTTCCGTATTTGTCAATTGCTTTTATATTGCATATTTCAATTGATTCTTGTAGGGTACAAGTAATATTTTTAAAGTTTGTTAAGAAATGTAAATCATATTTACTTTTTAAATGAAATGAGCTGTTGTTATAAATTATTCTTAATAATTCAATTTTTATCATATTAATATCAAATGATACATTATGTCCAATCAACGCATCAACATTTCTCAAATGATAAAAGAAATCATTTAATATTAAATTTATTTGTATTCCTTGTGTTTTAGACATTTCATCTGTTATTCCATGAATTTTTATAGATTCTTCTGGTATAATTTTATCATTATTTAATTTAACTATTGAATCAACTGTTTTTATAATTTCATTAGTATTTGTATCATAAATAAGATAACTAAATTGAACAATATGGGGCCATAAGTGTAATGTATCTGGATTTATTATTTTTGAGGCAGGTAATCCTGTGGTCTCAGTGTCAAAAACTAAAATTCTCATTATTAATTATAAATAGATGTAAGATTTTAAGTCGTTGTTAATAAGTATTTAATTGAAGTTAAAATAAAAAAAATTATTCAATTTTATTTTAAAATTTAAATATATATTATTAAATATAATTTTTACAAATTCCAAAGCTTCTTCTATGCCAAATTGTAATACCGTGGTCTTTTATTCCATCCATATGTCTTTTAGCACCATATCCCTTGTTTGAATCAATGCCATAGTGTTCAGACAAAGTAGGATTTTGTTCACATAACTCATTAATATAACGATCTCTTTCTACTTTTGCTAATATTGAAGCTGCAGCAATAGAAGCATATTTATTATCACCTCCTTCAACTGTTGTAAATGGAATGGTTTCAATCTTATTTGTAATTTTATTTAAATATGTGACAGGTTTAAAATAATTACCATCAATTAATAAACTATATGAATAATCAATCATCTCTTCATTTCCATTTTGCTTAAGAATTTTATTATATTGTTTTTTCACTTCAAGTATTGAATTATGCATTGAACATTGAGTTGCTTGTAAAATATTTATTTTATCAATCGTTTTTTCATCTTCAAAACTAATATACCATGCTAAAGCATTTTCTTTAACATAATTAGATGCTTCTTCAATCTTTTTTTTTGAATGATATTTTTTACTATCTTTTACCATTGAACAATCAAAACTGTCATCTTTAGGTAAAATTACAGCAGCTGTATAAACTCTTCCAAATAAAGGACCTCTACCAACTTCATCAACACCAATTTCATATACTTTTTCATTTTCATTGTAATATTTTTTTAGTATTGGTTGAATAGCTCTTGGCTTTATGGTTTTTAATTTTTTTGTCTTGGGAATAATAATATACTCTTCATCTGATTCAGAATCATCAATAATTTGCGCGCACTCGTAGTCATTTTTCATCTTTAGGTATGATATATTATTATATCATTAAATTATAATCAATTTTTAATTTAATATATTTTAAACTTTTTTCACTATATAAATTATACAATGAACACTGAAGCATTATTTCTTTTCTTGATTTTATTATTAGGCTTAGTTTTATGTTCATTTTTAGGAGGTAATTATAATAAAGAAAATTTTTCTGGTAAATTTTCTGGAACTATTAATTTAAATGATACTGGTAACAGTAACCAAAATAGCAATTATGGAACATCTAATAACCATAGAAATCGTTATGACAATTATAATCATTATACTGGTTCTTCAAGTAATTTATCACCAGGAACCACTTTTTATGGAAAAAATGGAACAACTGCGGTTGCAATGCCTAACAGCGATGGAAGTCAATCATTACAAATAACATTACCTGGTTCATCCAATGTTATCACATTTACATCAACTGATGCATCTTCATCTAATGTTGAAAGTTATACTAATTATTATGGTAATAATAAAACAGCAACAACTTTTTATGGACCTAATGGTTATACCGCTACAATTGTAAACTCTAACAATGAACACCAATCTATTGTAGTTAAAACTCCTAATGGAACTTACTATTATGATACATCTAATTCTCCTGATGATACATCAACACAATACTATGGTAGCACAGGTTCACATATTCAACAATATCCAAATTCAATGGCGTATCAAGGTCCTTATGGAGGACAAGGCGGTTCCGTAACTGGTCCTGAAGGAAACACAGCATATTACGCACAAGGACCTAATGGTAATACTGTGGCTGGAACAACCAACAGCAATTCAAATCAATATTATGGTCCTAATGGAGGACAAGCTGGTTCTGTAACTGGACCCGAAGGAAACACCGCATATTATGCACAAGGACCCAATGGTAATACCGCGGCTGGAACAACCGCAAATGGTTATGGTAATCAATATTACAGCACAATGCCACAAGGTATTACAGCAAATCAAATTCCTCCTGGTCAAGAAGATTTATATATTTTAAAATCTCAAATAGTGCCTCCAGTTTGTCCTGCTTGCCCGGTTTCGTCAACTGTAGCTAGGGAAGAAAAATGCCCACCTTGTCCTGCATGTGCGAGATGCCCTGAGGCACCATTTGAATGTAAAAAAGTTCCTAATTACAATGCGATAGACAGTCAATATTTACCTTCTCCTGTATTAAATGATTTTTCTACTTTTGGTATGTAAAAATTAAACTATCATTCGCGTGTCTTAATACATTTTTTATCCATTTGAAATGTAGCTATTTTATCTTCCTGTGGAACAATATTTATAACACATTTTGATTTTTTACCATATAATGGTTCTGTACATCCTTTCTCTTTTTCTCTTTTTTGGTTTCTTTTTGTTTCATTCTTTTTAAATGTAAATATTTTAGGTTTTTCTTCAGTACATCTTGACCTAAAGTGTTCATATCTTTCTCTCACATCACAAAAAGATAAATTTACTTTTTTATTCAACATTTTATTTACTACTTCGTGTAGTTCATAAATATAACGTGAAAAGGTGTCTCTGTTTTTCATATGACACATTAATAATGGTTTTTTTTTAAAATTATTAGATAAATTGATTCTACAATATTTACAAGGTAATATGTGTTGCAAATTTAAAACATAATCTCTATAATGTTTTTTGTCAGCTGATGTTGGATTTACTGGATAATTAAAACTTATTGTGTGTAAAAATGTCCATGCCAAAGGTCCCCATACGCTTACCATCATTCCATCACCAGACGAAAAATCATTTTTACCAAATGTTCTTTTTTTTGTTTTATTGTTTGTATTTCTATTTTTACGTGTTTGTTTCATTATATATTATTAATATAATAAAATAAAATATACATAAAATTATATGGATTCAAACACCCCATTTAATTTAATGATTTTTACAGATGATACAAAAAAAGTATGTTTGTGTTCAGCTACATCAATTTTTTTAATTGTTCTTTTTGTAATAAGTCCATTAAGCAATTTTTTTAAAACATCAATGTTGATGAAATTAATAATTTTAGTTTTAATGTTATACACTATCTACTTAAATAATGAACAAACTAATTCATTAAGAAGAGCAACTCAATTATCACAAACAGAACAAGTTAAATCTCAATTAAATATGAACATATTATGTAGTTATGTATTTACAATATTTATTGGATTATTGATTATTTTTGTTATTAAAAGTTTTTTCTAATTTAGCAAAAGATAATTCTTTAATTGGTTTTTTAAGTTCTATTAATTTTGTATAGTAAAGTTTATCATTTGAAAAATCATATTTTTTTATTTCAATTAGTTCACCTTTATTTGTTCGAAATAACATTAAATATATTATTTAAATATCTTTATATTGTATTCGTTAAAAGAGTAGCTTAATTTCTTCTAGAATATATATAAATGGCAACCGCAAAATATGTTAATTTTAATTCAAATCAAGGTTCCGATTTATCTCTAGGAGACAATTCAACCAGTTTAATTTCACGAATTAAAAGTGCAGGTGGTAGATTGAATAACACCACTATTATGATTATATCTATTGTTATTTTATTTGCAATTTTTGCTGGGTTATATTATTATTATTATATTTCACCACAAATGAATGCAAAATATCATCCAAATAGTGAACATGCCCCAACAGGAACAAATAATACTGCAGAGTTATTATTTTTTTATGCAGACTGGTGTCCTCATTGTAAAACAGCAAAACCTATTTGGAATGATTTAAAGGCTGAATATCAAAATAAAACTATAAATGGATATAAAGTACTTTTTACTGAAATAAATTGTTCTGAAGAAACCGCAGAAGTAGATAAAATGATGAATCAATATAGTGTAGAAGGTTATCCAACAATAAAATTATTAAAAGACGGGCAAGTTATTGAGTATGATGCCAAACCTTCAAAGGATACCCTCACTCAATTCTTGAATACTGTTCTTTAGAAAATTAATTGCTATTTCTGTACCATTTTTAAATAAATCACGTCTTATTTCTATGTTACTTAGAGCTTCTCTTAAAATATTAAAAGTTAAATATCTAATATCACATATAACTTCATTTTTAATGATAGGTTGATTATTATCTGTATTTATACTAAAAACAGCCTTAAATAAAAAACTCAGTAAAAAATCTAACATTGTTGATTCAGAATTAATATTATCTTTTTCATCACTATATTTATTTTTAAAACCAAGTATTTCATCATGTATTTTACCTGATGTAATACAAAAATTTAGTGGATAATTGCATGACATTCCTCCATCAATATAACATTTATCTTCAATACATACAGGTGTAACTAACATTGGTAGTCCGCATGTCATATGTATAGCTGTCATAAGTGTTAATTTTGGATGAGATAAATAAGATATATCATGAACTTTATATTCATTTATTTCAAATGTAAATAGGTGTAATTCTATATTAGAAATTTTATAAAAATCTTCTAAATTTATATCCATAGGAATATCTTTTGCATCAAGGAGTGGTTTAAAACATTTTTCAATTGTTTTTATATCAAAAATTCCCTTCTTTGTATAGGCATCAAAAATTTGTTGAACTTTTATTGGAAAAACATCTTGCCACGGTCGTTTAATAATATAATCATTAATAGTTTCCCAATCATATTTTAGGCATATTAGTATTCCAACAATTGCTCCTGCAGATGTTCCATAAATTGTTTCAATATTTGTCATATCAATAAATTTTTCTTGTTCAAGATGTTGAATAGCTCCTAAAACTTGAATCATTGTTGGTCCTCCACCAGAAATAACTAAATGTTTTATTGTCATTAAATAATATTATTACATTATTTTTAATAAGTTATTTTCTTAAATAAATTTAAATGGCAAATATATTTACATTAGAAAATATTGAAGATTTTTCAGAAAAACTTAATATTGATGAACTGTATGAGAAAAAAAGACATCAAGATTTAAATAAATTGGCTTTATTTAATAAGATATTAAATAGAATACATGTTAAAATTAAGACTGTTTCAAGGCAAAAAAATGACGAACAATTTTGTTGGTTTTTAGTTCCAGAAACAATTATAGGAGTTCCAAGATATGATCAAGCAGCATGCATAGCTTATTTAATTGATAAATTAAAAATAAATGGATTTAATGTTAGATATATACATCCGAACATGTTATTAATAGGGTGGAATCATTTTGTTCCATCATATGTAAGAACTGAGCTTAAAAAGAAAACTGGAATTACTATAAATGAGTATGGTCAAAAAATTAACGAAGAAAATCAAGATGGTGAATCAAAAGCAATAACTGATGCATACGATCCAAACACATTTGTATTAAATACTGACAAAGGTAAACCACAAAAGAAAGAATATACACCAATAAAAACATATAAACCTTCAGGTAATTTAATATATGATGATGAAGTTTTAAATAAAATTGAGGATAAATTTCTTTAAGTATCTAAATTGATTTATTAAATTATTTAAATAAATTTGGGGAAAGTAATTTGAGTTTCTGAAAATGGACAAAAATAAATGTCCAAAATTGAAATACTGGAATACTTTGCCCAAAAAAGATTTATTCACTGCATAAAAATTATTATGGTCTAGTTATTAAAATATATTTTTTTATTTTGTTATGATAAAAAAAAATATTTTTGTTAAAAAAATATTTAATAATTTTTATATTTATATTATATAGAAATAATGGAAATAAATTTAGCGCAAAAAAACGCCTGTTTTGAATGTATTTTTTGTGATTTTAAATGCTGTAAAAAATGTGATTGGTTAAGACACGTTAAGACCAAAAAACACATTTATGGTGTCAATGGAAATAAAATGGAAAGCGCGGAAATGAAAAAAAACGCCGAATATGCATGTAAATGTGGAAAACAATTTTTAACAAATTCAGGTTTATGGAAACATAAAAATAAATGTGTTACTAATGATGCAAGAGAAAATAACGACAAAGATTTAATTATGATTTTGATAAATGAAAATAAAGATTTTAAACAATTGATGTTAGAAATGTGTAAAGAAAAAGATGAATACAAGACCATGATGTTAAAAGTAATTGAAAATGGAACCAATAATACAAATTGTAACAATACAAATTCAAATAATAAAACATTTAATTTACAATTCTTTTTAAATGAAACATGTAAAGATGCAATGAATATTATGGATTTTGTTGAATCAATTAAATTACAATTGACAGATTTAGAAAGTGTTGGAAAATTAGGATATGTTGAAGGAATTTCAAAGATAATAGTTAAAAATCTGAAAGAACTTGATGTAACTCAAAGACCTGTTCATTGCACTGATAAGAAGAGAGAAACACTTTATATAAAAGATGAAAATAAATGGGAAAAAGATGAAACGAAACAAAAAATGCATAAATTAGTTAAAAGAGTTGCTTCTAAAAATGCAAGATTATTACCAAAATTTAAAGAAGCACATCCTGATTGCAGCAAATCTGTATCTAAATTTTCAGATCAATATAATAAAATTATTGTAGAGTCTATGGGAGGTTCTGGAGATAATGATTATGAAAAAGAAGAAAAAATAATAACGAAAATTTCAAAAGAAATATTAGTTGAAAAGTAAGAATATTTCTCTTTAAGTATCTAAATCTGTTTATTATATTATAAAAATTTACTTAATCAACCAATTGCCAACTCTTATAATACTCATCAATTACGGGTTCTAATAAACTTTCATAATTCAAAAATCTTATCATTGGAAATGTATCTATTTATTGTGTGTCATCTGGAAGGAAAGTCTAAATACTTATGAAGATATATAAAGAATATATTAGCAAATAAAATTAAAAAAAAAATATTTAATAAATTACTTGAAACATAGTTATAAAATATAAAAATCATAAATGTGTTTTGTCTCATTTTTCTTTTCGGTCGGTGTAATAAAAAATAATTAATATATTATATTATTTTATATGTTAAACGATTCAATAAAAAAAATTAATAAATCAAGAAATAAAACAAAAAGAAAAAGATATGAAAATATTAAGATTCTACAAAATTTAACTAATGAAGAACGTACCATAATATGTAAATCAGCTTCTAATACATATGATACATTTGAAGATAAAGTTGAACAAATATTTAATAAAAATAAAATAGATGTTGTATCAAGTAGTTTTAATTTAGAAAAACAAATAGTATCAGAACTTAAAAAAGCTGTTAATACAAAAGGTGTGCAGCCAAATCAAGATTTTTATTCATATATAAATGATAGATGGATTACAGATTATGAATTAGAAGAACAGCATCAATATATTGTTCAAGTAGATGATTTTAGAATTATTCAAGATAAAGTTTATAGAGAGCTAATAGAAATAATTGATGATTTTATAACAAATCCAAAAACCAAAAATTGCAAAGAAGCACAATGTATGAAAAAAGCATATATTTCATTTCAAAATTTTAATACAACTGAACAAACAAGATGTTTGGCAAAAACAATAGAAATCTATGTAGATGAGGTAATGAAAGAGAAATCTAATATTTGGATAAGATTAGGAATTTTAAATAAAAATGAAATTACATCAACTGGTTGTCCATTTGTGTGGTCTATTAATCCAGATGATAAAAACCCTAAAATATACAGATGTTATATTGAACCACCACAATTATCTATTATTGATATTGATGTATATTTTGATGATGATACTGATAGTGAAGAAGAAATAAAATATAAAAAAAATTATAGAACTCAATTTTTTAAATATTTAAAAAATTTATTTGAAATTGCTTTTGGTGAGAATCATAATTTTAATGTTAAGGATGTTTTTGATACAGAATTTGAATTATTAAATGCAATGGCGTGTGAACTAATTACAGAATCAGATGTAGATAATTATAATTTAATTACAAAAGAAGAAGCTATAAGTAAATTTGGATTTAACTGGGAAGAATTTTGCACGGCATTAGGATTTAAAAAAATACCTGATAGTTTTGTTACTTCAAACGTAAATTATTTGTTGTGTGGGACAAAATTATTATTAGAAAAATGGAATGATGAAAAATGGAAAACTTATTGGATTTATTTATATATACGCCAACAATGTAGATGGAATGAAAAAGGTTCTAATAACTATTTTTTATTTGAAGGATTATTTGTAAGAGGACAAAAGAGTGATGTTGGAAGTGAAATTAAACCAATTTTTCCAATGGGATTTTTATTTAATACTTTTTTAACAAATGAATATATTTCAAAATATAAAAATGAACAAGCAATTAATTATGTAAAAACAATGGCAGAAGACCTAAAAACAGTTTTTATTAGAATTATAAAACGTAATACATGGATGAGTTCAAATACAAAAGAAAAAGCAATAAAAAAAATGACAAATTTTAATTTAACAGTTGGTTCACCTAAAATATTAGAAGATGACCCATTACTTGATTATAAAGATAATGATCCATGGGGTAATTTATTAAAAATGGCAAGTTGGCGTCATCAGCGTGCTATTAATTTAGTTGGCAAACCTATAATTGATGTTCCTGTAATAGATTGGTCACATAATCCACCTAAATTTATAGGAACACAAGCTTATGTAGTTAATGCATCATATACACCATCAGAAAACGGAATATACATACCTTTAGGATATATACAAAAACCATTTGTTGATTTGGATGAGAGAGGATTAGAATATAATTTATCTCGTATTGGGTTTACAATTGCACATGAGATGTCACACGCTTTAGATGATTATGGTAGTAAATATGATGAATTAGGCAGATTAAATGATTGGTGGACAGATAAAGATAAAAAAGCATTTGAAAAAATACAGAAAGATGTTATTAAGCAATATGAAGTTTTTGCTTCGTATGATGGAATAGATTTTGATGCAGAACCAAGTATTGGTGAAGATTTAGCGGATATTTCAGGGTTAACAATTTGTCAAGAATATTTAAGAGATTTTCAAATGAAAAATCAAGATATTTTACCAATACAATCCTTATCATTTGAAGCATTCTTTGTATTTTTTGCGGTTCAATCTAGACAAAAAATTTCAAAAAAAGCTATTTTAGCACAATTAAAAATAAATCCACATCCTTTAGATAAATATCGTTGTAATGTTCCTTTATCAAGAACAAGAGTATTTAGGGCAATTTATAATGTTAAAAAAGGAGATAAAATGTGGTGGCCTTCAGTAAATAGTGTTTGGAGTGATTAAGGAAAATATTTAATTTAAATAAATTTCAAAATAAATATTTTTTTATTTTGAATATATATAAATGGCAAAAACTCATCATCGTCGTCATCGTAAATCTAGATCTAGGTCTGCTTCCCGCAGTGCTGCTCGCGGAAGATCTCGTGCTGCTTCTCGTGCGGTTTCTGCAGCTGCTTCTCGCGCTGCTTCTGCCAGTCGTTCCGCTTCTGCTGCTGCTTCTCGCGCTGCTTCTGCTAGTCGTTCCGCTTCTGCAAGTCGTAGTGCTGCTGCTGGTCGTGCTGCTTCTGCTGCTGCCAGTCGTGCTGCTTCTGCTGGTCGTGCTGCCGCCGCCGCCGCTTCTCGTGCTGCCGCCGCTTCTCGCGCCCGTGCTTAAATAATATTTTTAATATTTAATTATACTATTAAATATTTTATGTTGTAAATATATATATATAAATGGCTACAAGACATAACAAATTTTCAAAAAAAAATAGAACAAGAAAAATGCGTGGAGGTAAAAAAAATAAAATTGGAAAAAAATGGATAACAGCTATTGATGCAGCTACAAAAACTTTAGAAAAAACAGGTTCAATTACAGCTGCAAAAAAAAGTTTAAAAAAACAAGCTTTATTTAATGCGCGTAAATTATTTGGTTCTGTTAGTGGATTATAATAAATTTAAATCTAAAATATTATATATTAGATTTAAATTACAAATATTACAAATATTACAAATATCATAAATATAATTATTTACGATAATGTTTACGTGTTTTTCTATATATTCTTTTTTTCCGATACGTTTTTTTTCTATATATTCTTTTTTTTCCAGCTTTTTGAACTAATCCATATGGTTCAATAACATTATTAATAGTCATTATAATATAAACAAATATTATAATATTTATACAGCTGAAGATATTGAAGGACTACTTGTCGCAAGTGGAACATTAATATTATTAGATATAGTTGTTGTAGAATAAGGAATTGTAGAAGTAGTGACAGGAATTGTAGAATAAGGAATTGTAGAAGTAGTGGTAGGAATTGTAGAAGTAGTGGTAGGAACTCTAGAAGTATTAGATATATGTTTAGTTTCTTGTATTATTTTTGAAGCTTCTGTTTTTAAGTTTTCAATTTGTTTTTGTGTTGTTTCTAATATTTTAGATTCAACTATTGCTTCATATAATTTAACTCCATTAACAAAATCTGTTTCACATTTAATATATAAATCAACAATTAATCTTCTAGTTTTTTCAACAGCTTTTTGTAATAGTTCATCGCTTAATTTAGGATTTATCCTAATAACTTTTTTACCTGAATAAGGGTCTATAACATATGTAAATAAATCGTTAATAACAGATAATAATTTAGATTGATTATCTGCAGCAGTTTGAATCATTTTTTTAGTATTTTCTGCATAAGTAACAAATAATTTATCTTTTTTATTAAGAGTGTATTTAGTTTTAAAAATAGGATTTGCACCTTGACAGCCATTTTTTTTATTATAATCTCGTAATTTAATATCACTAAATTTTGTTATTTCTGGTGGCATAATTTCATTTCCTGTAAAAGTTGTATAAAAAAGTTTTAAATCAGTTATAAATTGTAGTTTAGTAGAGTTAGACATTCCAGTAAAATTTCCATTTGAATAATCATATTTATCATCAAGATAAAGATTCATAAGTTCAGTTATACCAGGTTCATCAGCAAGTGTTTTGTCAATTCCATTTTTAGTGATATTCATATCACAAACATTTGGTTGAATTGTTACATTACCTGTAACAGTATCAGTAGTTTCACCTTTTTTGAGAGATCTAATTCTATTATCACAAATGTTTAATTTATATAATTTTCTATTAACATTTTTAGGAATTTTGTCTTTTTCTAATAGTCCAGTTTTAATAGTTTGTCCAGTTGCATCTTTATATGTGTAAACCGGATTAATTGTCATAACAATTGCCGCAAAAATATGAGCTACTTTAACATAAAATTTTGCAATTCCAATACATACACGTTTTTTTTTAATACTTTTTTGAGAATCATTTGAAATATCTAAACCCTCAAGATTATCTTTATTAATAAAAGTAATTTTTTCTTTAGTAAGATTATTAACTTCAACACCGTCTTTAATTCTTTGAGCTAAATATGTAATTTCCATATCATTAAAATGTCTTTCAATAATATCGGATGTTAAAATTACTAATTTATCACAGTAAGCCTTTTCTGAAAGTTTGCTTAAACTCTTAAAATCCATAGTTAAAATATAATAAGTTGCAATATAGTCCATAACATCATAAAAGTTTTTAAATTCTTTTTCAGCTGATTTATTTGTGTTGGTTGAAGTAGTATTTCCCATATATTATACTATCTTAAAAAAATATATAAAAAATAATATAAATAAAATTGAATTAGAAATATATTATCTAATGAAAGATATTATGAAGATGAGTAAAGACAAAAGTCAAAAACGAAAGAATAATAATATAAATAAGACTGAATTATGGAATATATTTGATTCAGAAATAGAAAATCCAGATAAACAAAAAGTTCCATTAGAATGTATTTATGGTTCAGGAAATAGAGAAAATTGTGAAAGATGTGAAAATATTTTAGCATTTTCAGATGAAGGATTTTTAACATGTACCAATAATAAATGTGGTATAATTTATAAAGATTTAGTAGATCAAACTGCAGAATGGAGGTATTATGGTGCTGATGATAATCAAAATTCAGACCCTACAAGATGTGGTATGCCAATAAATCCATTATTACAAGAATCTTCATTTGGTTGTAAGGTTTTATGTTGTGGTCCAATGTCTTATGAGATGAGAAAAATCAGAAGATATACAGAGTGGCAATCAATGCCCTATAAAGAAAAATCACAATACGATGAGTTTCAAATTATTACAATTATGGCACAGAATTCAGGTATACCAAAAATGATTATTGATGATGCAATTGTTTATCATAAAAAGATTTCAGAATACGAATTAACATTTAGAGGTGATAATAGAGATGGTATTTTAGCTGCTTCTATTTATATTTCTTGTAGAATAAATAATTATCCGCGAACTGCAAAAGAAATTGCATCAATATTTAGATTAGATGTTACAAGTGCAACAAAAGGATGTAAAAATGCTTTAGCAATTATCAATAATTTAGAAAAAGATATGGATAATAAAGAAAAAACTAATTTTGGAAGGACTAAACCAGAAGCATTTATAGAAAGATATTGTAGTAAACTTAATATAAATATTGAATTAACAAAACTTTGTCAATTTATTTCAATGAAAATAGAAAAAATGGATGTTATGCCTGAAAATACACCTCCATCAATTGCGGCAGGTGTTGTGTACTTTGTTTCACAGATTTGTAAATTAAATATAAGTAAAAGAGATGTAAAAAATGTAAGTGAAACAAGTGAAGTAACAATTAATAAGTGTTATAAAAAATTAGAAAAAATATCTAAAGATGATAATATTATTCCAATTGCCATATTTAAAAAATATAATTTATTCACCTAATACTTTGATAATATTTAAATATATTTAAAGGATCATACTTATTTTTAATCTTTATTAATTTATCTTTATTTGTTCCATAATAGTTTTCCATATAATTATTTATATCATAATCAATTAAATTAGGAAAACAATAAATAGAAGTATATGGTAACATCTTTTTATATAATTTTTTTAAAAAATATTTTAAATTATCAGTGTATTCGGGAGAAGTCCATTGCATAAAATAACTAAGAGCTATAGTTGCATTTTTTGGAAAATAAGAACTATATCCATTTACAACTTCTCCACCTAATTGCGTAAAATTTAATTGATAATTTAATTGATAATTTAATTTTAAAGAAATATCAATAGAATTTATTAATAAGTTTATTCCTTTTGTATTTATAGGTTTAAAAATCATAGACGATTTTATTTTACTAAAAGGGGGAGTTTTTCCTTTTTCATAATCTACCCAACAATCTGTTATTTTTGAATAACATCCATTACATTTTGTAATAGTTGGATTATATAATTTTTTAAATAAATCAATTTCAACAAAAGCACTTTTGTTAAATTTTATAAATTTAATTTTAAATAATGCAGTTCCATTATTATATGTCATATTAAATTCAGCGCTTATTGTATTTGGTAAAAATACAATTACTTGTTGATATAAATCAAATATTTCATTAGCTTGTTCTACATTCCATTCCCATGTTAATGTTTCAAATTGACAATAAATATCTTCATATACTTTTAATTCAATTTCAGTAATAACTCCAAAATTACAACAACCTGCTCCTTTACACGCCCATAATAAATCTTCATATTCTGTTGCATTTATTTTTATCATATCACCTTTATAATTTATCATTTTTAATGATATAATATTATCACAAGTTAAACCATATAATCTAGATAAATTACCTTTTCCACCAGCTAAACTTAATCCTGAAATACCTACACATGAATTTTCACCTGTAGGTGTAATAAGAGAATGTTCAGCTAATTTTTCAATTACAGCTCCTAATCTAAGACCAGAACTTATTTTAGCACTTTTTCTATCTTTACTTATATTTATATAATCTGGCATATTTTTAATATCTAAAATATAACCAGAAGATAAAGATGCCGCTTCATAAGCGTGACCTCCACATCTAATAGAAAAAAAAAGATTATTATTTACAAAATTTTTAATAAGATAAGAAATCTCTTTTTCACATCTAGGATAAAAAATTGCATGAGGGAAATAATTTAGAAGTTTATTATAAACAAATCGTAAATCATTATAAATAGCTTCATTATTTGGATAAATCGCATAATCTATTTTTTGTAATTCTGTTGGTATTTCATCTAATAATGATTGATAATTTTGAATTAAATTACACTTATTACTACTATCATTTGTATAACAATTATTACATTTATCATTTATTTCTGTAGAACCATTATTTTGTATTAAATCTAATATGTTTTTTTCTTTTATACAAAATGTATCTGGGGAAATCATGTTTTCTAAACATTTATTGATACTTTTATTATTAAAACATTTGCCTGTAGATGAATAAGTTGCTGTTTTATTATTAATACTAAGTTTTAATTCTGCACTAAGTTCTACCATATATAATGATTATATATTATTATTTTTAAAAAAAGTATACATTTCCTTTGCTGAATTATAAAGAATTTTTTTATTATATTTTTTAATTTTCTGATAGACTTCAAAAAACTCTCTTTCAAGTTGTTCAATCTCATCTTTTTCATTAACTTCACCACAACATCTATTATATAGTTCTTCATAATCTTCCAAAATTTGTGTTTCTATAATTTTTTCAAATGGTTCATCAATTGGTTCATAAAGAAGCCCTAATTTACCACAAATATTTTCATCATTTCTACAATGCATAGAAAATTCATAAATAATTTTATTTGTATTTAAATACGGAGTAGTTTTAAATCTTTTACACAAACCTAATTCTGGATTATTTTTATTAGAAATAAAAAATTTACAAGAAGAACACGAAGGCTCAAACGCAAATATAATATTAATTAATGATAGTACAAGCATATATGATAACATTTATATAATATATAAATATTATATCTTTAAATGTATTTTACACCTTTTAACATTTCAAACGCCGATTATTTATAGACACTTTTATAAATAATTACTTGTATATTTTCTTTACATTTCTTGTTTTATTTTTTGGAACATATTTTTCTGGTCTTTCATAAGCACCCCTAAATATATTTTCATATTTTTCCTTTGGTATTTCACCAATTACCTTATTTATATTTTCCTTTAAATTCTCATATTTCAATCCTTCTAATTTTTGTAATCGCGATTTTAGCATACTAAAATAATTTTCTATGGAATTAGTAAAATGTTGATAAGGAACAGCATATAAAATATTATTATGTTTATTCACTAATTCTTTTATTCTTTCATTTCTATGTGCGGAAGCATTATCTAAAATAATTAACTTATTTCTTAATTTGCTTGTAATATTATGCTCCAAAAAATCAATTAACCTATCAGTATTTATTCCACCCTTTTCATATAAATCCCAATGTATCACTCCATTTACCGAAATAGCAAATATTCCTGTGTATTTCTTGAATACTTCTTGTAATTGTGTTTTTATTACACATCTCTTACCTTTATTACTATAACAATGGTTTCGTTTTTGTAAAGATTTTATTGAAGTTTCGTCAATGCAAATAATATCTTCTATTTTGTATTTCTTGACTTCTTCATAAAATTCTTTTATTTTTGAGTTTATATCAATATCTTTTCCAAATCGTTTTACAGGTTCGTGTCTAATTCTTGTAAGTTTCAAAGTAATATTATTATCACGAACAACTCTAAAAAGTTGCATAGTGCTTATATCAGCAGTTTTATATTTATCTTTTAGTTTTTGGTGTAATTCTTGTAATGTAATTGTTTTATTTTTATTTATTTCATCTAATAAAAATTTTACATATTCTTTTTTAACTTTATAAGCAACTGG
>Ga0247841_10003763_pt1 | contig 27345 bp, 20 predicted proteins | sample LaCruzMarch2015__2_FD_192410 | JGI IMG/M metagenome (GOLD analysis project Ga0247841, IMG submission 192410) | Freshwater microbial communities from meromictic Lake La Cruz, Castile-La Mancha, Spain - LaCruzMarch2015_18m | ecosystem: Environmental > Aquatic > Freshwater > Lake | place: Spain... | reverse complement strand
AACTGGGTGGACTTTCCGGAGCCGGTCTCACCGCACAGCACCACCACTTGATGGGCCTGAATCAGCGCCGCCACATCGGCGCGGCGCTCACTCACCGGCAGTTCCGGCGGGTAAGCAATGGTCGGGACCAGGGCACGACGCCGCTCGCCGAGTGCCTGTGAGGCACGCAATGCCTGCCAGATCTTCAGCAGTCCCTGCTCCACCGGCTGTCCGGTCCCGGCACGGCGGCGCAAGCCCTGCAACCGCTGGCGCAGGGCGTGCCGATCGGCAATCAGACAGGTCGCCAGGTCCTGGTCGGTGGGGAATGGGATGACTGGGGGTGGAGCAGTGTTCAAGGTGCGCGGGAGACAGCTCGGGCAAACAGGTCAGCCAGGAAGTGAAACCAACAGCGCCAACCACGGTATCGACAGATATCGAACAGTTTGTCGGCTGATAGATGTCAGCATCCGGCTGGGAAAGGGGGTATGTTACCGCGCCAGGTCGGATCAGATGCTTCCGCCTGGTGAGAATTCCTGCCCGTTACGCGGCAGCGACCGCCCGGACACATCCGGCGACCCGGCCGGCGGCGGGCGCAACCAAGACAGACCACACGAAGAAGAACGGACGGTAGTGCGATGACTCAAGACCGCGACACGCGGCACCTGCCGAACCTGGACGCCACTGACACGGGGACTCAATACGTGAATGCGCCTATGGTGTCATACACCCTGTGGTGGCTGCCCGACTTGATCAAGGGCCGGCACCGCTCCATCGCCGCGATGGTCCGGCGCTGCACCCTCGCCCTCACGCTGGGTGCGGCGATGCCAGCTCCACTTTACGCCCAGGCGGGACCGGTCCCGTCCCCGGCCCAGGAGGCCCCCAAGCCCGCGGCAAGCATGACAACCGACGCTGCCGCGCCAAGCGGACCCGCCGAGCCGTCGGAGCGGCCGGAGCCCGCGCCGAATCCCGTCGGCGCCTTCGAACAGGGCCCCGGCGTTCTGGGCATCAGCTTGCGCACCCAGCGGCAGGCACAACTCAAGCACTATGTGAGCGAGCCCGTCGGACTGGTCGCCCTGGGACTGGAGGATTTGCGATTCGCTCCGGTCAACAAGCGCACCCACGTGGAGGTCAATCTGACCAACCGAATCCCCTTCGAGGGCAAGGGCGATCAGGTCGGCCCCAAGGCCAAACGCACGCTGGATGCACTCGCCGGGCTATTCGCGGACAACCCGCGGACCCGGGTGAAGATCATCGTACACACCGACGACCAGGGTGACGCGGGCTACAATCTGCGACTGTCCCAGCGGGCGGCCGAAGCGGTCAAGCAGTATCTGGTCGGCCGCGGCATCGCCGCCGAACGCCTGACCCCGGTCGGCCGCGGCGAGGCGGCGCCGCTGGCCGCCACCGGCAAACGCACACCGACACGTCAGGAGCGCGAACGCAACCGGCGGGTTGAACTGGTGATCGAGCCTCTGGAGCCGTCAGGCCAGCCTGGCGAGTCGGCACCGACCCCCCCGACCGAAGCAGACGCCAGGCCGACGCCAAGCGCACGGCCGGCGAACCGCTGAGGCCGGAATGAACGGGGCACCGCGCCCTACCCGGCCTCCAGCGCCGCGAAGTCGAATTCCATGGCCTCGGCGGGCGGTTGGACATAGGTCCCCTGGATCAGATCCACCCCGGCGCGAAACAGCCGGGCGATGGTGTCCGGCCCCTCCACCCCGGTGGCGATCACCAGCGCCTGGCGTTCATGGACACGGCCGACCAAGGCCGCGAGTTGCGCTCCCGGCAGCCCATGTGCCGCCTCTCGCGCCAGGCGGACGAAGGCGGCGGGTAACCGGTCGAGCACCCGCTCCCCGCGTTCGCTTCCCGTCAGTCCATTGAGGCACAGGCGGATACCGAGCTGCTCCAATTGGCCGGACCGGCTGACCGCCAGATCCAGGTGGCGATCCGCATCCGCGATCTGAAACTGGATGATGGGGCGGAATGCGATAAGATCGCGGGCGCTGATCGCGTCCCGCAGGCCAGCGACCCAGGTTGGATCGGCCGCGCCCGCAAGGGATTGATGCAGAAACAACTCCACCGACCGGCCCGCCTCACGACGGACACCGAGCGCGTCCAGACCCGCGCACAGCAGCCAGCGGTCGATCGTGGCAGCCTGCCCGGCCCGCAACGCCAGGGGCGCAAACGCGCTCGGCGCCAGGAGCTCGCCATCGGGCGCGTTCAACCGCAGGGTCGCCTCGTAGCGCTCGCTCGGCGCGGAACGCAGCGGCACCATGGGTTGGAACAGGAGCTGGAAGCGGCCGGCCGCGACGGCGTCCAGCAACGGACTGCGCTCCGCGGCGGCGACCTGGGCAGTCGGGGCCGACGCATAGCGCTCGACCCGGCGCTGAGCGCGGTGCAAACTCAACCGCGCGGCTTTACGCGCCCGCGAAACCAGGGTGACGGCCTCCCCACCACTCGCGGCCACCGGACACCAGCCAACCCCGCGGTCAGCGACCGCGGCACCCGCCGCCAAATCCTGATGGACACCCTGCGCCAGCGCCTCGAGCCGGATCGCAAGGGCGCGCTCATCGCCGCCCGACAGGAGGGCGGCGACGCCGTGCTCGCCGACGCGGGCCGCCAGACCATCCTCCCCCAGCCGCGCGGAGACCGCCGCGCCAAGCCGCGTCATGACCGCCTCATCCCCCGGCTGCTCGAAATAGAGCAAGGCCCAGTGCGCCGGCGACCCGGCGCGCAGCAGGCGGTCGAGCCGGGTGAAGAGACGCTCCCGCCCAGCCAGCCCCGTGACCGCGTGCTCACTCGCGAACCCGCGCACCAACCGGTGGCGCGCGCGCACCAGCCGTTCGCGCACGCTCGCCACCAGCCGCTGCGGTGAGACCGGCTTCGCCAGAAAATCATCCCCGCCGATGCGCAGCGCATCCAACTGCCGGCCGGGGTCGAGTTCGCCGGAGAGAAACAGGATCGGCAGATCGGCAAACCGCTCCTGTCCGCGGATGACGCCAGTCAACTCAATGCCGTTGACACCCGGAAGATGCAGATCCATCAGGATCAGGTTCGGCGCAAAGCGCTCCAACGCGGCGAGGACCTCCAGCGGGTCGTGGACGCGCTCGACGACCAGACCGGCGTGCTCCAGCACCCGCGCCGCGAACAGGGCCGCCACCGGCTGATCATCCACCACCAGCACCCGCTCCGGCCCCCCGTCCGGCAGCGCGACCAGGGACGCCACCCGCGCGGCGAGCGCTGCCGGTTCCAAGATCGCCGACAGGCAGACCGCCGCCCCCGCGCGCATGGCGGCCAGCCGCTGCTGAAGATCGTCCTCCTGACCCAGACAGACCAACGGCAGGCACGGACCCTCGTCGCCGTCGTGATCTCCGACCAGGCTCGCCAATTCCGCGGGATCGGCCAAGGCCCGCAAGTCGACCAGCAGCAAGACCAGAGGGGGCTCGGGCAGATTCGGATCGACCGCAGCCGCGAGCCGCCGACGCAGCGCGTCCGGCTCCCCGTGGACCTCACTGTGAAAACCGAAGGTGCTCAGATGCGGACCCAGGGCCGCGATCAAGGCCGTGTCGCGGGACAGCAGAAGGATGGTGCCGCGGGTCGGCCGGGTGGGGTGTTGGTGATTCATCCTGAAGCGGCTCAGGTCAGCGTGTATAGCCGGCCGCCATCCTCGGGCAGGGTCATGTCGTCGAAACCGGGACCGAAGCAATGCCCCTGATGGAGACAGAAGGCGAGCCATTTACCGAGGAACAGATTCGCCTTCCACTTGGCATCGAGCGCCGGCGGCTGATATTGGGCACGCAACGGCAAGACGGTCTGCCGCAAATCCAGGACCTCGACCTGGCGGGCATCGTGATAGACCCGCAAACGTGCATCCGGGTCGGCTCCGAACCCGGCGAGATCGCCGGCCTGGGCATACCTCGAACCGGCGCTCCAACTCCGATCGGGGCTGGGAAACCAATGGGTCAGCCGCGCGAGACTGGTATAGCGGGACTGCTCCTCGATCGTCAGGTAGAGGTCCACACTACCCTTGCGGCGGGAGACGCTCAACCCCCGCTGGTCTTTCAGATCGGGCGCAAGACGCGCGAGCAAACGATAATTTTCCTCGCAGAGCGTCATCAGGCCGCCCAGGGTCGGACGCCCTGACAACTGAATCAACTCATCCAGAGAACAGAAGACGGCTTGCATGGGACTAAGACCGCCGGACGCCTGAAGCGACGCGCGGAGTCGGCCGGATCCGCGTCGGCACGGCCTGCGCCGTCGGCTTGCGAACCACGGACGAGACGCCGTTCAAGCCGGACCGCCGGACGGATCGCCAGCCCCGCGCGCGGCCTGCTCCGCGGCGATCTGCTGTTTGACCTCCGCCATGTCCAGCGCCTTGGCCTTGACGATCAGGTCGCGAAACTGGCTCTCCGGAAGCGCGCCGGCCTGAGAAAAAATGATGACCTGGTCGCGAAAGATCATCAGGGTCGGGATAGAGCGGATCTGAAAGTGGCCCGCGATCTCCTGCTCGTCCTCGGTGTTGACCTTGGCGAATACGATATCGCCGAAGTCGGCGGACACCTTGTCGTAGATCGGCGCGAAAGAGCGGCACGGACCGCACCAGGGCGCCCAGAAATCGACGATCACGAAATCGTTGGTGCTGATCGCCTCTTCGAAACTCTGCTTGTCCAGTTCTACAACCGCCATCGGAACCACCTGCGTAGTGAAATATCAGGAGATACTACCAGAATCCCGCGCAGACCGCGGTTTGCCGGGTTTTTCTGAGTTAATTCAGTACATTGAAACATTTTTGCGCACGAAAAAACCGGGCATTCGCCCGGTTTTCGAGCGTCGGCCGCACGGCCGGATCAGACCGCTTCGAGGGCGCTGATGATCTGACCGCGAATCTCGTCCACGGACCCGATGCCGTGGACCTTGATGTACTTGGGCGCACCTTGACCGCCCGCCTGTGCCCAGGCCGAGTAGTAATGGATCAGCGGCTCGGTCTGGTCATGATAGACCTTGAGTCGGGCCTTGACGGTCTCTTCCTGGTCATCGTCGCGCTGGATCAGCGGCTCGCCGGTCACGTCGTCCAGCCCCGCGGTCTTGGGTGGATTGAAGACGACATGGTAGGTGCGGCCGGAGGCAAGATGCACCCGCCGACCGGACATGCGGCGGATAATTTCCTCATCGGGAACATCGATCTCGACCACCGCATCGACCGCCACCCCCGCCTCCTTCAGCGCATCGGCCTGGGCCAGGGTGCGCGGGAAGCCGTCGAACAGGTAGCCGCTGGTGCAGTCACCGTCGGTGATGCGCACTTTTACCATGCCCATGATGATGTCGTCGGACACCAGACCGCCCGCATCCATCACCTGCTTGGCCGCCTTACCCAGTTCGCTGCCCTGCTTGACATGCGCCCGCAGCATGTCGCCGGTGGAGATTTGGGGGATACCGAAGTGCTCCTTGATGAAGCCGGCCTGGGTACCTTTTCCGGCGCCGGGGCCGCCAAGTAGGATCACGCGCATGGGGGTAATTTCCTCGTCATTTTGAACAGACGCGGCAGTGTGCCACAAGACCCTGGAAAAATCGCCCTTGGGGGCGATTTTTCCAGGGCTATCAAAGACTGAAAGTCGCCACTTACAATCACTCCGGCCAGTAGTCGTCAGCCAGGATTTGGTCGATCGTGAAGGGGCAGGATGCGGGAAAGACCTGATCGGGCAGCCCAGTCTCGCCGATCGCGTTCTCGCGCGCCAAGCCGTAGGTCTTGACCAGCAAACGCGCGGCCTCCGGTACGAGACTCGGGCTGTCCGCCAGAATCCCGCGAATGGCGGTGCGCGCATTGAGGACGGTGAGACGCCAGGACGCCCCACGCAGCCCTGGCTGATACTGCCATTTGAGCAGGTGAGTCACCAGATTGCGGAGGTAACTGCCCAAAGCGCGCCGTTCGCTTTTTCCCAAGTCTTCCAACTCCTCGGCCAGGTGCTCGGCATCGATCTCGGACCACCGACCCGCCCGCAGCAGGCCGGCGTTATCGAGCGCCCAGGCCACCAGGTCCTGATCGTAGTCCCGATAACTCGGAGCCGCGATCGTCGAAACCGTCTGTAGTTTTGGCATCGCCCGACCCGTTGCTCGTTGATTCTCTTGAAAACGGCTTGTTATAGCCGTCAAACGTGATAACCGAACAAGGGGCGGGTTTAAAACCCGCCCCTCCACCAAGAGTCTGTCTGGACATCAGGCGCGAAGGTGATGCCTCAATTGCGCATCCGCTGACAGCCAAACAAAACAAGGCGCCCCGGCCGGAAGCCGGGGCGCCGATCCCGGTCAGCGACCGGCCAGCAGCATGGACATCATGAGCCCGTTGAGCCGGCCGACAAAGGCCGCCGGGTCATCGAGTTGACCGCCCTCGGCGAGTTGCGCCTGATCGAACAGGATCAGACCCAAGTCCTGGAAGCGGGTCTCGTTCTCCTCACTCTCCAGGCGCTTCACCAGCGGGTGGTCCAGGTTGACTTCCAGCGTGGGACGCTGCTTGGGGGCGTCCTGACCGACCGCCTTCAACACCCGCGCCAGATTGGCACTCATGTCGTACTCGCCCACCACCAGACAAGCCGGGGAGTCGACCAGACGGGCGCTCGGACGCACCTTGTCGACCCGCTCGCCCAGGGCAGTTTTGAGCCGCTCCAGCAGGGTGCCGTGTTCCTTGGCGGCCTGTTCGGTCTTGGCCTTCTCCTCCTGATCCGCGAGTTGCCCCAGGTCCAGATCGCCCTTGGTGACCGACTGCAGGTGCTTGCCCTTGTAGTCGTGCATGTGGTTGACCAGCCACTCGTCCACCCGGTCGGACAGCAGCAGGACCTCGACACCCTTCTTGCGGAACACCTCCAAATGGGGGCTGTGGCGGGCGGCGGCCGCGCTATCGGCAGTGATGAAGTAGATCTTGTCCTGGCCCTCTTTCATGCGCTCGATGTAGCCGTCGAGCGTTTCGCTCTGGGTGTCGCTCTCGGTGTGCGTGGAGGCGAAGCGCAAGAGCCCGCCCAGACGCTCCCGGTTGGCGAAGTCCTCGGCCGGCCCTTCCTTGAGGACCCGGCCGAACTCTCCCCAGAACTCGGCATACTTCTCCGGCTCATCCGTGGCCAGGGTCTCGAGCAAGCTCAGGATACGCTTGGTGTTGGCCTGGCGGATGCTGTCGATCTTCCGGTTGTGCTGGAGCAGTTCGCGCGAGACATTCAGCGGCAGATCGTCGGAGTCCACCACGCCCTTGACGAAGCGCAGGTAATGCGGCAGCAGTTTGTCGGCCTCGTCCATGATGAAGACGCGGCGGACATAGAGCTTGACACCGTGCTTCTGGTCGCGGTCCCACAGATCCCAGGGGGCCTTCTTGGGAACGTAGAGCAGGGTGCTGTACTCGTTGGTGCCCTCCACACGGTTATGGACATAGGCCAGCGGCGGATCGTAGTCGTGCGCGATGTGCTTGTAGAAAGCGTGATACTCCTCCTCGGTCACCTCCGACTTGTTGCGCATCCACAGGGCCGTCCCGCGATTGACCTTTTCCCACTCGGGGACCTTGGTCTGCGGCTTCGCGTCGTCCTGCTCCGCGTCCAGCGCGTCCTCGTCCGGGCCGTCGTACTGTTCCTTCAGCATCTCCACCGGCAGGGCGATGTGGTCGGAGAACTTGCTGATGATGGAGCGCAGCCGCCAGCCGTCCAGGAACTCTTTCTCCTCTTCCTTCAGGTGCAGGGTCACGTCGGTACCGCGGCCGGCCTTCTCCACCGTTTCCAGGGTGTAGCTGCCGCGCCCGTCCGACTCCCAATGCACCCCATGCTCGGTTCCCAGACCGGCCCGACGGGAGACCAGCGTCACCTTGTCGGCGACGATGAAGGCGGAGTAGAAGCCGACCCCGAACTGGCCGATCAGTTGGCTGTCTTTGGCCTGATCGCCGGTCAGCTTCTCAAAGAACCGGCGGGTGCCGGAACTGGCGATGCTGCCGATGGTCTCGACGACCTCGGCCCGGCTCAGACCGATGCCGTTATCCGAAACCGTCAGAGTCCCCGCCTCCTTGTCCAGGGTGACGCGGATCCGCAAGTCGACGTCGCCCTCGTAGAGGCCGTCGTCGCTCAGCGCCTCGAACCGCAGCTTCTCGGCGGCATCCGAGGCGTTGGAGATCAGCTCGCGCAGGAAGATCTCCTTGTTGGAGTAGAGTGAACGGATCACCAGGTCCAGGACTTGGCTGACTTCGGCCTTGAACTCCAGTGTTTCCTTATGCGCTTCAACTGTCATTTCGGTTCGTTACCTCTTGAATAATCATTCGGTTTTTAACATTACGGCGCGACCACGGCGGATCGGCCTCCGCGCCTCGGCGTGCTGCGGCTTCAGCCGTCAGCTCCCGGCGCGGGAATAGATTTGGAATGGGTATTGTCGCACGCCCGGCAGCGGCTACAATCCGGCCTTCACGATCCGGGGCACCGCGCCCGTCGCGCACCCCCGGCCGTGACCGACCGCCCGCGCCGCATCAATGTAGGCCATCACACCGATAATCAAGGGGTTGAATATGGAGCCGACCGTCATCGCCACTACCCCCTTCGAAGGGCAGCGTCCGGGCACGTCCGGGCTGCGCAAGAAGGTCCGGACCTTTCAGCAAGCGCACTATCTGGAAAACTTTGTCCAGGCGATCTTCGACACTCAGACCGAACTGACCGGCGGCACCCTGGTGGTCGGCGGTGACGGCCGTTACTACAACCGCGAGGCCATCCAGGTCATCCTGCGCATGGCCGCCGCCAACGGCGTGGCCCGCGTGCTGGTCGGGCGCGGCGGCATCCTCTCCACCCCGGCGGTCTCCTGCGTGATCCGCAAGTACAAGACCCAGGGCGGGATCGTGCTCTCCGCCAGCCACAACCCGGGCGGACCCGAGGAAGACTTCGGGATCAAATTCAACGTCGCCGCCGGCGGGCCGGCCTCCGAATCGGTGACCGAGGCAATCTTCGCGCGCACCCAGTCGATCGACGTCTACCGCACGCTGGACTGTCCAAACACCAATCTGGACATGCTCGGCACCGTCGCCATCGGCGCCATGCAGGTCGAGGTCATCGACCCGGTGGCGGACTACGCCGCCTTGATGGAAGACCTGTTCGACTTCAACGCGATCCGCGCGCTCTTCAACTCCGGGTTATTCAGCATGCGCTTCGATGCCATGCACGCGGTCACCGGCCCCTATGCCACCGAAATCCTGGAGAACCGGCTCGGCGCGCTGCCGGGCACCGTGATGAACGGCATCCCGCTGGAGGATTTCGGCGGCGGACACCCGGACCCCAACCTGGCCCATGCCCACGACCTGGTGGCCCTGTGCGAAGGTCCCCATGCGCTGGACTTCGGCGCCGCCTCCGACGGTGACGGCGACCGCAACATGATCCTGGGCAAGAATTTCTTTGTCACGCCCAGCGACAGCCTGGCGGTGTTGGCCGCCAACGCCCACCTGACCCCCGGCTATCGCGACGGCATCCGCGGCATCGCCCGCTCCATGCCCACCAGTCAGGCGGCGGACCGCGTGGCCGAGGCCCTGGGAGTCGAGTGCTTCGAGACGCCCACCGGCTGGAAGTTCTTCGGCAATCTCCTGGACGCGGGGCGCATCACCCTCTGCGGCGAGGAGAGCTTCGGCACCGGGTCGGATCATTTGCGCGAGAAGGACGGCCTGTGGGCAGTGCTGTTCTGGCTGAACCTGCTGGCGGTCCGGCAGCAGCCGGTCGCGGAGATCGTCAGCGAGCACTGGCGGCATTACGGTCGCAACTATTATACCCGGCATGACTACGAGGCGGTGGATGCCAAGGCCGCGGGTGCCCTGGTCGACCATCTGCGGATCATGCTCCCGGCGCTGCCCGGCCAGCGCTTCGGCGACTATACCGTCGCCTATGCCGATGACTTCGCATACACCGATCCGATCGACGGCAGCGTGTCAGCGAATCAGGGCATCCGCATCGGCTTCGAAGGCGGCTCGCGGATCGTGCTGCGGCTCTCCGGCACCGGCACCGAGGGCGCCACCCTGCGGGTCTATCTGGAGTTCTACGAAGCCGACCCGACCCGGCACCACCAGGACACTCAGGAAGCCATGGCACCGCTCATCCTGATCGCCCGCGAACTGGCCCAGATCGAGGCCCGCACCGGACGGGCAGAGCCGACGGTGATCACGTAAAGGCTGCATAAGCCAGCCAGATCGCCGGCCTGAGCGAAAGCTCCATCCGCGAATAAACTGTTTGCGAATGCAGCCTCGCTCTTCGTTGTTGCCGACGTGCGCCGCAGGGCCTCAATCAAGATTCCGGCCACTTGGGCTCGCCGGGTGCGTAGTCAGGCCATCCTGGCCTGACACCGTCAGGGCTGGAAGCCCTGACTACGCACGCGGCTGGCCGTACGATCAAGGCCCACCACAGTGACCCTGATCATCGTTCCAACCAGCTTTCGCTGTCGCCCAAGGCCGGACCTTTCATCCACAGATGACACAGATGTCCACAGATGAAAACAGATGTTTTTCTTCATCTGTGGACATCTGTGTCATCTGTGGATAAATCCGAGTTGTATTTCTATTGTCGGCAGGTACCTACCGGCGACCATCACGCGCATCCTTCGCGCGACTCACATTGACACTCAGGTTACGTCATGCTGCATGAATTTATCGATTGGATCCTGGTCACCGTCAACAGCTGGGGCTATACGGGCATCTTCGTCCTGATGGCCCTGGAGTCCACCGTGCTGCCGGTACCCAGCGAATTGGTGCTGATCCCGGCCGGCTACCTCGCCTACCAGGGCAAAATGAACGTCCTGGCGATCTGGCTCGCCTCCACCCTGGGCAGCCTGGCGGGGGCCGGCGTCAATTACGCCTTCGCGCTCTGGGTGGGGCGCCCCTTCCTGGAGCGCTACGGCCGCTGGTTCTTCGTACGCCCCACCCTGCTGCACAAAACCGACGTCTTCTTCGAGCGCCACGGGGCCATTTCCACCTTTACCGGACGCCTGATTCCCGGCATCCGGCACCTGATTTCACTACCGGCTGGGCTGACCCGCATGAACCTGCTGACCTTCAGCACCTATACCCTACTCGGCGCCGGTCTGTGGTCCGCCGTGCTCACGGCCATGGGCTATTTCATCGGCGGCAACGAGCGCCTGATCCAGGACAACCTGCCCCTGGTAACCGTCGGCGTCCTCCTCTTCGTCGCCCTGATCCTGGCGGTCTACGTGGTCCGGCAGAAGCGCCGCCCGGCCTGATCCGCGAAGGATCAGCCCATCAGCGCCGCGCCGATAAGAAACCGGGAACCAGCAGCAACAACAGGAACGGCGCTACCAGCCAATGCCCGCTGCCGGCCAGCAAGAGCGCGTCCAGCGGGATCAGGCCGAAGGTCAGGCGCCGGACCAGCGTCTGCACCGCCACCGGACTGCCGTCCGCGGTCAGGCGCCACAGCCAATAACCCAGGGCCAGGACCGCGGGGACAACCAGGGCCAGAATCAGCGGCTGCTCCATGCGGCCCGCGAGCACCAACTCGACGATCACCAGGGCCGCAAGCCCCAACAACACAGCCGCGATCCGGGTGGTCTGCGGCGCCGCCCCCTTGGCCTCTGCCCCAACCAGGACCGTGAGCGCCGCCACATAAAGGAACACCGGCACGGCCAGCGCCTTGGCCCCGCTCCCCATCGCCATCACGGCCAAACCGAACATCCACTGTATGTAGTGGATCGCCCCCATGATGACGGGTCCCAACCAAGTATCTTTCAGAAAGCCGTGATAGGCGACGATGGCGAGTCCCAGTGCGACCGCGATCCGCAGACTGGCCCCGCCGGCCAGCGCGGCGAACGCCAGACCCAGGACCATGAGCCCGCCGCCCAGCACCCAGGCTGCCTGACCCGAGATCCGCCCGGAGGCCAGCAAACCCGCGGGGTCGCCCGTGGCGCCCTGCCGCAGGGCAAAGCACTCCTTCAGCACCGCACCAGACCAGCACAGCGCCGTGCCGGCGGCGAGTTGCGGCATCAGCACCAACCAGTGCGGCCAGCCTCCGACGGCAATCAGGTGCGCGGCAAGGATGTTGGACCACACCACGAAGGTCGCGGGCAGCCGGACCAGATGCAATGCGTCCTGCGTGGACAAGGCGAGTTTCATAACACGGTCTCCGATCAGGCAAGGGGGTGAGCCGACGCGCCATGCATTTTGAACCACAAAGAGACAAAGGACACGGGGGTCTCGACAATTCTTGCTACTCCACCCCCAACGCCTTGAAGACCGCATCCACCGGGTCGGCGTAGAACGCGATCTGAAACTTGGCGAACAGTTCGCCGGGGATGGTCGCGATGTCGCGCACGCTCGCCATCGGCAACAGGAGTCGCTTGGCCCCCGAGTCGAAGGCGACTTGCAAACACTCGGCCAGGTTCTCCGCCGGGATCAAGCTCCCGCCCAGGCTCATATCGCCGAGGACGACCAGTTGTCCTTGCACTGGCTTCTGCATGATTCCAGAACACAGGGCGACGAAGCTCGGCAGAGTCATCGCCTTGGCGGCCCCGGTGTTGTGCAACTCGACGGCGTGCAGGTGGTAGTCGTGATCGCCGGCCTTGGCCAGTCCGCTGACCCGGCTGAGATTCGCCTTGAAGTAGTCGAAGGCGACCTTCACCGCCTCCTTGGCCCCGCTGTTCGATCCCAGGCCGGACACATTGAACCGGCCGTTGCCGGCCGTGGTCTGGGTCTCCAACCGATAGAGACCCAGATGCCCACTGGCGCCGGTAGCCACGGTGTGCAGCACGCCCGGATTCAGCGGACCATCCGCGATCAACTTGTCGCCGCCCTGCTCCGGTACGCTGATGAACCGCTCGTCGCGCGTCTCCTGGTCAATGTAGGAAAAGTGCACATCGAAGAACTCCATGCCGCCGATCTTCTTGAGCTGCTCCTTCACCCGACGGCGCGCCTCCAGCGCGTACTCCAAGCAGCGGCGCACCGCCTCCTTGTCGTAAGCCCCATGGGGATAAAGTAACTTCAGCAGGCCCGAGACGGTGCGCCGCACCGCGATGGTGTCGCGCTGATTCAGGTTATTGCCGAGCTTGAAATACCGGTCGATGGCATCGGAGAAGTTGCGCTTGCGCATCTCGCGCATGAACTCGGCCAGATAATCGGTGATGAGCCCGTACTGATTGGTGAAAAACTCCGGCCGCATCTTCGGCACTTCCCAGCCGGGGATGTAGGCATGGAAACGGTCGAAAAAGGCCGAGTCGATCATCGACGCCGGGAACGGCGCCAACAGATGGCTGGTCTTCACCAGGGTGTCCACCGGCTGGTTGATATTACCCACGAACACCATGCTCGCCGACGCCTGAATGGCATCGCGCCCGCGGGCGAAGGACCCCGAGGCCATGAAGTCCTTCATGATCTGCACGCCATCCTTGTCCTTGAAAGAGATGCCCGCCACCTCGTCGAAGGCCACCACATCCCACAGGCCCACCAGCCCGACGATGCGGCGCGCCATGTTGTAGAACAGATTCGCCACCGTGGTCTGGCCGCCGGAGATGAGGATGCTGTTGGGGCTGATCTCCTTGTAAAGGTGGCTCTTGCCGGTCCCCCGCGGCCCCAGTTCGCAACAGTTGTAGTTGTTTTCAACAAAGGGAATCATCCGCGCCAGCAGGTGCCATTTGACCCGCTCGGTCAGATTCACCGGCTCCATCCCGGTGGAGCGGCACAGCACATCGATCCACTGGGCCTCGGAGAACGCCAGCCGCCCCTCGAACAGCCCCGCCAAGTCCATGTTGGGCATCTGGATGGGCTTGAGGTCGCCGATGGTGAAGGGCGACCCCTTCTGTCCCTCTTCAAAGAAGTATTGAACGGTGACGATGCACCAGATCCCGCCCACCAGCAGCTTCTCGAACTGCTTCACATAGCTCCCCGGAATCGCGGCATCCTTGACCCCCAGGTTCGACAGCAAGGCCTCGTAGAGGTCCCGGCGTTCGTTGAGCCGCACCGTAACCTTGTCGATGACCTTGTAACTCCCCCGCTCCTTGATCTTGGACTTGACCTTCTCCGCCTCGTCCGGCCGCACGTAGTTCTCGGCCAAGATCGTCTTCACCGTCTCCATGCCGTCACGGATGATCGCCTCGTCGTCGGAGGCGCAGTACATGCCGAGCAGGTACTCCAGCACATAGACGGGAACGTTCGCCCCTTCCTTGATCAGCTTGGTCAGGTCCTTGCGGACGACCTTGCCGGCGAAGTGGCGGTTCAACAAGCCATCAAGATCATTCATATCCACAGAGGTTTCGAACTCAGCCAAAGAAAGATGAAGAGTTTATCCACAGATGACACAGATGGACACAGATGAAGAAAATTCATTCGGTATTCATCTGTGTCATCTGTGGACGACTCTTTTCTTGTCATCTGTGGATCAGAATACCAAGCGCTCGTATTGAAGTCGAGTCGCACCGAAATTCAGGATGAGGCCGCGTTTGAGTCTTGACGCTTTCAGATAGTTAATCAGTTGGGCTTTCTCCCCGCCCCCGATGGCGGGCAGCGCTTTGATTTCAACGAGCACTGCTTCATAGCATACGAAGTCGGCACGATAGACCACGGACAGTTTCTCGCCTTTATAATAAATCGGTATCGCGCATTCCGTCTGAAACGAAATCTCTCTCCGCTTGAGTTCCAGGATCATGGCCTCATGGTAGACACGCTCCAGGAACCCATGCCCCAACTCCGAGTGAACAGCCATCGCCGCACCAATAATCGCAAAGGTCTGCGGGTCCGTTTCATTATCCACAGATGTCTCTCCAAAATGATGAATTAAGATTTCTATCCACAGACGACCTTGGTCATCGTCCCGGCCGGCCAGCTTCCGCCATAGCCTAGCAGCGAATGTTTCGTCCACAGATGAACACAGATGTTCTTTCTTCATCTGTGTTCATCTGTGGACAACTCTTCTCTTTCCTTCCGATCCGTGGATCAGCAGTGCTAATGAATATCCACAGAGATGCCTTCCGCAGCCAAGAAAGATGAAGAATTTATCCACAGATGACACAGATGAGCACAGATAAAAGAAATAAGACGCGTCGAATTCATCTCTTCTCTTCATCTGTGTTCATCTGTGTTCATCTGTGTCATCTGTGGACAACTCTTCTCTTTCCTTCCGATTCGTGGATCAGCAGTGGCTAATGAATATCCACAGAGATGCCTTCCGCAGCCAAGAAAGATGAAGAATTTATCCACAGATGACACAGATGAGCACAGATAAAAAAATAAGACACCTCGAATTCATCTCTTTTCTTCATCTGTGTGCATCTGTGTCATCTGTGGACAACTCTTCTCTTTCCTTACGATCCGTGGATCAGAAGTCGTTGATAAAGGCCAAATCGATCGTCACGTCGAACCGCGCCTCTTCCACCCCGGTCTCGATGTCGCGCAGAATTAACTGAAAAATCGTCTTGCTGTCAAAGCGCCGCCCCTCCAGGGTCAGGCTCACCGTCTTCTTCCACTGGTTCATATCAGTAGACGTGCTGTCGAAGGTCAGGGTTTCGATATTGGTGACCGGGTCCGCGCCGTCGTAGATCGCCACCTTCAGCGTGACCGGCTTGACCCGCTCGCCGACCGGCTCGGTCTGGATCAACTCGAAGCGATAGCGGTTCGTCGTGACCTTGAAGTTGCTGCCGAGCACGCTCACGCCGACCGTGCGCGTCCGGGTCTTGGCGGCGCTGCCCGTTTCCTTGACGTGGTGTACGCGGATGACCGGCACCACGACCTCCTGCGGCATGGCCCCGCCATGCACGAACCGCGAGCCGCCGACGAAGTGAAAGCGGTTGGCGCCTTTCGGCACCCAGAACTCCATCCCGCCCCCGGCACCGGCCGTCACCGCGGTGGTGCCGTGCCAGGCCTGGTCACTGGCAGGCAGGTTCCGACCCAGCAGATAGCGCTTCTTCGCCAGCAGGGTGCCGGCGGGCTTGCTGGCCAGGGCGTTTTTGTCGGTCTCACCGGGCGGCGTTTCCTGGAACAGAAAGCCATGATCGGCGGTGATCACCAGGTGATTGCCGTTGAGGCTGTTGATGACCTTGCTCACCAGGTCGCACAGATCATCGATCGCCTTGCGCACGGCACCGAAGGTTTGCCCTTCGGTCGAGGCTTTATCGCCGACCGCATCCACCTGATCGTGATAGACATAGACCACCCGATAGGGCTTGACGAAGGCGCGCCCCTCGTCCTTCTTCATGGCCATGAAGACCTCGGCCCGGACCGCCACGCCCTGCACCGCTTCCAGCACCCGGCTCCGCTGTTCCAGTGAGCCGCACGGCAGACCGTCGACCCGAATGGTCCCGCCCTCGTCGTGGTCGAGCGCCTGGTGGGGCAGTAACGCGGCCATGCCGAGCCCGGTGTAAGACGGCAGCACGCCAAGCTGGGCGGACAGCGCCGCGTCGAAGCGGTACTTGCCGTTGAGCAGGCCGCAGAGTTCCTGCGCAATCTCGAAGCGCAAGGCGTCGCTGATGATCACGAAGACCCGGCGGTCGGCCCCTTTAGCCAGCGCGCGCCCGACTTCCCGCTCAAAGAAGGTCTGTTGATTGGGCAGCCCGTCAATGTTCCAGGACCCGAGCAGACCCGCCTCCAGATGCTTGTTCCACTCCAGCGCCAATGCGGCCACGAAGCCTGTGCCATAGACCTGCTCGACCTCCTTGCGCAAGGACTTCAGGATATCCCAGTCATGCGACTCCGCGTCATCCGCCGCCTCGCAGAACTGGCGGTAAAGCTGATCGAAGCGATACAGGCCGTCCGTGTAGGCACCCAGCAGTGCTTGTGCGTCCGGCTGCGCCAAGCCGCCGAGGTGCGCGTTGCGCAGGGCGAACAGGTCCGCGGCGGTTTGCAGAGCCTCGTAGACCGCGTACAGGGACCGGCGCGGGGCACGGGGGGTATTCGGCAACGCCCGCGCCGCCCAGTAACCATCCTGCCGGTGCGCGGCGATGGCGCGCACGGTCTCGGGCTTAATGGTCTGCGCGGTCTCCAGCACGCGGTCGCGCAAACGGCTGGCAACGACTTGTTCGACCAGCAGGAAGGTCTTGACCTCGGCCAGCGCCTCGATCTCCAAGGACCCCAGGTGAAGACCCAGCTTCACCGCATCCGCCACACCGGCCGACAGCGACTCATAGGAGGGGCCACGGGTACTGCTGTCGCGCCACTGAGCGAGACAGACCACCGCATTGGCAGCCCCCTGGCGCGGCAGCGTCAGCGGCTTGAGGCCATCCGGAAGCGGCGCCCGGCAGGCGTGACTGAAATCCGACACCAGTAGCCGGATCAGCAGGCTCTTGAGCGTCGGCGTTCCTTCCTGATAACCGAACTGGCCGCCGGCCAGATCCCAGAACGACGCCTGAACGCCGAATTTTTCCATCTCCTCCCACGCGGGCGGGAGCGCGTCGAGGTGGCCTTCCGGGATGCTATCGAATAACGCGATCAGGACATTGAAGAACTCCGGCTGATCGGCCTTGGCGAGCACCGCGATGATCTTGCGATCGATGTCGAGCGCGCTGTCATTGGGGCCGACCAGCCGCTTCAGACGCTCCAGCCGGTCCCGGCTAGCGAAGAACCGCGCCCGGTCCGCCAGGTGCAGGCGCAAGGATTGCTGGGTCAAGCCAAGCTCGCTGAGCAGCATCGACGCCCGATCCGCCCGGAAACTCGCGCTGTACAGGCGCACATCGAGCAGCCAATCCTGTTCCACTTCCGGCGGCTCAGACGGCGCATAGAGCAGGTAGCGGCCCTGGGTATCCGTCAGCTCCAGGCGGACTTTGACCTCCAATCCGGAGATTTGATCTAGGCGCAACAGCGTCACATCACCCAGGTCGAGACCCGGCAGTGTCTCCTCGAACTCCCGATCAGGATCGTTCCAGAAAACGATGCGATGGCCCTGGGCGATGAACTGATCTTTCAGGGCGCTTTCTATACGTTGATTATCCATTGGTACACCACTGAGCCTGTTCGTCGCTCACGCGCCATTTATTATCCACAGATGTCACAGATGAACACAGATAAAAAACATATCTGTGTTCATCTGTGACATCTGTGGACTCTGTCTTACCAATCACGGCGCTGTCATCGCCCATCATACATCGTGTACTCCATGTAAACCCAGACCTCAGGTAAGCACCAAGCAGGTTGTGGCGGGGTCACACAGTCGCTGTCGGATCTCCTCAGCGTTGTTCAGCAACACTTGCATGACCCGCCCCTTTGAGGCGTTACCGATCTGCAACCAGACGACTTGGGGCGGTGGACCATAGAGCAGGCTCAACTCATAAAAGTCGGAGTCCTTGGTGACAACCACGAACCCATTGACCAGTGCATGCTTCCACACCTCAAGGTCGCTCGCCTGTTCCAGTCCTTCGAGGACGACCTGCGAACTCCCTGGAAACGCTGCCTGCAGGAACGGAACGACGCGCCGCGACAGGTTCTCGTCGAGCAGCAATTTCATGCCGAGCGAACCCGATCAAGATGCCGCTCCCGATCAGCCGCGAATTGCAGACACGCCAGGATGTCGTCCCGCTCCAACTCTGGAAAGTCTTCGATGATCTCGTCGGTAGTCAATCCGGAAGCCAATTGATCAAGAACGTCGTAGACCGTGATCCTCAGTCCCCGTACACAGGGCCTTCCGCCGCGCTTGCCTGACTCGATGGTAATGCGTTCTCTGAAGTTCATTGGAGCCTCGCTATTTATTGTAGATCGCTGTCGCTGCCTCGAACTGCTACGCTCCTTCACCCATGTTCTTCCACGGGCAAAGGCATTCCTCCAGGCGCATCTTGAAGGCGTTGAAGCTTGGCATATCGATTCGACTGGCGTCGACCGCTAACGAGGATCAGCATCGCCCTGCCCCTGTTCTTTTTCCGGCATCGCCTGGATCTCCTCGTACAGTCGGGTCAAATTGGTATCGACGAAGGCCTCGCCCGGCCCCATGACCTCCAGCTTTTCCGAGACTGAGGGTATCGAGAAGAACGGGACTGAGTGTGTGTAACCTTCCGGAGTTCGATAGAGATAGTGGACACCGGCGCGCGCCACAGCATCATCCAGATAATTAAGAATCATCGGGCTGTGGGTCGTTACCAGGACCTGCTGCCGCGCGTCTACGAGGGTGTCGAGCAAGAACTCTACCAATTCCGGGTTGATGCCGTTCTCGATTTCATCGAAGAGCACGAATGCGTGCCCCGTCAAGATCTCAGCAAGTATTGCCATAAGCCGCAACATGCCGTCGTTGACGTGCTTAGCCTCCGTGACAAGTCGAGTATCGCCAAATTGTTCCCGTATGTTCAGTTCTTTCCAGCCGGCCCGCAGTGAGCGGGTGAAGACGCTGGTCAACTGCGGGTAGCACGCCTGAAGTCGCGCCAACAACGCCGCTCGCTGCGCCACCGAAAGCTCGTGAAGAAACGCGGACAGGCGCTCGCCGGCCAACCCGAGATCCCCATGGCTCAAAGACGCTCTCTTTCTAAGGAATTGCGGGGCCAGCACGTCGAGCGTAACAGTGTTATGCAAGAACTCCTTAAGCGCCAGGAGCTCGGGAGTCAGCATTTCGTTCTTGAGCTGGGACAGCACGGACCCCTCGTACTCGAACGCGATCTTCGTACGAGCCATATACCCATGCTCGTCCGCAATCGCATAGCTGCCGTCATCGACGACGAAGAGAAAGCGGTTGTCGATCCTGGCCACTTCTTGAGTGCACTTAAGCGACGTGCGATTAAATCTCGCGTTCCATAGCAGCGCTTCGCCCTCTTGCCGCAATACGAGACCGACGGTGATACTGCTCTTTCGTATCAGCTTGGAATTCAGGTCGGCGGGACTCCATTGACGCAGCTCCAGCCACCGGGAAATCTGCCCTTTGAGCAAACAGGCGACGAAGTCCACGGCCTGAATGACCGTCGATTTCCCGGAGCCATTCAAACCGATCAGACAGGTAAAATCCGCTAGAGGCAGCTTGAAATCGACGAGCGACTTGAAGTTGTCAACGCTGAGCGCGGCTAATCGGTATTGGATCATTCTGCTGTCGTACCGGTCACGGCCTTGACCTCCGCGAGCAAGTCGCCGAACTTGGCGTAGTTGACCTTGACGCCGTCGTCCAGGTCCAGGGCGATGCGCTGGTCGGCGTAGTGACGCAGTTGCTCGTCGTAGCGGCGCAGTTCGTCGAGTTGGCGGGTCAGCTTGTCCCGCTCCTTTTGCAGCCGTTTGGCTTGAGCCGTGGTGGACGCGGACGCGATGTCGTCGATGAGCCGGTCGATGCGGGCAGCCATCTTGCCTTGCAGCGGGACAACGTACTCCATGCGCATACGCGCGAGGGTGCCTTCATGATAACGGTGCAGGTAGACCAATGCCTCGAATGCCTTCTGCTTGCCGCTGGAGAAGCACCAGTAGATGGGCCGCCGTTTGTAGGTTTGCAGGTGGTCCTTGAAAAAGCTGGCCGAAAGATAGCGGCGGATGGTCTCATCAGGGGTTTCGCCGGACTTAGACCCTAAACTTTCCGCCAGCCAGGCCATGTTCTCGTTCAGCGTCTCCGCGCCCCAGACGGCCAGCAGGAATTCACGGATGCGGTTGGGGGCGTCGTCGTCGAACCAGTTCGATTCAGTGATCGGAATGATGCCGTCGGCGTCGGCTGGGAAAGGATTGTTATCCACAGATGACACAGATGGACACAGATGTTCATTTCTTGATCTGTGCCCATCTGTGTCATCTGTGGATTCTTCTCTTGCCACAGAAAAGATACCGTCGCGGGCGGGGAAAGAGTTATTGTCCACAGATGACACAGATGGACACAGATGTTCATTTCCTGATCTGTGCTCATCTGTGTCATCTGTGGACTCTTCTCTTGCCACAGAAAAGATACCGTCGCGGGCGGGGAAAGAGTTATTGTCCACAGATGACACAGATGACACAGATGGACACAGATGTTCATTTCTTGATCTATGCTCATCTGTGTCATCTGTGTCATCTGTGGACTCTTCTCTTGCAGCATTGTAGACTGCCTCGAAGTCCCGATTTCCGCTGTGCGCGTAAATGAGTCCCGGCCGATCCAGACGATACCGACCCATCATGCAGCCGATGGCGTAGGAGATCAGGCGCTGGCAGTCCTTCTCGCGGTCTGCGCAAACCAAAGTGATTTGGTCATCGGAGACATCGGGAGAAATCTCCCCTTCCAGGCCGTAGGCCGAAATAAAGAGGCGATTGTTTTCTTCCTCCAGAGCCTTCATGCGAACTGACCGAGTACGCGATTCTTCTTTCCATACCAGCCACGCGTCACGCAATCGCCCGTGCCTCCCAAGAGTCAACGGGAGCCATGTAACGCCCGGAAACGCCCACGATATCTCGCCGCAATCCCAATCTTTCTTTGCAAGATCAATGCACTGGTCTACTATTCTGTTTACGCGACTCTGATCAATTTTTTTCCATAAGACAGGAAGCGCATCAATATCGCAATTCTGAATTGAAAGCGTTGGATTAAGAAGTGCAGCGTAGATCTGTAATAGTTTCGAAGACAAGAAGGCCAAAGTGACTCTAGCCTCAGTTCCAGGAAACATCATAGGACCTTTGTTCGTATCAAACAAAGCGCCGTAGTTAGACCATCTGAAACTTATGTCAGCGCTGGTCAGGCCACACCAGGTAATCCCGTCATCACAGTAGTATTCACTGCTCGTGGCGCGCCAACCCTTGTCTCCATTCTCCTTTGCAGGTTGATTCTTAATAAAGAATCCATTGTTCTGCCAATTAACAACAAGCTCGTTATTACCGTACCACCTTCTGAAAGCCCCACCTTTGTTGTACGGAAACCATCGCTTAATCTTGAACAGCGCCTTGTTCGCCACGGAAGAAAGCGCAATATTCTCTAGAGAAACTTCAAACCAATATCGTATAAAGATTTCGTTATTTCCGGTTGACAAGCCCCTTCTCGCTTCCGACAATTTTCCGAGTTGCGTTCCAACCGAGAACGTCTCCCTGATACGCACGGATACCCAATACGCCAACGGCCAGCCTGGGATGCTCTTGAAGTCAGACTGCATGACAACATAGCGCACGTCGCCGCCTGTTTGAAACAACATTCCTTTATCTGCAGATTGAGAGACACCGTTATTAAGATCGCAATAGATCCCTTTAGCATATGGCATCTCAGACGCGCCGATAGAGAATGCACAAGCCTGCGCAATCTTAGAATTCATCTCTGGAAAACTATTATATCCAATATGAAGAAGGCTCTGAATTGCTCGTCTTGCCACAACTTCGTTACGCAACTTCTCGTAAGTGGACAAGAACATCCAACTTTGCATGGTTACCATCGACAGGAAACCAGATTGCGCACAGTTCTTAAACCATCTTTCCATGAATAGAGCAAACAAATCCCCTTCACCGTAGGATAGAGTTGCTCTTGAAAAATCCTTGAGGCTTGAAGGCATCCCTCTAGTTCCCATGTAAGGCGGGTTCGCTATCACTGCGTCGAATTGCATCGCCAGCACCCATGCCTGCCGTAACAACGGCAATAGACTTTCCGCCGCGGCCCGCGCGAAAACATCGTCGCTGTTCATAGCCCGCAATAGACCGGACTTCAGTTCCGGCAGTGCCGCCGCCAGTGCCGGCGGGATCTGAATCAGCGATCCAAAGGTCTTGGCCTCGGCAAAGGTGTCTAGGAGAGTGGATAGTGGGGTCGTGCGCTCGGCGCCTCTTCCACTATCCACTAACCACTTACCACTATCCACTAGATCCCGGGCATCCAACCCCTTGCTCTCCTGCAAGGCCAGGACATTGAGCCTGGGCGGATCATCGAACAACCGCCGATCATCGGCGCGGGCCTTCATCAACAAGGCAAAGCCGGCCAACTGGGCAGCCCGGTCGTCGATATCCAACCCGTAAAGGTTCTTCTCCAGGATCAGCCGCGGAATGTCCCGCGGCCGGTAGCCGCGCTCCAGATAGATGGCCTTGAGTACATCGTAGGCCACGACCAGGATGTGCCCGGAGCCACAGGCAGGGTCCAGGACCGTGATGGTCTCTGGGTTTAGTGGATAGTGAATAGTGGATAGTGGATAGTCAGACGGCGGCGAAGCTGCCTCTCCCCCACTATCCACTTCTTCGCGACAGCGAAGCGCAATCAACGCATCCAACTGCGCCTGCACCTCCGGCGTCTGCTCCGCCGGCTCGATGTAATAGGGCCACTCGCCCTTCAAAGTCGATGCCGGGTTGGCCATCAGCCACAGGCGCCCGACGCTGTTCTGCACCAGGTATTGGACGATCCAGTTGGGGGTGAAGAGTTGCGTGGCGGCGGGGATGTCCTCGCTCTTCACCACCTTGCCGATGACCTGGTCTTTCTTCTCCGAGATATAGAACTGATAGAGCCAGCCGATAATTTCGACCTCCTGCCAGTCCTCTTCCGGGATGGCACTGACCAGATCGCGGATCAGTGAGTCGGTCTGGAGCAGGTTGTCGGGCAACAGCAGTTCGGTCTCGTCATCCACGCGCTCGAACAGAAAGGGCATGGCCCGGTGCAAGGCCCGGCACTGGGCCAGCAGCAGGTCGCGGTACAGTTCCTCGTCGCGGTTGCCGTCCATCTTGAGCGCGATCACCCGCTCCCGATCCAGGCCGGGCAGGTCCAGATGCTCGGCGTGGCCCAGGATCTCCGGCAGGACCAGACCCGCGGGATGACTCAGCACCCGGAAGCTGTGGTCCAGGTACCCGTGCAATTCCATGAAACGGATGGCGATAAGGCGGTTGAACCAGGTGTAAGCCGCCGCCTCCATGGTCTGCTCGAACTCATGTTGTTTGACCCGCTCGGCGAGCTTCTGACGCTGGGCACCGACCGACCGCGGATAAGGCTGCCCCTCGATCAAGACCAGTTGTCCCTCCTCCCGCACGGGCGAGGTACCCTTGGCGGTGAGGCCGAAGGTGCCCGCGCGGCGGGTGACGGCGGCGATGAAGTCGCGCCGGGCCTTGGGGGCGTAGGTCTTGATCTTATTGGTATTCATGGGGGGAAGTGGATAGTGGTTAGTGGATAGTGATTAGACGCAAGCAGGCGACAACGTTGCGCTCTTCTCGCTATCCACTAATCACGCATAGTGGAAAACCGGCGTCTGGATCATCCGCACCGGAGGTTTGTTGCCCTTCACTAAAGCTTGGATGTGCTCAACGGTCTCTGGTGCGAAGAACTCCTCACCGGTCTCGCGGCAGACGCGCGCCGGAACGTCTTCGATGACATATAACTTGCCGTCATATTCGATCGTGTAGGTAACCATCGTTTCAGCGATCATTTTCTCGCATCTCGCGGCAAAGATCGCCCGCGCTGACGGTTTGCAGCGGAAACGTTGCGCGAAAGTCTGCCAGGCTCGGAAGGCCCTGAGCAGCGGATGGCTCCATGACCGCTCCGTGCTCGCACGCTTGCGGGTCAGACGCGGCGGTGGCGGTCGCGGGACCATCCTCCAAGGGCCACAGGATCGCTTCGATCCGCTGGTGCTGCAATTCGGCAGGTACAGGGATGAAGGCTGGAGCATTCTCATACACGATGCGGGCGGGATTCATGTTGCATCCTCCATTTCAGTGCTTGGACTGACAGAATCAGTCGATGCGGCGCGGCCTTGATCATCGTTTCGATCGTAGGGTGGACAAGCGCAGTGCAGTCCACCGAATCCCGCGCCGCCGCTTCATTCGGCTAGGGCTTTGAGCGTGTTGCGATAGCGGCACATGCCTTCTTCGGCGGCCGCCATCTGCTGCACGAATTCCGGATCGTAGGGGGTGAGTCGATAACCACCCTCCGGGGATTCGGTCAGGATGACCCGGTCGCCGTCCGTGAGTTGCAGGCGGCTCAACACCTCGCTAGGTAGGTGCATCCCGAGGGCCTCACCTACTTTGACGATTTTCAGCTCGATCATGATCCGCGCTCCAAGGTTTCCAGGTCTTCCGTCAGGTCGTAGATGGAGAATATCCAGTTTGGGTGTACATCAAGCATAACATCCGTACGCGGCCTTGGTCATAAACCCGGCCATTGCGCGATCTGCACGGTCGTCGGTCCGCACAGCGGACCCTACGGGTCGCGGTGTTACCGTAGGGTCCGCTGTGCGGATCGTCCACGGCCGGCCGGCACGATGATCAAGGCAGCGCTCCAGCCAGCGTGCCGGAGCGAGGCTGGGGGAGTTATCCACAGATGACACAGATGAACACAGATGAAGAGAAGATTTTCTTATCTGTGTTCATCTGTGTCATCTGTGGACAATTGATTACCGGATCTCGACGCGCTCCCCCGCGCTGATGGCCTGCTCCAGCGCCTTGCGCAGGCGGTCCAGGTAGCCGTCGACGTCGCTCTGGGTTTCCAGATACCCCGGCGGTGCCAGGGCCGCGACCTTTACGACACGCCGCGGCTTGACGTAGACCTGTTCATCCTTGTCGCCGACGGTGCCGGTGCCGGTGCGTTTCTTCTGACTGGCCGCGGCCTCGATCTTGGCGAACGCCTCGTCCGCGGCCTCGATGGCCGCCTGCCCGGCCTGGTCGATGTGCGCAATGCTGGCCTGGGTTTCGACCTGGCGCTTGAGGCTTTGCAGCGGATGCAGGCACGCGTTGCGCAGGTCGGTCGCTGCCTTGGCGTCGTCGAGCTCCACCTGGACCTTACCGAGTTGCGCCTGGATGCTCTGCAAGACCTGGGCTCGACGCTCCGCGACCAGCGCGGTGTCGATGCCTTCGACGGTCTGGATCAGCGACTCAGCGTCTTTGATCAGCCCATAGGGCGCGGCAGCGGCCAGGATGGTCTGGATGCGCGCAAGGGCCGCGGCGGCTGTCGGGTCTTTGTCCAGCCAGGTGCGGTTGGGCTGGAAGCGGGCGGCGGCCTTGCGCAGCTTCTCCCAGGTCGGACGCTGGGTCTCGTAGAAGTTGGTCAGCTCATGGACGTTATCCGACAGCTCGAGCAGGTCAGCCTTGCGCGCCAGGAAGGTGCCGATCAGGCCGAAGCTCTCGGTCTCCGCCAGGAGCTTGGCGATGATGCCCACGGCCTCGGCGAGTTCCTGACGGCCCGGGTAGTCGCCGGTGTCGGCCAGGGTCTTGTACTGGGCGAGGCTGGTGCGCCAGGCGCCCAGGTGCTCGCGCAGACAGGTGGCGAGCGGGTCCTCACCATCGGGGGCGATCTGGCCGAAGACCTCCTTGGCCAGTTGGCGGGCGGCCTGCAGTTGGCCCTGGTCGACGGTCCGGCGTTTGATGGCGGTGATGCGGCGCCATTTGCTGGGGCTGACGACCGCTTCGAAGATCTTGTCGGTGGACAGGGTGGCGCCGTCCATCACCAGGCTGATGGCGCCCTTACGGACCAGACGGGCCACCAGCAGGATGACCTCCCACTCCGGCCAGCCGTAAGGGCGTCGGCCGAAGCGGTTTTCCACCAAGTCTTGCAGGATCACCTGGCGGTTGGCGCCGGCCATGAGGTTGACGTGGCTTTCGACCTCGGTGAGTGCCTGCTGGTTGCCCTGGCCGGCCTCCAGTGAGAAGCCCAGGTCGTCCACATCGGTGGCGCTGAGCAGCGCCTTGATCTCGGCTTGGGGGTTGGCGGACAGGTGGGTGAGGTAGCCGAGCTTGTTGAAGCTGTTGCGGATGAGATAGTTCAGGGCATCAGTCAGAACCGCGGCGGCAGTGCCGCCCTTGGGCCGGACCGGCTGACCGGCGGCATAGTACGCGGCCTCCTTGCAGAGGCGCTCCAGTTGCAGGACCAGGCGCTGCCGGCGTTCCCGGTTTTCCTCCTGGCGCTCGCGCAGGATCTTGACCGTGGTGGTGGCGGCGGTGCCGTCGTTCTTGCGGCCGATGTACCGGTCGGTCTGCAACCAGGTGCGCAGCTCGCGGCCCAGGGTCTTGTCATCGTCGAGCCGGACGATGAGTTGGCCGCCCTCGGCGGCGCTTTGCAGGATGCAGCGGGCCTCTTCGTAGATCGGGTAATCGTCGGCCAGGGGGGTGACGACGGACAGCACCAGGTCGCCGTCGGTGCGGGTACCGTGCGGGTGCAGGTCGCACAGGCGGTTGATGCCGAAGTCTTTGTTGTTGTCGGGGAAGCGCTGTTTGCGCAGCCCCTTGAGGAGATCATCGAAGATCAACTCGCCCAGAAACTTGGCTTCTTCCGCGGAACTCAGGTCGACATCCTTGATCTCGCGGCTGATGTCGCGCTCTTCATTGGTGAGGAAGAAGAAGTCCTCGCCGTTGCGCCCGATCAGAGTCTCGCGCTCCAAGCGCTGGAGGCTGGCCTCGATCTGTCGGCGCAGGGCCAGGCGGTCGGCGTCGATGCGGTCGACGAACAGGGTCACCAGGTTATCGACGTTGCCGCGGATCTCATCGACATAGCGGATCAGGAACAGGGTGCGCAGGAGCAGCGAGTCGAAGGCTTCGAGCTTGTCGTTGCCGGCGGCGTGGTCGAGCGTCGACTTGACGACGCCTTC
>Ga0247841_10003762_pt1 | contig 27346 bp, 30 predicted proteins | sample LaCruzMarch2015__2_FD_192410 | JGI IMG/M metagenome (GOLD analysis project Ga0247841, IMG submission 192410) | Freshwater microbial communities from meromictic Lake La Cruz, Castile-La Mancha, Spain - LaCruzMarch2015_18m | ecosystem: Environmental > Aquatic > Freshwater > Lake | place: Spain... | reverse complement strand
CCAGAAGAAGAGTTAATAAAAGATATGTTACAAATAATGAATATATTTGTAGCAAAAATGAATGGTTTAAGAAAATACAAAATATAAAGAATTATCAACTTTTTACATACTAGTAGATTCCCTTGAAAATAAAGGATTACCAACATTCATATTCTATTTATCTATAATAAATATATAAAAATAAAGAATTCTTTTAATATTACTTAATCATAATAGAAATAAAAAAATAATTGATTAATTGTTAATATCATTATAGAAATCTGAATGGAATTTCCAAAATTCTTCATCTGTATTAACTTCCTTAATTCTTTGTCTATTTGTTGTTGATAGACTTGTAATTTGTGATTTTTCAAATGCATATGCCACATATTTATCATTTTCCTTTCGAATTGAATAAGTTACGATTCTTCCAACTCTATCATCATTAATTGAAAATCTAAGTTCAGTATCAGTTAAATAATAAATATTCTTATAAGGAGTATTTAACTTATTTATACTTTGAAAAATTTCACGAAGCATTTATATTTATATTTATATTATAAATAAATCATTTTTTTATATCCATAATGATAAATCATACAAATTAGTAGTTTTTATATTATTATAATTGGTATCATAAAAAATCTCAGTTTCATTTATATTTATAATAAATTAATCTTAAATATAAATAAAAATGATAATGAAATATATATATATATATGATTAATGATGTATATAACCATTAAAAATGATAGAACCTGCAACTGCATCTATTGTAGTTTATCTTTTGGCAAAATCACCAATTACTATAAATAAAAATAAAAAATTATTATTAAAAAAACCTTATTTTATGAAAAGAAAAATATGTAAATGGATTAATTATAATAAACATGAATTAACAGATAGAATAATTGATGAAACAAGTGATTCCATAATAGATATCATTAATATTATTAAAATTATTAATATGAATCCATCTATATTTATGATTATTTATATAATATTATTAATCATTATTATTATCATCTAACGATAATTAACAATTAATTGGATTTATTTTTATAACATCATTATTATTAGCAATAGCTGATAATATTGAACTATCTAATCTATTTTCAAACGCATTTTCTTTTTTTATCTGTGATGTTATATTTTCCTCTTTAATTTCTAATGGTCCTGTTTGTAAAATTCTACCTATATTTCGTGTAGGTTCTGATATCTCCTGAATATCTACTTGTCTTTTAATATCCATATTAATATTCTTTTTATCTAATGATGTAAAATTACCTGCACCATTTGGTGTATGTCCTGCCTTCATTAATATCATTTCTCTTGTATTATCAATTTCGGCATTCATTTCTGCTTCACGATCAGTTGGAATAAAGGTAACAGTACTTTTTAAACCTCCATTATATTCAATATGTGAATATTGACGTTGTGTATTTTTAGCATCTTCTTCTTTAATCGCATAACCACCTATAATACTATTTAAAATACCACTTATAAAACCAAATTGAGAACCACCTGAACTTATAATAGTTTCCTTTACTGTTGTTTTTGCTACAATTGATGGATCATATACATAAGTGCTCTTATATCTAACATTATTTATATTTCTTGTATTATCCTGAATTGGTAATGTTTGGCGTAATGTCGTCTTAGACTTATCATTATTTTTCATATATGATAATTCTCTAACTTTAACATTTCCTGTATAATCATCGTGTATTGTAGTTTCCTTTATAGTTGTCTTTGTTTCATCATAAAGACCACTATAAGTCTCTTTATCTCCCGTTAAATTAAGGTTTTCACTATCAAAAACTGTAGTTTCCTTTACAGTTGTCTTAGTTTCATCATAAAGACCACTATAAGTCTCCTTATCTCCAGTTAAATTAAGATTTTCACTGTCAAAAACGGTAGTTTCCTTAACAGTCTTTTTTGCATCATCATATAGACCACTATAAGTTTCTTTATCACCTGTTAAATTAAGATTTTCACTATCACAAACAGTTGTTTCCTTAACAGTTGTTTTCATTGTATGATTAACGGGGTCATATGTAGTTTGTTTTTCGGGAACTTGTGGTGTAGCATTACCATAATAACGGACAGAATCAACAAAATATTCTTTCATAGTTATTTTAATGGCATCAGTTATAGGACTTGTAATGGCTTTAATTATAGATGTAAAATTTGCAATAGGGGTTTCTTTTTTGGATAATTCGTGTTTTTCTGTATTATAAACTAAAATAGATTTTTTACCATAATCTTCATTGGTATTTAATTGTTCTTGTTGATGTTTAATAGAACCATAATAATCCTTATGAGTCGAAATTCTTGTTGTATTTTTTAAATTCTCTTCTGGTCTTCCTGTATCTTTCTTTAAATACGATTGACCTTTAAACCAATTGTCTTCAGATAATTTATAGGCAGTTTCTGATTTATTTTTACTTAAAGGAGCAATAATACCTCTTTTATCTATATTACTTTTAATAGGAGCTTGAAATGGAATTTCAAATATATTTGTTCGTTGGTCGGTTAATGGTCGCAAATCATCGCGATTTTTAGGTTTAGAATAAATAAGACTATCGGCTTGTTGAAAACCACCAGAACCTTCTGAATTATAACCTTTATTTAAACCGGGTGCAACTCTTATACTTTGAATAGGATTATAATTATTTTGAAGATTAGAAATAGTTGTTCTATCTTTTAAAAAATCGGATGTATCATTCATACCTCTAATAAGTGAATTGTCAGTTGTTGGTTGGAAAAAACTTTCAACTTCTGTTTTTTTAAAATTGAAATCATTATAACCAAATTTTTCATTAAAATTTCCATTATTATCTAAATTAGGTTGTGTAATACCTTTTCTGAGGAAATGTTGCATATTACCGTGATTAAAATCTTCAATTTTTACCTTATCACCAGTTAAACTATTAATATATCTTTTATCTATTTTATCATATTCATTAACAGGCATAAAGATATCAGCTGTGGAAGGATTAGGAACAACACCAGTATTAAAAGGATATTTAGCTTTTTCATAAGCTTTATTGGCTAACTCTTGTTCTTTTTTTTTAGTAATATTATAGTAATCTGAATTATAAATATTATTCATAGAAGGAGTTTCATTTAATATAAAATCCATATCTATTATAGATAAATAACAAAAAAATAACAAAAAACTTATGATGAATATATTTTTCCATATTCTTCTTTTTCAAAATAATCAAAATCATTATCTTCTGTTTCCAAATTAAATTCATTTTCTCCCTCTATATCTTTAATTTCTTCTGATATCTCAGTATTAACAACTATTGGTTTCTCTTCATCATCCATATCCGTATATTCTAAACCTATCGATTTCAATTGTTTATATACCTCAATTTCATCTTTAGATTTATTATGCAATTTTTTAAGTATTTTAGCTTTATTACCCTCACGCATACTATTAATATAATCCTTTTGTTCTTCTTCATTAGGCATTTTAGCATTATCAATAAGTTTAAAAATATTTATTTTAATATCATTAAATATATTCTTATAATCTTCACTAGACATAGTAATAGATGGTATTAATTTAGCATTTGTTTTAATTTCAGGAACACAAGGAATACATAAAGCCCTAATTACAATAATAATTCTAATTTGTTGAATATTAATATCATTATCATCATTAATAATAGAATTCAATTTATTCAACATATCTATTGTTTTATTAATTTTATGAATAAAATAAAATCCATTATCCTTTAAATACAAATATAATATTTTAGAAATATTATTTAGAATCTGTTTATAATTCATAAATAAATTATTTTCTTTATAATCTTCAATCTTTTTATCGAAAAACTTTAAATATTCATTTATATGAATATTATATGAATATAATAGACGTTCTTTAATATCACCTATATTTGTATTTGTTAATATCGTTGTTTCATCCAATTCACTAAACCATTTCTCCAATGATTTATCATATATGGGATACAACAACTTTTCATATTTAATTGCTTTAAATCTTTTTTGTTTATTAGGTACTTCGAGTTTAGATAAATAAAAACGAGTATATCTTTTTTTATTCATAACTCGATCAGATGAAAATTTAGTTTTTGCTTTTTCCAAATCTTTACGATTAGTTTTAAAGAATTTATCAGCTGTAAAGTTTTCATCAAGTGTTTCCAAACAACAACCTAATAGATATTTATGAATTTTAACATATTTAACAGATGGCATATATAATAATGATTGGATAAATGTTTCAAAAAACTTATCATTATTATAATCCTTAGTTTGGAGAAATTTAACTAATTCCTTCTGTGCCTCAATTCCCTTATTAATCTTAATTTTCTTAATATCAACCTTTTTAAGGTCCTTTAAATCAATTTCATATTTATTTAATAATCTCTCAAATGCTTTTGATTTATAATTCTTATCTAATACTAAATAATTATTACTATATTCATCAGTATAAATCTCTTTAAATACATTACTAAAAATACAAATGAGATAATAGAAAATACCATCTTTTGCCAGTGTATCATAAGGACAACCGGTATTATTCCATAAATCAAAACAAGGAATATAATAAATATTTTTATCATATATTAAGGTTTCATCTATTAATTCTCTTTGTAATTCAATCGACCATTTACAAATAATATCATATAACATATCATTTATAATAGCAATATATTCAATAATTGCATCTTTTAATAATTGATCTTCATTTTCATTATTAAAAATTGATTGAATTGATTTAAGGTTTTGTTCTTTACAATGGTCTTCGTCAAATTTATCTTTATATTTCTCACGAATTAAATCATATTTCTTAGGAATACCACGATAAATATTAAAAAGATGATTAGTTATAACATCTAAATTAACGGGTAATTTGGTATATTCCTGCATTTTAATAACAAAAGGTAAAACATAAGTAAGAGCTTCACAAAATCCAGTTTCAGAAAGATAAAGTGGATTATTATAATATTTTTCTAAGTTATCCATTGTATATTCATCATCAATTTCAACTTCATTATATTCAAATATATCTGGTTTAAGTTCTCCAACTTTAATAGGAATACCCTCATAATTATTAATATCAATACCTTTTTTAATTTCTTTAATATCTTCTTCAAATGTAAATTGAATTTTAAAAATATCTTTATAAGTTGTTTTTAATAAATTAAATTTATTTTCTATTTTCTCAAAATGTAATGTAATTTCTTCTGGTTTTAAATTTAAAAACTTTTCAATAATTGCAACTGAATTATCAATAGATATATTTTTACGAATATCTCTTAAATTTTTAATAATTTCATCATAATTATCATTATTAATATTATTAATTAATATATTCAAATTAGTATGAATTGGTAATGATTCAATAAAGTTTTTTTCAGTTTTAATAGTATCCAATATTATTTGTAATTTTTTGGATGAATTATAGGTAATATCAATTAAACCATTAGTTTTTTTAAGAATTTCATAAAATAAAAATCGTTTATTAGTTAAATCGTGTTCTTTTATTTCTTTTAATGGAGAATAATTTATTTTTATTTCCTTTTCTTTTTTATTTAAGTTAGTAAGAAAAGATTTTAAAACTTCATAATCATCCAAATTAATAAAATCTAAATCATAATTAAATTTATTGAATAAATTAGATAAACTGGAATATTGATATTCATCTTTATCTATTTTATTTAAAGGCAATTCAATTTTATAATCCTTAATCATATCATTTAGATTATTATAATCACTACTTAATTTATGTTCTCCTTTAAATCTATCAATTGGTTTAATTAAATGACTAATTATTTTTTCATTTAAATATGTATTATCATCAACATTAGGTTCATAAAAATATATACTGATTATAGGAATATCTCTATCATCATCTTTATAAATGATATAATAATCATTGGTAGATAATTGAACTAATGTTTTATTAGTAGCCGAAAATTTAATTTTACTGGTTTCATTGTCATATATCAAAGGAAACCAGATTTTATTTTTATTTTTATATGAAAATTCAATTTGTTCTTTTAAAGTATTTTTAATTTTGGTTATAAAATCATTTAAAATAAAACCATCAGATGTTATATTATCTTCACTTAATTCTTTAAAATTACCTTTCATAGCATCAAGAACAATTATAAAATTCTTAATATTAATATTTTTACTTTGTTTTTCTATAATAGAATTGAATAATTTTAAAAAACCCTTAGATTTCTCTTTTGATTTAAAGAAATTATATAGATATTTTAAAATATCTTCATCATTTAAAAGAACAATATTAGGATTAATTTTTATTATTTCATCAAATGTCAATATTTCAAAATATTCAATTTCTTCTAATTCTTCATCTTCATATTTTAAATCTTCCATTTTTCTATAAATAATAAAATAATTAAATATATATTTAATTACAACTTGTTAAACTTCTATTACAGTCTAAATTTAAAGTTGCATTTATATATGGATAACCCGGAGAATATAAATTATTTTCCTTATATACAGAAGACCATTTATTTAAATCATTTGAATAATCTAATTCAGAAGATGGCATAAATTTTTCAATAGGTTCTGGTTTTTCTATACAAGGTGTATGATTATCTTTAGCAACCATTCTATAATTAATACCAATTCTATCAAAACTTTCAAGAGCTTTATTTTGAGGATTCCAACATAAAGGGTCAAAACGATTTATTCCAGTTTCTTTTAAGGTACAAGGTGGATTTGATAATCTACAGGATTCAGTAGGTGTGCTACATTTTCTGACATCATCTATTATTTTTGGTTTGCATCCAGTAGAAATATAACTATTAGGAGCATATAAATCTTTACTACATTTTGAATTTTTATAATTCAAACCATTTAATTCATTTAAATCATCAATTGCTGATTTCATACTACAAGTATGATGACCATAATTTTGATATCTGGTATGTGGATCATTTGGTATATATTGATTACATTCATTACAATCATTATGAGGAGTTATTAATTTATAAACACCTGGATATAATGAACGTTCTAATTGTTCTTGATATGATCCTTTATCATAACTCATTCTTGTATCATTTGGACTATACATTCTTATTCTATAAGAATAAAAATAAAAAAAACTTAACAATAATTCATTTTTATTGGTGGTGGTAATGGAATAGAACGATACATAATAGATTGACAAGTTGGTAAATGTTTCATTTCAGTATTTATAGGTGATGTTTTATCATTATTAATTACATTCTTATCATTTGGTATATATTTATTTGAGGGACATTTAGTTAATATTCGTGTTTGTCCTCTTAATTCACTATCTAAATCCACTAAATTTCCTTGAATATGTGAAACAGCAGTTCCACCTACAAAACCTAATTGATGCATACATTTATCTTTATGTTCATATCTATAATTTGATAATATATGTCCTAAAGTATCTACATTACTTTTCAAATCTGTGGTGTAAGAACAATTATCATATTTAGTTCTATTAAAGCTCATTATTCTATTATAGATAAATATTAAATTATTTAAAATTATTTTTATTAAAATTCATTCTATTTATATAAGACCTTGTATCCTCTCCACCATTTATCCAAGGTGGAACGATATTATTAGGATTTTGTATATCTTTCATACAATCAATTAATGGAATAGGTTGTTTTAATTGTAATTCCATTAATCGTTTTTTACAACCACTAATATTATAAGTAGTATCATCACCTGCTAATAATTCTAATTCTTTTTTTGGATCAACTTCACAACCCTTTAATTGAGGTGCTCCTGTAAATATTCTTTTATGTAATTGAATTTTACATTTATCTCTTGTCATCATCTCATTATTAACCATTAAATCACTATAAGTATCAACTAAACATGCATCAGTTAAACCATAACCAGCACGTCCTCTTAAATTGGGATGGTCTAACATAAATTCAGGAACACGAACATTAGGACTTTTACAAGGGATTAATTGTGCATATTGTTCATATGTGCTATAATTTAAAATTTGATTATTTCCATTATTTTTATAATCCATCCAGCAACTATCAGAACATAAATTATTTTGATAATCAAAAAAAGTTTTATTATCCATATTTATTCTATTTATAAGTTATATTATATTATAATAGCATCTTTCACCATTATTTTCTTTACACGTTTTACCTCTTAAATATAACCATTTAGCAAAACTATCTTGATCGTTAGGAATAGAAGTAGCGGGAATAGTATAAAATTGTCGTTCAGATATTTTTCTATCATAAATATCTAAAACATCTTTATAAACTGATTGTTTAAAATAATGATTCATATTATTTTTAATTTTACCATTTTGAATATTACAGGATTTATATTCTAAATTCGATTTTTCTAAAATATTCGGATTCATAAATGGATTTTCTTTAGTAGGTTTAATACATAATTTATTATCTATTATATCTCTGTTTTCAAAATCTAAAGTTTCTCTTGTTTTAATCTTCAAATTATAATTATGTAAATATACATATAATAAAAAAATTATTAAAATTATACCAAATAATATATATGATATATTATTGAATATTAATGATGCTATTAATGATATAAAGAAAATAAATATAGAAATTGCTATTATTTTTTCCTTGAAATTCATTTTATTCTATTAAAATGATTGAAAAAAAGAAATAAAACTTTACTTTTTCTTATTTGCGAGTTTTTTTTGAAGTTCCTGTTTTTTTGCCAAATTTCTTAATCCTTGTTTATTCACCGATGATCGAGTATTTGGTCTTCTACCACCATTCATTCCATTCATTGCACTCATCATTTTCATCATATCTGCCATATTAAAACCTCCGGTTCCATCATCTTCACCACCACCTGCATTACCAAACATAGAAGGAAGAAGAGAAGCAAATTTCATCGCATCTTTCATTATTGCTTCTTGGTTTAATTCACCCGATGATATCTTATCAGTTACCTTACTACCTACAGTTGTAAATAATTCACCTAGTCCATTTTCAGGATTAGCAAGAGCCTTAAAAATATCACCATCATTATTTGATATAGATTGTTTTAGTTTATCAATATTAACATCTTTGATTATATCCTTAGCAATTTTACCAATAGTTGTATCTTTTAAATTCTCCATTCCTTCAAAACTAGCACCTTCCTTTACTTTATCAGTTTTCATCGAATTTAAACGTTGTACTACTTTCTTATAATCCTCATTTTCCATTTCAAATTCTTCATCAAAATTTTGAAGAACTTTTAGAATTGTACTTGCATCATCATCCGACATCTCGTTTTTAAATATATAAAATACACTGAGATAATGATGACACATAAAATTATCTCTTAATAGTTTGGTAATATCCGCAATACTTATTTCTTTAAATAGAGAAACAGTTTTAATATCATCTTTCTTTAACCATTCGACACAATCTTCTTTATTAAGTTCAAAATAAGATTTCCAGAAATCATCATTACAACTCTCTTTTAAAAATTTAAGATAATCATCAGCTGATTTATCAAATTCCTTATAATTTTCCTTAACACTTTCTAAAACCTTTTTAGCGGTACTACTATGTTCTTTATGTTTTTTAGCTACGGTTCTGATTTTTGTTAATAAGTCATAATAATATTGATTGAAAATAATTAGTGAAGAACTCATTATTTTTATATAAATAAAAATCTATTTAATATCCTTAAATAGATTTTCACGTTCTTTTGTCAGTTCTTCTAAACTAGGTAATTTTTTATCAGTTTTAGTTTTATCAATAGGAATTTGATTAATAGGAATTTGATTATTATTATTATTATCATCAATTAATTCCCAAATATAATTTCTATTACTATCAATATTAACAGAATTTATATTATTATCATTAATATCACTAAAATTATCATTTGATATTCGACCTAAAACAAATGATCGAGGTTCATTAATTTCTTCTATTGTATTTAAAGGAATTGGGGAATTAATGGAACTTGGGGTTTTTTCTTTTTCTCTTGTGGAGTTATTATTAAATAAATAACCTCTGTTTGGTAATAAAAGATAATCAAAAACGGATTTACCGTAAATAATTTCTTTGGTGGGTAGAAACATTAAAGCAGGAACATTAGTTATTTTATTTTTAATTAATCCTATTTTACAATCGACACAAACTAATTTAATGGTCTTTTTAGTATCGTGCCTTTTAATAGTATCTAATAATACAGAACAGTGCTGACAATTTACACTATAAAATAAAATCATTTATTTTTATAAAGATAAATAAAAAAATAAAAAAATGACATAAAATTATAAGAAATATTATAAAATAAAAAAAGATGTTTTCAAATCATAAATTTATAAATAATGCTAATAGACATACTTTTCATATAACCGATGTTGATTTGGGAATTATTAATTCTATTCGTAGAATTATTTTAAGTGAAATTCCAGTAATTGCTTTTTATGGCGAAAATGAACCAACTATCGAAATATTATTTAATAATGGACCTCTTCATAATGAATTTATGATTCATAGAATTGGATTAATTCCATTACATATATCTGAAAGTATTACTGAAAATTATGAAGATAATGATTATAAATTTGAATTAAATGTTGAGAATAAAGGTAATGAAATCATTAATATAACTACTGATAATATTATTGGAACTTATAAAGATGTTGAATTAACTAAAGAAGAATTAAAAACTATTTTTCCCAAAAATAAAATTACTAAATCTAATATCTTAATTACTCGTTTGAGACCTAAAGAACATTTCCATTTTAAAGCAAATGCTATTAAAAGAACTGCTAAACTAAATGCCAGTTTTTCTCCCGTTTCCTTAAGTAATTTCTATTTCATTGAAGACGAAAAAGAATTTAAGGATAACATTTTAGATAGACAGCGAAATTATATTAAAAATGAGTATGGGGACCCTAAAATAATTGAATTTCAGATAGAAAGTATAAATGGATTATCATATAAATATTTATTTACTAAATCGATTGATATTATAATTGAAAAATTGGAAAAACTAATTGAAAAGATTGGAAATAAAGAAATAGCAATTGAACCCGTTGATAATTGTGAGAATTCATTTAACTTTAAAATTTTTGGTGAAGATGATACATTAGGTAATTTAATACAATCATTACTTCATAATAAATATATCAGAAATAATCAGAAATTTAAAGATTATGATTGTTTATATGTAGGTTATATTTGTCCTCATCCATTAATTGATGAACTTTTAATAAGATTTACTTTAACTACTGATGATACTGCAATTTATGAACTATTCTTTATAGAAAACTGTAAAGAAATTATAAAAATAATGGAAGATTTAAAAAGTCAATGGATTTCTTTTACTTCTACATAATACGTTGTTTATAATATCCTACCATCTGTAGATTACAATCCTTTACAATTCCATAAAGATTATTTGTAATATTTAATGGAGATGTAATTACTACTGTTCTCTTTTTTTTATCTGTTGTAATTTCTTCATCATAATATTTCTCCAGTCGATAAATCGCAGTTCCTTCATTAATTTCATCTAAAATCATTTGTGTTTTTTCCTCATATTTTGGTGTTAAATCACCCATAATTATAAATTCGTAATAACTCATTATTTATTATACATTATATTAATTCTTTAAGTAATTTATTATATAAATTGTATTCGGCTTGAGAATTGGCAAGTTTATCATTAGTATCATAAATAAAACTATTCATATCATAATTAACAATTTCGGTTGGTATAAATTCACTATAATTATCATCATCTTTAATGAGAATTTCAGATTTTAAATTACATTCAGGAATTACACCAATAACTTTTACTAATAAAAAATTGGTATAAACACCATTACATATAGCAATAATTTTAATATCTTTGGCTAAAGGTCTATTAGGTCTATAGATTACTATATTTAAATCTAATAAATAGATATTGGGATTATCGATGGAAACTTTATATCTATTTAATTTTTTAGAAATTATATTATAAATAATATCATCAATAATTAAAGAAGAATTGTTTAAAGATTTTTTAAAATCTTGAATAATATTTAGATAATAATTATATAATCTGGATGTTTGATTTAATTCATTTATATTATTCCATTTAGACCAATTGATACCCTCAACTAAACTAATAACTTTTGATAGATTTATATTAAAAATTTCCTTAAATATTAAATTTAATTCATCATTACCTAAATCATACATTTTATTATTTTTATCTTTAATTATTATATCATATGGTAATGAAGATTTAATTGGATTTTCATAAGAAAATTTATTAATATTGGTATTTATATAATTTTTATTACAACTGAAACTTTCAATTTGATAATTGATATATATTAGAAATACAATAATAGATAAAATTAAAATTATTAATTTTAAAATCATTTGTTATTATTCTATATTTAATTTATAGAATAATAACAAATGATTTTAATAGCCATATTAATATATTTGATTTTTATAATTTTATTATTTATTATTAAACCATCTTTAATGTTTGATAATAATGGTAATGTAAAACATTATAATACGAAATCAACAATTACATTAGATTTAATTTATCCAATAATTGCCATTATATCTTATTATCTCTATATTATTATAAAAATAATTAGTAATAATTAATGTAAATGGATAATATTAAAACTTGGATTACAGATAGTTATGAGAATAATAAAAAACTTTCTTTTAATTCCTGTTTATTTATCTCAGGAAATAGTGGAACTGGTAAAACTTTTAGTATAAATAAAATTGCCAATGAATTAAATTTATTTATTATTAATATTAATAGTTCAAATTGTCTATCTTCTGCTCTTTTCAATGACTTATTATTAAAATCCTTTATAACATCTTTAATTCAAATATTAACATCAAATAATTCCAAAAAAATTATTATTATAGATGATTATGATATTTTATTGGCATTGGATAATACCATTAATATATCATTATATAATTTTATAAATATTAATACCAATAAATTAAAACATATTCCTATTATATGTATAATTAATAATTCAATTATTAAAAAAATAGGAGATATTAAGAATAAATGTAAATTCATTAATTTTCCAAATATGAATGAGAATATTATTTATGATATTGTTAAAAGTTATAATCCTCAAATTAGTTTCATAAATACTCTTAATATCATCATTAAAACTAATTATAATTTATCTACTATAATCAAACAAGTTTCAAATACTTATTATAATAATAATGATGAAATATTAATATCTGATAATATTTATTCTAATAATTTTGATAGAAATTATTTAAGAAGAATAGTAATAAAGGAACAATGGTTAATTCCATTAAATTTTCACGAAAATTTAATTATTGAACTTTATAAAAATAGAAATTGTAGTAAGAAAGATAAGGAATTATTTTATAAAGATTTCTTATTAAATTTCTGTTATTTTGATATAATTATGAATAAATCAAATGAAATAGGAATAGATTTTTTTATATCAATTATTCAAGGTTTATTTGATATATCAAATAAGAAAGTTAAGAAGACCAAATTAGGTAATTTTACTAAAATGTTAAGTTATTTATCATTACAAAAGAAAAATAATAAAACTTTTTATAATAATAAAAATTTTCCATTTCATTATATTGGAAATTATCATTTAAATTTAATTAATAGAAAATTTATTTATTAATATTAATTAGAAATATAATAATATGAGTTCAGATGATAAAAAACCTGCAAGCATTATTGATGAAATTTATGGTAGTATAACTAATGCTTCTGCTAGTGTTTCTAAAATAGCTGAATCGGCTAAAGAAGGTTATAATACAGTATTTGAAGGTTATAGACTTTATTTAGGTTTAATTGCTGTTGTTATCGTTTGTGTCTTATTAGCTTATCTATTATATTATTTAATAACCACTCGTGTATTTTTACAATCCGTTGTAATGGCAGAAGAAACTAAAACACCCATTATATGTACCGAAAAAAGCAGATATCCATTTATTTATGATAAAACTGGTAATGGTGATAGAAGAAGTTATACTTTCTGGATTTATATACATGATATGAATAAATATAAAGGTATTTATAAAAATGTTTTTAATATTACTACTACTGAAAAAAATACTGATATTAATCAAGCATCTCCTTTTATTTTCTTAGATAAAAATGATAATAGAATGTATGTTCGTTTTGCAAATAATGATACTAGTGCTATTAAGTATTCAGAAATTACTGATACTACTTTAGCTGAAAAATTAAAAACTGGAATAACAATTCCTTATATACCTTTACAACGATGGGTCCATATTGGAATTGTTTGTAATGCTAATTCATATAAGAATTATATATATGCCTATGTGGATGGTGATTTAGTGAGTTCAACTAGCACAGGTGAATATGATAATTATATAACTGGTTATATTTCTAAAGATTTAAAAAATTTGAATTTGAATGTTAATGGATTTTTAAATATTGGTGGTAATAATAATGATTTAACTGAAGGCACTGGATTTTCTGGTTTAGTTTCTAAAATAACTACTTATAATTATGAATTAAATCAAAAAGATATATATAATGATTATTATAAGGGTCCTATTGGTGGTTTCCTTTCCAAACTTGGATTATCTAATTATGGAGTGCGAAGCCCAATATATAAAATATAATAATATATATAAATAGAAAATGTTAGACATTATAATACAAATAATATTAGCAATATTATTATTATTAATTATGGCTTTATTGGCATATTCTATTTATGATAGTGAATATATTAAAAATATCAAATTTAGTAATACAAATAAAAAAGAAAGTTTGATTTTTGATGGTATATATAGCTTTAATAAATCTATGGGAAAAGCCAATACTTATGATAAATTAGATCCAAATTATCATGATTTAAACCCTTCTGTTAATCAAAATGGTGGTGCAGAATATTCATATAATTTCTGGTTATATTATAATATAATAAATAATCCTGATGGTAATACTAAAATTAATAATAATGATATTACTGGATCAGATAAAAAATATATTATATTATTTTTTAAGGGTGATTTAAATTTATTAAATTACGAACAAAAAGGATATTCTTATGATACAGATGGAAATAAAAAATATTTAATAGTTAAAAATCCATTAGTTAAAATAAGTAATGATGGTAAAGATATTATTGTTGAATATAATAATATTCATCATCCTGATACTTTTAATTCATCATCAGTACCTTTAACAGATAATGATATTTCTAATTTAAAAACAAATAAATTAGGAATAAAAGATATAAATACTAATGTGTATAATAAAACTTGGAATATGATAACAATAGTTATGCAAGAAAATCCGATAAATGAAGATGAATTATTTGTAAATAGAACAAATTGTAAAGTTTATTTTAATGCAACATTAGTTTCAGACCGTTCAACATTAAATAATAATTTATTGGATTCTAGTGATACTAAAACAAATTCTACTGTTATGAAGAAAAATGCAGGTAATTTATATATAAATCCTACTAGTGATTTAACTAATAAAGGATTAAGTACAGAACATTATGTTAATGAACTAATATCAGAAAAAACTGAAACAGATGGATTAAATAAAGATATACCATTAAAGATGGCTAATTTATCTTATTTCAATTATTCATTGACAAGTGATGAAATATTAAAATTATATAAAAAGAGATTTACAAATAAAGAAATTGATTTAGTTGCAAGCACTATTGATAATCGTAAAATTCGTATTGGTGATAGAATTAATACTGATATGTATAATGGAGAAACAGAAATTCCATTACCTGTCAAATCAATATAAAAAAAAATACATAGTTATAATTAATGGGAAAAGGAGTATTAGCACAGTTATATTGTGGAAATAAACAGTTAGATACATTTATCACTTATAATCCAGATATAAGTTATTTTAAATTTGCATATAAAAAACATACAAATTTTGGTATTGATTCAATAAATATTGATTTTACTACTAAACCATATTTATCAAATAAAGATATAACATTCAGATGTAATATATCAAAAGGAGATTATAATATATTAAATGATATATTATTAAAATATAATTTACCGGATATATATTCAAATGATAAATATAAATTTCGATGGATACAAAATTATGGTGTTTTATTAATTAAAAAAATAGAATTTTATGTTAATGGAGTTATAATTGATACTACTACTGGTGAATGGTTAGTTGTTTCAAGTGAATTAACAGAAACAGTTAAAGATAATTATAATAAAATTACAGGAAATTTGAGTAGTTTTTTTAATCCTAAAATGGATATCCCTATTATAACTATTAATAATAATAGATATAGAAATGCTTATCCTATTGGAGATAAAGCGACAAATAAGAAATCAATTAATGGAAGACAAATTATAGTTCCATTAAATTTTAATTTTAGTAAAAATCCATCATTAGGTTTATTATTAGCAAGAATTAATGGTGGAGATAATAATATATGGATTGAATTGATATTAGAAGATATTGAAAATTTATATCAGGTTTATTCTAGTGATTTAGATATGTATATTAGTCCCAAATATTATAATGAATTATATCCTAATGATAAAATTACAATTGATACATTTGTTATAAATAAGGATATTAATGCATCTATTGAGGCTACATTAATAATGTTAGATACCGATGAATTAAATGAACTTAAAAATGAACCAGTAAAAGAAATATTAGTTGAAAAGATATTAGAAGGAACAGCGGATTCATTAATACCCGGAACAGATTTAAATAATGTAATTACTTTAACAAGAGCAAATACACATATAAAAGAAATAATATGGACTTTAAAACGAGATGATTATTATAAATTTAATGAAAATATTAATTATACAAATAGTATTCCTGAGAATCAAAATAAACCAATTATGAGTAAGGCAAGTATTATGTTAAATAAGTCATATGAAAGACTGGAGGAAAAAGAGGCAAATTATTTTAATATTATACAACCCTATAAATATCATACAGCAGTTCCAAAACAAGGTATTTATTGTTATTCATTTGCACTTTTTCCAGAAAATTATAGACCATCTGGAAGTTTAAATGCAAGTGGATTTACAACACAAATATATATATATACTAATAATGCAGATAATACAGAAATAAATGAAAAATTGAAGAAATTGAATATAGCACCTTATAATTATAAATATATACCGAAATATTATATTAGAAGTATGAATATGTTAGTATATAAAAATGGAACAGTTGGTTATATGTATGTAGATTAATTTTTTTTATTTATAATAAATAAATGGATTTAACATTATTTATTGTATTGGTAATAATAATAATAACAGTTATTTATATAATAAATTTAGTAAATGAAATGAATAAAGATATTAAATTTATAAAAACTTTTTTTGATAATATTGATAATAATAATAATAAGAAAAATGATAATAAAGATACTAAGAATTTAAATGAAGTAGTTAATACTATTAAAGAAATCTTTTTTAATTATTTAAGAAAATAACATATATAATTATGTTAATATGCCTAGAAAAAAAATAGTAAATGACGTAGCCATTAAGAAAACGAATAAAAAGAATATTATTGATTCTATGATTAAAGATGAAGATGATATATTAATTCAATTGCCTATATCACAGAATAAGATAAATTCTATTATTAATATTGAAAAGAATGATGAGAAGTTGATAACAGAACCTACACCATATGAGAATATCTGTTATTTTGCAAATGAAGTAAGTGATGTATCGTGTGAAAATGAATATTATCAGAATAATTATAATTTAAATAATCCTATAAATAAAAATAGTTGTTGTTATTGGTGTTGTCATTCGATTGAAGGTAATTTATTTGGAATGCCATATAATTATGATTCAATTAATGATACTTTTTTTATTTTAGGTTCTTTCTGTTCATTACAATGTGCTAATGGTTATAATTTTTCGGTAAATAGTGGAAGTGATAAGGTATGGGAAATTAATAGTTGGATACAGATGATAGCTAAAAGATGTGGATTTCCTGAATTAATTAGACCTGCACCATCAAAATATTTATTAAAAATGTTTGGAGGAACAATAGAAATTGATGAATTTAGAAAAGCACATATGAATAATGATAAAACATATATATTAAATATACCTCCAATGATTGCAATTAGTTCCACTACGGAAATACTAAATACATCATATTTAAATAAAATCTCAGGTAAATAAGAAAAAAAATGATTTAAAGATTTAAAACCTTTATATATCGTAATTAATGGAAAATATATATTTCACACCGTATAAAGTAAGCACTATAACTTGTAATGTTGATTTAGGGGTAAATATAAATTTGATAACATTATATGAGAATTTTAATATAGAGGATAAATCAAAATTTATATGGATTTATTATCCAAAGATAGTAGAAGGAGAGAATAAAAGAGGAGTTTATCCGAAGAAAAAAAGAAATGTTAAAGAAACAACAAAAAAGACATCATTTGATAATCAGGTTACAGTTTTATATAAATGTGATAATTATCCTAATTTAAAGATTTTCAAGAATGGAAATATTCAGATTACGGGTGTTAAGAATAAAGATGATGTTAGAATAATTGTAGATCAAGTAATTGAGGAAGTTAAAAGAATTCATAAGATTAAGAGTGAGATTTCAAGTAATGAGGATTTCATTGATAAAATTGGATTTCATAATTTTCATATAAGAATGATTAATACGGATTTTAAGACATATTGTAATAATGAATACACTGAAAAATTTTTAATCAGACGTAAAGTTTTACATAAGATATTAATTAGTGAAGATTATAATAATAAATGCAGTTTCGAACCTGGTAAATATCACGGTGTAAAACTGGAGTTTTTCTGGAATAGTTTAAAGGAAAAACAGGATGGTATATGTTGTTGTAGTGATTACTGTTTTGGGAAGAATAGACCTACAGGAACCAATTGTAAAAAAATAACAATTGCTATATTTGAAAGTGGTAGTGTATTGATTACGGGTGGTATTTCATTTCAACAAATTGATGATGCATATAATTATATAACGACTGTATTTAGAAATCATAAAGAACAGTTGAAGAAATCCGATTTAACAAATTTGATTTGTTAAACAATTATTTTTTATTTATAACTTAAAAATAAAAAAAATATTAAAACAGTTCATCTATTTTTTTAATAATATTATCAAAACCTGTTATTATATCATCTAGATAATATAATTCATAATGGTGGTGATTATAAACCACGAACTTTAATTTAATTATTTTTTCACCATTTTTAATGATACTACGAATACATATTAATTCTTTTTTAATATCATCATAGAAATCATTATAAATATCTTCAATTTGAATATTTTTTTTAGATTGTAAATAAATATCAATATATTCAATATTTTTATAATTGAATATATCAAATAAGATTAATTGTATTTCATTAAAATCTGTATAAGTTTGTTTATTATAATTCATTGATTCAATTTCACCATCAATCTCTTTAAATAGTAATGTAAAATCATCGAATTTATATTTATATAAATTACAATCTTCTTTATAAGCAATACTTAATTTATAAGTATTAGATGCTATTTTTTTAATAAAAGAGCGTAAATTATCCATATATAATAAAATATTTAAAATAATAAGTCATTTTTTATTTAGAATACAATGAAATTTATGAGACATTTATATTATAATTTATTAGTTTTTAGAAATAACATAATATTAAACTTTTTATTATTAGGAAATATAATTGTTCCTAAATATTTCAATGATAAAATAATTGAATACAAAAAAATAACAGATAACTATTATAAATATATTATTTTAATAACGATAAGTGATGAAATTGAAAAGAAATATAATATTGATATGATTACTATAGGTATGTCATTATATAATAATTATAAATTAATATTGAATGGTTATAATGATGATAATGATGAGATTTTAAGTAATTTGAGTGATTCAAGTGATTTAAGTGAATTAACTGATTAAACATTAATAATTTCGTGACATAATCCAAATTGTAATGATTGAGTCGAATTTAAAATTAAGAATTTACGATTTATATTATTAATATCATCTTTTTTCATTTTTGTTTTTTTCTTAAGAATTAATTTAATAAAATCCATTAATAATTTACTATTTTTTATATTATCATCTAACAAAATACTATTATTCATATTATAAAAATAAAGCAAATTACAAACAATAAATGTATGTTTATACATATAAATTTTATCAGTATATAATAATGGTAATAAATTATCAATACTTATTGGTGTATCTATTATACTATATTTAGCTACTTTAATATTAGTAATTCTAGGAATTACATTTAAGGTTTTGAAGATATTATTAATATTCAAGATTTCAGAGGAATTATTGGTATCTTGTGATTTAATGCATTTTTCGTGATTTGGATAGATTAAATAAGGATTGTTATTACTGGTATTTAGTATAGACTTATCAATATTACTAGTGAATGAATCACAGGAAACAGATAGATTATTGGTATTTTTGGAATCATTGATTAAATTATAGATATCGAATGATGGATTAACTGGAGTATTAAATTCAAAATCGATTACTCTATCAACAATGCCTTTAGATAAACAGGTTTTATAATCTAAATATAAGTTATGTTGTAATAAATCAATTAATTCTTTTTTTGTAAATTTTGTTTTTTTAAGATACATATTAATTATAACATTAAAATATGTATCAATTTGTTGAATAGATTTAATAAAATTATCTCTTTTTATATTTAAAAAACCAGAAATGGAATATTCGTGTAATAAACAATAACTGTATTTATTCATAACTCTATAAGGACTACTTATAGATAGAAATGTAGCAGCCGAACAACTATAATTATCAATAATGGTAGCAATAGGAACTTTACTTAATTTAAAAATAGTTAAAAATCGCATACCATCTATTAAATTGCCACCAAATGAACATATATGAATTAGAATAGGTTTTGGATTAGTAATGACATTAGCTTCTTTTATTTTTGTAATAAGTTCATCAATTGTTTTATCTTCAACTTTTGAATTAAAATAAATATGAGATAATTTATTTGAATAGAAATCTTGGTCGCTTAGTTTAGAGAAATAATTATCCATACTAATAATATTAAATTTATTTAAAGATTATTTAAAAAAACTAATTATCAACTAAATTAATAATAATGTCAAAAGAAGATAGTATCGGTATTGGTATTGACCTTGGAACTACTACAAGTTGTGTGGCTGTTTGGATTGGAGATAGAGTAGAAGTTATTCCAGATCATCAAACAGGTTCAAGAATTATTCCTTCATATGTATCATTTACAGCAGAGGAAAAACTTGTAGGTGATGCATCGAAAAATATTTCAACTATGTATCCTAAATCTACTCTTTATGATATTAAACGTTTAATTGGTCGTAAATATGATGATCCATTGGTTCAAGCAGATAAGAAATTGTGGTCTTTTAATGTTAATGCAGATGATAATAATAAACCTGTAATTAATGTTGATTATAAAGGAGAAAATAAACGATTTTATCCTGAGGAGATTTCAGCAATGGTTCTATCACGTCTTAAAGAAACAGCCGAAGCTTATTTAGGACATCCAGTTAAAAAAGCAGTTGTTACTGTTCCTGCTTATTTTAATGATAGTCAGCGTCAAGCTACTAAAGATGCCTGTATTATTAGTGGAATGGAATGTTTGCGAATTATTAATGAACCAACTGCAGCTGCAATTGCCTATGGGCTTGATAAGAAGAGTGATAAAGAAAGCACAATTCTTATTTATGATGAAGGTGGTGGAACCCACGACCTTTCAATTCTAACTATTGATGGTGGTATTTTTGAGGTTAAAGCAACAGCGGGAGATACTCATCTAGGTGGTTCAGATATTGATAATCTAATTGTGGATTATTTGTGTGATGATATTAAAAAGAAACATAAAAAGGATGTAAAAGAGAATCCCAAGGCACTTAAACGACTTAATATTGCTGCGGAACGAGCAAAAAAGAATCTATCAACATCAACAACAACAACAATTGAGGTAGAATCACTTATTGATGGTATTGATTATTCAACTACACTAAGTCGTGCAAAATTCGAACAATTGGCGGATAGTTTTTTTAATAGATCAATGGAACCACTTACAAAAGTTCTAGGAGATGCTAAGATTTCTAAGGGAGATGTTGATGAGATTGTATTAGTTGGTGGAACTACAAGAATTCCCAAGATTCAAGAACTACTGACTAATTATTTTAATGGAAAACAACTTAATAAAAGTTTAAATCCTGATGAAGCTGTTGCGATTGGTGCTGCGATTCAATGTGCTATTCTAACAGGTCAGGGAAGTTCAAAAACAAATGATTTACTACTTCTGGATGTTGCACCACTTTCACTAGGAATTGAGACATCAGGTGGAGTAATGACTAAGATTATTGAGAGAAATACAACAATTCCAACAAAGAAATCACAGACCTTTTCAACATATGCGGATAATCAGCCAGGAGTAGATATTAAGATTTATGAAGGAGAAAGACAATTTGTGAAAGATAATAATTTGCTTGGTTCTTTTCATTTAAGTGGAATTCCTCCAATGCCTCGAGGACATCCTAAAATTGTTATTGATTTATCAGTTGATGTTAATGGTATTCTTGAAGTAACATCTAAGGAAGAAAGCACAGGAAAAACTAATAATATTAAGATTACAAATGATAAGGGTAGATTATCAAAAGAACAAATTGAGGAAATGGTAAAGGCAGCAGAAAAGTTCAAGGAAGAGGATGAGAAAATGAAAGAAGTAGTAGAGGCAAGAAATGATTTAGAGAATTATTTATATGGAGTTAAAAACAGTATGGCAACAAAGGGAGAAAATGCACATGCTGAATTTGATGAAGTTAAAAAAGAAATTGACCCAATTGTTGAAGAAGCTATGAAATGGTTTGAAGAAAATCCGAAAGAAACAGCGGAAGTTTATAAAAATAAACAAAAAGAATATACAGATAAAATCCAACCTCTACTTATGAAACTCCAAGGACCAATGCCAGGAATGCCACCTAATTTTGACCCATCAAAGATGCCATCACAACCCGAAGAAACAAAAGAAGAAACTGAAAATAATGATTTAGATTAAATATTCCTTTATTTTTTTATTATTATTTTATAATAAATAATATTAAATTATTTTTTATCTTTTACAACATTATCATCTAAATCATAATATTATTTTATAATATCGGTTATTTAATAAATCAATAATAATCAATATATTTGTATTATAAAGAACGGAATAATGAAAAAAAATGATATAGTTTTTATATAAACTAATTGACAAAGAACACATTGCTAATTAGTAGATGGTATTAATAACTGAGTTCAATTTTAAGACACACAGTTACTATCTTATAAGTAGGAATATATAATATATATATAAATGTGTTTTTTTGTCATTTTTTATTTTCTTATAACATCAGTTATTTAATAAATCAATAATAAAAAAATATATTTGTATTAAAAAGAACGGAATAATGAAAAAAATGATATAGTTTTTATATAAACTAATTGACAAAGAACACATTGCTAATTAGTAGATGGTATTAATAACTGAGTTCAATTTTAAGACACACAGTTACTATCTTATAAGTAGGAATATATAAATGTGTTTTTTTGTCATTTTTTATTTTCTTATAACATCAGTTATTTAATAAATCAATAATAAAAAAATATATTTGTATTAAAAAGAACGGAATAATGAAAAAAATGATATAGTTTTTGCAAATAAAAATTAGATGTATATGACACACTCAATAGTTTGATTATAATAACTATAAACTGATATGAGTATTATCTTATTGATAGTTGCTATCAAATAGAACTACAAGATAGACTAAGACACAGAAATTTCTGTCGAGTCGCTCATAATTAGGAAAACTTTGGTTGTGTTTTTTGTCTTTTTTGTTTTTATAGATAATTATTTTTTTGTATTAATAGAAGAAAATTAATAAAAAAAGTGATATATTTTTGATTATAAAAAAATATAGGCATAAAATACGTTTAATTGTATGATACCATTTAGTCGTCAGTCTGAGAATGATCAAATATAAAGTCGCTAGTATAGGGCTTTGTAGGGCTAAGAAGCGGGTAATTCTGCGGAATCGCTGAGGCTGACTGATGTAACTTATCGCCATTTGAGAATAGAACTAGTATGTTGATGTAAAAAGTCAGCAGAATCGCTTAAATTGGCTGACGTATTGTAAAATGTGTTGAAAACGTTAATTGTGTTTTTTGCCATTTTTTGTTCTTTATATATAATTATTTTTTATAGATATAGATGTATAGAAATATAAGTAATTAAGGAATATGATGAAAAGCCCCATAGAGTATCAATTAATGCAACTTTATAATCATAATTCTTAAAAATGGCAAGATTAGTAGTATTAAATAATGCAAATATAATAAAACCTAATAAACCACCATATTTTACAGATAATAATAATAATGATTGTTTTTTGTTTTTTTCATATTCATATTTAATTAAAGGAAAACTAAATACTAATAATCCTATTAAAGAACAACAATAAGCCAATGAAGCACCAATAAAATTAAGTTTTATATCACTTCCTTGAACTTTTTTAACTAATGAGTTATACATATTTTTATTTAGATATAACCATATGAAATCAAACACTAATAATAATACTATTACTAATAAAATAACTTTCATATTTAATAAAAATAAAGATAAATATTATTATTCATTAGATATTTGTAAATAACATTCAGAAAAATATTTTTTAATTTCTAATAATTTATCATATGATTTATATAATTTATATTTAGTAGTATAATAAGCATAAAAAGATTTATTATTTATGATAAATTTAACAATAATATTATTATTTTTTTTAGTATTGTCTAATATCTCATAACTTAGTATTTTTGCCAAATTTTTATAAAATATTGGTTTTGTTTTATTTTTTTTATTTTCTATAATTTTGATATATTTAAACAATTCTTCTTTTTTTGGTTTATAATATACATATAATGTATCATTATAATAACTACTATCTCTTAATTTACCAATATAAAAATCTATATTATTTATCAATTTAAGTTCTTTAAATACATTTGTAATATAATCAATAATATCATTATTATTATGTAAATGAAGTTCTGTAGGTATATCATATTTATAAAATGGAATAAAACAACCATTTATAATACCATTAGAAACTAAATAAATATTATAAAAAATAATTTCTTTATCAATTTTTAATTTACTACCATTCAGTTTCTTATAACAATTATTTATTATTTTTTTTATTTCATCCATAATAATTCCTATATTAAGTTTAGAATAAAAGGATTTAAAGATTTGATTTTTTTATTAATGTCGATATTATGTTTAAGTGTTTCATCGATAAAAAAATAGATATAAATGTTAATTTCGAGTAATTTAAGGATAAACGCGATATTAAATTTGAGTTCATCGGATGCATATTTAAAATAACTGGAATTATGATAACAAACTTGTTTAATAACTATTTCATTATTTTTATAATTATCATCGAGATATTTAATTACATTAGGATGTTTTTTAATGATAATATTTAAAATCTCAGTATTTACTATTATTTTTCTTATGAGATTGGATGAAATATGGAGATTATCAAAAATAAAATCATAATATTCCGGTTTATTTTTAAAATGGTTGAGAAATAAATTAATTCTTTTTTTATTCAATTCTTTATTTTTATAATATTTGATGATTAAATATAAGTTATATATATGTAATGATACATCATCATTTTTAATGATATTTTTAATTAAACATAAAACCATATTTAAATATTTATTGATAATATTAAGACTAATTTATATGAATTTAAATATTCCTTTATCTTATAAATTAAATATAAATGATTTATTAATTGATTATAATGTAAATTGCAATAATAATATTATTATTATAAATAACTTTAAATTATATATAAATAGAAATAAAATATCTTCAGAAATAGAATTGGATTTTTTAGTAGATTTTTTAGTTAATTATGATAATATAGTAATTAAAAAAAATTATTATTTTCTTATAATAAAATTATTAATACAAAAAAACAAAAAAATAAATAAGGAATATTCTATTTTTAATTGTTATAAAGATGATTGGTTTGATACTTATTTAAAAACTCGTGAATATCATATTTGTTATAATAATCATATAATAATAACGGAATATTTGAATTTCAATATTTGTATAATAATGAATAATAAAACAATAAATAAATCAATGATTGCTATAATTGATAATAATTGTATAATTGATTGTCTTTATAATATAATTGATATTAATATATATAATTCAAATAGATTTGATGATATTGAAATAATGATAATTGGTGGAAAAATTGATAATATGTATATAATTATATATATTTATAATATTCTAAAAACTTTGAAATTATCCAAATATATTAATAAATCATATATATTGAAAAATAAAGAACTTAAACAATTAAAATACAACAGTTATAATAATAAAATTAGTTTTATTAATGATAATTCATATTGTGAATGTTTCGGTAATGATAATTCCAATCATTTAAATAATCCAAATTTTTACTCTGGTTTAATTAATAAAAAATGATTATTATTTAGATTTAATTTTATATTAAATATGGAAGAATTAATTATAAAATTAAGTAATAATTATAGTAATATTATTAGTATAGATATAATAAAAAGTTATAAAGAATTATATTGGGGTGGAAATGGTGTTGGTGATAGATGGTTAAATAAAAAATATAATTATTCAGTAATATATTCGAATAAAAAAATAAAAAATTATAGTGAAAATATGGAAGACAATATACCAGAAGAACTTTTACATTTATTTTTATTAAATAATAAAGTAAATATAGGTATTATTGGTATATATATATATTCTAAAAGATTAAATATAATAAAACATCCTATTTCTAAAAAAATATTATCAATAATTACTTCAAAATCTTGTATTATATGTGGTTCAAAATCTGATATAATTTGTGACCATAAAAATGATTTATATAATGATAAAAGAGTTCTTAATGTAAATACTCAGAATATAAATAATTTTCAACCATTATGTAATCATTGTAATTTACAAAAAAGACAAGTATGTAAAGAAGAAATTAAAAATAATAAATTATATTCTGCTAAAAATATAAATAGATATAAAGAATATTTATTTGAGTTTCCTTGGGAATCTACTAGTATGTAAAAAGTTGATAATTCTTTATATTTTGTATTTTCTTAAACCATTCATTTTTGCTACAAATATATTCATTATTTGTAACATATCTTTTATTAACTCTTCTTCTGGTT
>Ga0247841_10003761_pt1 | contig 27347 bp, 26 predicted proteins | sample LaCruzMarch2015__2_FD_192410 | JGI IMG/M metagenome (GOLD analysis project Ga0247841, IMG submission 192410) | Freshwater microbial communities from meromictic Lake La Cruz, Castile-La Mancha, Spain - LaCruzMarch2015_18m | ecosystem: Environmental > Aquatic > Freshwater > Lake | place: Spain... | reverse complement strand
TCAGCGCGACCTGGCCCTCCCGGGTGGCGGCGAGGAGGTCCAGGACCTCGAAGCGCGCCCGCGCCAGGCGTGAGGGCGTCACATCGGCGGCGTTCATGCTCGGTGAGAGGTCGAGCAGGATGACGCGCTTGGCCGTGGTCGCGAACACCGGCTGCGGCAGGCGCTCCCACACCGGGCCGGCCAGGGCGAGGGTGCCGAGCAGCCAGGCCAGGGCCAGCAGGGCCAGCGGCAGTCGGCGCGGGCGACCCTCCTCACCGACCAGCAGGTGGGGCAGGAGGTGGGCGTCCACCAGGCCGCGCCAGGCGTTGGCCGCGTGACGTGCCCGCCAGAGCCCGAACAGGATTAGCAACAAGGGCGCCAGTGCGAGCAGCCACTGGGGCCGCAGAAAGTGCAGTTCAGCGGCCATGACCTACTCCCAAGCCGCGGCCGCCCAAGAGCGGCAGCGCCAGCAACACACTCAAGACCAGCGCCGCCGCCGCCGGCCAGACGAACAGTGACTCGCGGGGCCGGTAGGTGCGCTCGTCGCGGCGGCTGGGCTCCAGCCGGTCCAGTTCCTCGTAGATGGCCTCCAGTTCCTCGCGCCCGGTGGCGGAGAAGAAGCGCCCGCCGGTGACCTGCGCGATCTGCTTGAGTGACTCGGGGTCATAGTCGCCGCCCTGGCGCAGCAGGCGCATCCCGAGCGCGGTGCGCAGGCCGACCTCGCCGCCGCCGATGGCGATGGTGTAGATGCGCACCCCGGCCTCACGGGCCAGTTGCGCCGCCGCCTGGGGCTCCAATTGGCCGGCGTTGCTGGCCCCGTCGGTGAGCAGGATCAGCACCCGGTTGTCGTCCGGCTGCTCGCGCAGGCGCTTGACCGCGAGCCCGATGGCGTCGCCGATGGCGGTCTCGCGCCCGGCCAGCCCCACCACCGAGTCGCGCAGCATGGCGGCCACCGTGTGACCGTCGAAGGTCAGGGGCGTCTGGACATAGGCATTACTGCCGAACAGGATGAGCCCCAGCCGGTCCTGGGTACGCCGCTCCACGAAGCGGGCGGCCACCGCCTTGACCACCGCCAGGCGCGAGACCATGCGATTGTCCATCTCATAGTCCGGCTGCTCCATGCTGCCGGAGATGTCCACGGCGAGCATGAGGTCACGCCCCGCGACCGGCAGGTTCACCGGCGCCCCGACCCATTCCGGCCGTGCCGCCGCCGTCACCAGCAGCACCCAGGCCAGCACCGCCGCGCCGATCCGCCACGCCGACCGGCGCCCAAGCGCGGCGGCGGCGAGGCCCGGCAGGTCCGCGTAGAAGGGCAGGCGCAGCGCGGCCCCACCGACGGGACTGGCCGCGGGCATGAGATAGGCGAGCAGGGGCAGCGGGAGGGCCGCCAGCACCCAGGGCCAGGCGAGCGTGATCATGGGGCGGTCCCCCGGTTGGCGCGGATCCAGCGCCCGGCCAGGTCCGCCAGGGCCAAGCTGTCCGCTTGCGCGCGGTTCTGGGCCTGATCCGGCAGGCCGTTTTGATCATGATCCAGACCGCCGCTCAAGCGTCCCGCACCGGAGGTCGAGGCTTTAGCCGGACCAGGACCGGGCAGACGGGAGGTCGACCGGCTGAAGCCGCGACCTCCGGTTGCCCCGGGGGCGCGGTAGGGCAGCTCGGCCAGCATCTGCCCCGGCCCGTGGGAGAAGGCATCGTCGCCGCCGGTGGCATCCAGGAAGGCGAGCCAGGAGGCGCCGCTGAGTCCGGCCACCCGCTCCCGCGGGAAGCGGGTCAGGGCCAGGCGCCGCAACAGGATCGAGACCGCCGCGGCAAAGCCGCCCGGAGCGAGCCCGGTGCCCAGTTGCCCGCGCAGTGCCTCAAGTTCGCTCAAGGCCGTCCGCACCGCGGCGCCCTGCCGCCACCGGCGACGCCACAGCGCAAAGGCAAGCGCGCCGGCACCCAGCGTGAGCCCGGCGACCAGCCACCAGCCGGGGGCCGGCGGCCACCAGGACACCGGCTCCGGCAGGTGCCAGTCGCGCAGGCCGGCCAGTGGGTCGGCCGCAGCCGGGGCAGGGGGCAGGGGGTTAATCGTGTCGGCCATTGCGTTCATTTGCGGACAATAGACCCTTGGTGCCGGGGGAGTTGCGCGCGCGCAGCCCGCGGGCCAGGGCGGGACCGACCGGCTCGTCGGTCGCCAGGTGCAACAGGTGGGCGCGGTGCAGTCGGGCCAGGTGCTCCAGGGTCTGGGCCCGGACCGCGAAACGTTCCTCATAGGCGGTGCGGCTGCGCGCCCCGGTCAGATCCAGGATCCCGCGGCGCCGGCCGTCGGTGACCGGGTAACGCCCGGGCGGGGGCGCCGCCGCCTCCAGGGGGTCGTGGACCATGATCAGGAGCAGTTCGCCCCCGGCGGCGAGTTCCGCCAACCAGCGTCCGGCGTCGGGGCGCACCCCGGCAAAGTCGCTGATGACCGCGACCAAGCCGCCGGGGCGCACCAGCCGGACGAGGTGGGCGGCGGCCTGCGCCAGTGAGCCGTGGCCCCGCTCGCCGGCCGCCGTGGGCTCGGTGAGCCGCTCCAAGAGCGGGAGCAGACCCGCGGTGCGGGCGGCCGGCCGCCGCTCCAGGTGACGCGCCTCATCGAACACCAGCCCGCCCACCCGGTCCGCCCGGTCCACCGCCGCCCAGCCGAGCAGGGCCGCCGCCTGGGCCGCGATCACCGACTTGAAGGCGACGCGGGTGCCGAAGCGCATGGACGCGCCTTGGTCCACCAGGAGCCAGACGGGCCGCTCGCGCTCCTCCCGGAACAGCTTCACATGGGGCGTCCCGGCCCGCGCCGTGACCCGCCAATCCATGTTGCGCGGGTCATCGCCCGGCTGGTAGACCCGGGATTCGTCGAATTCCATGCCGCGCCCGCGAAAGCGCGACAGGTGTCCGCCGGTGCGGGTGGCCAGCACCCGCCCGCGCGGCGCCAGATCGAGCCGCAGGGCCTGGCCGCGCAGCGCGATCAGGTCCCGGAGCCCGGCGCGGACGCCGGATTGGGGGTTGGCGCCGATGGCCGCACGTAGCTGATGCGTTTGAGTCAAAGCTGCTCCACCCGCTGGGTAACAGGCGCCATCGACAGGCGTCTATGATGACCGCAAATAAATGGACAGGATTAACAGGATTTCGCAGGATTAACAGGATTTCTTTCAGTAGATCCATCAACCCTGATCCCGTAAATCCTGAAAAATCCTGTTAATCCTGTCCTATTACCCACTGTGGGTTCGAAGGTCGCGACCTTGGCGGGGCCGTGGTTCCAACGAACATCTTGCGGCCTAAGGTACCGGCACCCGCGCCAGCAGCGCGGCGATAAAGTCGTCCGGGTGCCGGCCCTCGGCCTCGGACTCGTAGGAGAGCAGCACCCGATGGCGCAGTACGTCCGGGGCCACGGACTGGATGTCCTCGGGCGAGACATAGTCCCTCCCCGCGAGCCAGGCGCGCGCCCGGGAGCACCGGTCCAGGGCCAGGGTGGCGCGCGGGCTGGCGCCGAAGCGCAGCCAGTCCCGCAACTCCGGCGCATAGTCCTGGGGCCGACGGGTCGCCATCACCAGGTGCACCAGATAGTCCTCCACCCCCGGGGCCATATAGAGCCCGAAGATGGCGCGGCGGGCGGCAAAGATGCTCGTCTGACTCAGGCGCACGGCGGGCGGGGCCGGACCGTCATGCAGGGCCTCGTCCCGGTTCAGGTGCAGGATGGCCCGTTCGGTCACGGCGTCCGGGTAGTCTACCCGCACATGCATCAGGAAGCGGTCGAGTTGGGCCTCCGGCAGTGGATAGGTCCCCTCCTGTTCGATCGGGTTCTGGGTCGCCATCACCAGGAACAGGCGCGGCAGGGGGTAGGTCTCGCGGCCCACCGTCACCTGCCGTTCCCCCATGGCCTCGAGCAGTGCGGACTGGACCTTGGCCGGGGCCCGGTTCACCTCGTCCGCCAGCAGCAGGTTGTGGAAGATGGGGCCGCGGTCGAAACGGAAGCTGCCGTCGTTGGGGCGATAGATTTCGGTCCCGGTCAGATCCGCCGGCAGCAGGTCCGGGGTGAACTGGACGCGGTGGAAGTCGCCCTCCAGGCCCCAGGCCAACTGCTTGATGGCAGTGGTCTTGGCGAGGCCCGGGGCGCCTTCGACCAGCAGGTGACCGTCCGCCAGCAGGGCGATCAGGAGGCGCTCGATCAGATTGGCCTGACCCAGGATGGCCCGGCCCACATGGTCACGCAGGGCGGCGAACTCGGCGGCGAGCGCAGCCCCCCCGGGCAGCGCGACCGCGTCGGTGGTGTCGCTGACGGAAGGGTCGGAGAGGGTCTGATCCAAGGCGTTGATCCCCTGTTGGATGGGAAAGACGGTGGGGCGAACATGGGGGTAGATTGTCGGGGATTCACGGTGCCTTGGATAGACCGATCGGGTTACCGGTTCTTTACGGTTCGGTAAGGGCGCGGCCGGCGGGCCGGTAACCCCTAGAAAGAGCAATCAGCCGTCAGCTATCGGTGCATCAGCATCTTACGAGCCGTCTTGGAGCCGCAGGCGCCCACCCGACAGGCGATGCGCCGGGTGGTCAAGAACTCTTGAAACTTAGAGCTAAATGCTGAAAGCTGATCGCTGACTGCTCTTTTTTGGGGTAACAGGTGCCGGACCGGCGCGCGGCGCTCCCGGGGTACAATCCGGCGATGATCCAGATTACAGCCCAGATCCACATCGACCCCGACGAGCTGACGGAGCAGTTTTGCCGCTCCCCCGGGCCCGGCGGGCAAAACGTCAACAAGGTCGAGACGGCGGTGCAACTGCGTTTCGACGTCGCGCGCTCCCCGTCCCTGCCGGAGGACGTGCGCCAACGCCTGCTGCGACTCGGCGGTCGACGGGTGGACACTGCGGGCGTCCTGACCATCGAAGCGCACCGCTTCCGCACCCGCGAACGCAACCGCGAAGACGCCCGCGAGCGTCTGATCGCGCTGATCGCGCGCGCCGCCCACCGGCCCAAGCCGCGGGTCGCGACCAAACCCACCCGCGCCTCCAAGGAGCGGCGGCTGGAGACCAAGAAGGCGACCGCGGCGACCAAGCGGCTGCGGGGACGGCAGTCGGGGGAAGAGTAAGAGTACGCACGCAACGGCCTCGATCCCAATACCGGCCACAACGCCGACCGCGCGGCCGCCGGTGCGCACAGGCGCGGAGCCCTAGGGTCCGCTGTGCGGACCAGCGACCTCCCGCCCTGCCGGGTGGCCGGAGTCACAATCGAGGCCGCACGCTCATGGGTCAATCGTCCAGATAGACCGCCCCGGTGTCGAACGCCTCCTCGGGTGTGCCTTCAAAGGTGCCATTGTCGAAGACGCTCGGTTCGTATTTTTCATGGCTGTAGGTGTAAAAGGCCATGGACCAGCGGTCTTCTTTGCCGAAATAGCGTAAGCGGACGAGATGGATGGGAAAATTTCGCTGTCGCTCGAGATATTCTTCACGCGATACCCCGAGCGGGGAGGGGTCGAAGTCCGGGGCGACGAAGGGTTCCTTGTAGGCATCGATATAGCACAACTGACCGCGGAAGCGCACATCGATGCGAGTGTATTTTCCGGCGTAGTGCTTACGCGCGTGCGCCAGAATACGATCACGCGTCCGCTCACGGACGGCCTCCGGAATCTTGACCCCGCCGGAATGCGGATCATAAACCCAAACTTTCTTGCTCATCGTTGGCCTTAAACCTTATCTGCGGACGGTGACTGGTCGGATTATTCGATTACGACAACGACAACGACAACGACAGTGTACCCGGGATCTCGGTCACCACATCAGTTCTGATCGCACCCGGCGGCTTGAACGTTTTTTCCCTGTCATAGGTATATGTATATGTTACCTTTGCGCACCTAAATCGGCCGACGCCTCGGCTGCCCCCACCCGCCCTTCCCGACGAGACCCCGATGACACGGTATCTGTTGACCCTGCTCGCCCTCACGCTCGCCGCCCTGTGTCTGGCAGCACCCCCGCCGACCCTGGCGGCCGATGCGGGCGCCCGCTCGCATCGTCCACGCATCGGCTTGGTGCTCAGCGGCGGCGGGGCCCGCGGGGCGGCCCATATCGGGGTGCTCAAGGTCCTGGAGGAGATGCGTATCCCGATCGATGTGGTGGTGGGGACCAGTATGGGCTCGCTGGTGGGCGGGGGCTACGCGGCCGGGCTCTCGCCGCGGGAACTGGAGCAGCGGGTTACCCAGGTGGATTGGAACGTCCTCTTCAACGATGACCCGCCACGCCGGGATTGGCCCGCGCGGCGCAAGCAGTTGTCGTCCAATCCGACCTTCGACTTCAGCATCGGGGTCCGCAAGGGCCAGTTCAAGCTGCCCGCGGGGGCCATCGCCGGTCAGAAGGTGCAGTTGTTCTTCAACGATTTGGTCAAGGGCGCGGAGCGGGTCCAGGACTTTGACGACCTGCCGATCCCCTTCCGGGCCGTGGCGACCGACCTGGAGGACGGGCAGATGAAGGTCTTCGAGCGGGGACCGCTGCCGGTCGCCATGCGCGCCAGCATGTCGGTGCCGACGCTGTTTGCGCCCATGCAGTGGGACAACCACCTCTATGTGGACGGGGGTCTGGTCCGTAACCTGCCGATCGATGTGGCCCGCGGTCTGGGGGTGGACGTCATCATCGCGGTCAATCTGGGGTCCGGATATCTGCCGCGCGACCAACTCGGCAATATCGTGGGCGTCACCGGCCAAATGATCGCGATCCTGACCGAGCAGAATGTCAAGGTCTCGCTCGAGCAGATCGATCGGGCGCGCGACGTGCTGATCGAACCGGACCTGGGCAACATCACCGCCGGCGACTTCAACCGCGCCAAGGAGGCCATCGGGACCGGCGTGAAGGCAGCCGAGAAAAAGGAGTCGCAACTCGCCCGCTACAGCGTCAGCGAGGCGGACTATGACGCCTGGAAGCGCACGCGTTTCGGCCCCGGCCACCCGGTCAGACAGGTCTCGGAGGTGCAGATCGCGGGCCTGGAGACGGTGAACCCGGAGGTCTTCGATCGCCTGGTCGCGGACCAGAGGGACCGTCCGCTGGACCGCACCCGCCTGGTGGCCGACATTCAGAAGCTCTACGGCCGCGCCGACTTCGAGCGCATCAGCTACCACTTCAAGCCCGGCCCGGATGGCCGCGACCAGCTCATGATCGATGCGGTGGAGAAGGCCTGGGGCCCGGGCTATCTGAGTTTCGGGCTCGGCCTCCTGACCGACAACAAGGGCGACAGCCGCTTCGGCCTGCGCGCCACCTACAATCGAACCTGGGCCGATCGGCTGGGTGCCGCCTGGGCCACCGAGGTCAAGCTCGGTAACGCCCCGAGCCTCTACAGCGAGTTCTTCCAACCCTTGGATCTCGACCGGTCGGCCTTCGTCGCCCCCTTCCTTGGACTGCGCATGACGCCGGAGAGCGTCTTCCTGGGTGAACAACGAGTCGCGCGTTACAACGTGACGCGCGGGCGGATCGGCGCGGACCTGGGCACGACCCTGGACGGGACCGAGGTGCGGGTCGGTCTCTATTACGGTCAGACGCAGGTCGCGCTCGATACCGGCATGCCCCGACTCCCGGTCGGCCGGGTGGTCGACACCGGCCTGCGCGCCAGCCTCTACTACGACACCCGCGACAGCGCCGGTCTGCCACGCTCGGGCGCCCTGCTGTCGCTGGAGCTGCTGAACCCGCTCAAGGCACTGGGGGCGGACGTGCAATACTCGCGCACGCTCCTCAACGGCGAGGCCGCCTACAGCGTCGGGAAGAACACCTTCGCCCTCAGGGTAAAGGGCGGGAGCAGTTTCGGCGCCAATATGCCCTACTACGACCAGTTCGCCCTGGGCGGCTTCCTCAACCTCTCCGGCTACGCCTACGAGCAGTTCCGCGGCAATGACATGGGCTTCGGGGCCCTGGTCTATTACCGCCAGATCGCCTCACTGTCGCCGCCGCTGGGGCGCGGTCTCTACCTGGGCGCCTCATTGGAGGCCGGGTGGCTCTCGGACGGGGACTTCGGCGATCAGGCGATGGGCCATGTGACCATCAGCCGGGAGGCGACCCGCTATGGCGGGAGCCTCTTCTTCGGCTCGGACACCTGGATCGGCCTGGCCTATCTGGCGCTCGGCATGACCAGCACCGGCGAGAGCACGATCTATGTCATGATCGGGCGGCCTTGAGGGGCAGTTCCCAAATAGGTTAGACACGTCTCTTGAAGGCAATGCTTGTCGCACCGTTGTCGTTGTCGTAGTCGAAACCTGTGAAACGATGCAATGTGCCGTGCGAGGGCATCTGGGCGCTACGATAGCCTCGATTACGATTACGACAACGACAACGACAACGGGTCAGCACCCCATTCAGATCTCGACCTGGGTGCCGAGTTCGACCACGCGATTGCTCGGGATCTGGAAGAACTCGGTCGCGCTGTGCGCATTCTTGGACATCTGCTTGAACAGCCGTTCGCGCCACAGGGCCATGCCCGGCTGCAGGCTGGGGATGATGATCTCGCGACTGACGAAGAACGAGGTGGTCATCAGGTCCAACTCCAGACCCAGGGCCGCGCATTGCTGGATGGCCGCCGGGATGTTCGGTTGCTCCATGAATCCGTATTGGATGATCAGTCGGTGGAAACCCTTGCCGAGGTCGGTCAACGCCAGTCGGTCAGCGGCGTCCACCACCGGGATTTCCGCGGTGACCACCGTCACCAGCACAACGCGTGCATGCAGCACCCGATTGTGTGCCAGGTTGTGCAGCAGGGCGGCCGGTACACCCTCGCGGTTACTCGTCAAGAACACGGCGGTGGTCGGCGGGCGGGGGATATCGCTGCCGATCGAACCGAGAAAGGCCTTGAGCGGCACCGAGAGCTCGGCCATCTTGCGGAACAGCAATTGGCGCCCCCGCTTCCAGGTCGTAAGCACGGTAAAGGACACCAGCCCGATGGCCAGCGGAAACCAGCCGCCCTGCGGGATCTTGATCGCATTGGCGCTGAAGAAGGCCAGATCCACCATCAGAAAGCCGCCTGCGACCAGCGCCACGACCAGCCAGTGCCAGCGCCACAGCAGCACCATCACGAAGGCGATCAGGATGGTGTCGATCATCATGGTGCCGGTCACGGCAATGCCGTAGGCGGCGGCCAGGCTGCTGGACGACTGGAAACCCAGGACCAGGGCCATGACCGCCAGATAGAGGGTCCAGTTGGTGAAGGGGACATAGATCTGACCCATCGCCGAGCCCGAGGTCTGGACGATGAGCATGCGCGGCAGATAGCCCAGTTGCACCGCCAGCCGGACCACCGAGAAGGCCCCCGAAATCACCGCCTGCGAGGCAATCACGGTGGCCATGGTGGCGAGTACCACCAGCGGGATCAGGGCCCAGGCGGGCGCCAGCAGAAAAAACGGATTCTGCACCGCCGCGGGGTCGGCGAGCAGGAGTGCCCCCTGGCCGAAATAATTGATGACCAGCGCGGGCAGGATCAGCCCGAACCAGGCGAGTCGAATCGGGAACTTGCCGAAGTGCCCCATGTCGGTATAGAGCGCCTCACCGCCGGTGACCGCCAACACGACGGCCCCCAGCGCCAGGAAGCTCAGCCACGGATGTGCCGCGAGGAACTGCGCCGCATAGAGCGGATTGAGTGCCGCCATCACCTCCGGGTGCTGCACGATGCTCAAGACCCCAAGGACCGCCAGCACCCCGAACCAGGAGCACATGACCGGCCCGAACAGCATCCCCACCACCCCGGTGCCGCGCTTTTGGATGGCGAAGAGCGCGGTCAGTACCGCGATCGTGATGGGCAGGACAAAGCCCGCGAAGCGCGGCGTGACCACCTCCAGACCCTCCACCGCACTCAGCACCGAAATGGCCGGCGTGATCATGCTGTCGCCATAGAACAGGGCGGCGGCGAAGACGCCCAGCAGGGCCACCAGATGGGACAGCCGCGAGTCCTTCGTCATCCCCGTGACCAGGGCGAGCAGCGCCAGGCTCCCGCCCTCCCCGCGATTGTCGGCCCGCATGATGATGATGACGTATTTCAGCGACACCAGGATCATGATGGTCCAGAAGATCAGCGACAATACGCCGAGCACGGCGGCGGGGGTGACCGGGATGGGATGATGGCCGGCAAAGGTCTCCTTCAGCGCATAGAGCGGGCTGGTGCCGATATCGCCGAAGACGACACCGATGGCACCGATCACCAGGCCGCCGAGCTTCTGCGGCGAGTCAGTCGTGGACACTTTGCTCTCCTTCCGGTGAAACAAAAAAGAGTAATTTGCCGCAAACAGGCGCCTCTGTCATGCCCTTTCGGGGCGGACGCGCGACGGGCCCGCCCCCCCGGCATGGCCCTGGGCTCTTCTGTCTGATCCCGTTGGGGTTGATGTGTTCACGCGTCGGTGTCATCGAAAATACCTGGGCGCTCGGAAACCGCCGCGGCGCCAGAACCGGCGCTGCCCCCACGCGGTCAGGGTGAAGGTCCAGCGCTGCCCGTCATCGAGCACCAGTGAGCGCACGCGCCCGGCGGTCAATTCGGCGTCGAGCCGCCCCGCCAGGGCCTCCAGGTCCGAGAGGGCCGCGCGCCAGGCGCCGCAGTCCCCCGTGAGTGCCGGCCACCAGAGCGCGTCCCAGAAGATCAGCACCTCCCCGGGCGGCGGCCCCACTTCAGGCACGGCCCAGGCGAGCGGCGTCCGGGACCCCTCACCCAACCCTACGGAGCGCCCGCCCGCCGCCTGCGCCAGACCCAGCGCCAAGGGGTGGTCAGCGATCGTCAGCCGCGGCCCGCCGGACACCCGGGGCAGGACCCCGCCGCCCCAGGTCCAGACCCCACTCACCGGCGGGCGGCCCAGGCGCTCGCGTTCCTGGTTGACCGGGTGCTGGTAGAAGAGCATCTGCGCCTCGTTCTGCCAACGGTTCCAGGCGCGGGCGTCCGGCCCGGCGGGCAGGAGGCCATCCAGGGCGCGCCCGGCCATGGCGTGCAGGGGCCGGGTGCGCAGTTGCGGGGTCTGGTCTACCCGCAGATACCAGGCCCCCGGCCGCGGCACCGCCAGACGCATGCCGTCGGCGATGAAATGGGCATTGAACGCCGCCGCCAGGGCCGCGGCCTCCGCGGGCAGGACCGCGAGCGACGGGCCGGCGAAGAGCAGCAGCCGGTCCCGGTCCGGGTGCAGTTGGACCGGATCGGCGTGGAACCAGCAGCCGTCACCGACGAGAGCGGGCGCGTGCGTCAGCAGGCACAGCGGCGCGGATGGCAGGTCCAGGTCCGGCGACGACGGCACACCAAAGGCGTCGGCCAGGGTTTCCAGCGGGTCGCGGGGCGCTGTCTCCCGGCAGTCGGCGCGGGACAACAGCCGGTCCAGGCCCGGGGTCGGCGCGTCCAGCCCCGCCACCCAGTCGGCGGGGCCGAAGAGTCCGGGGCAGATGAGTCGCAGTCTGGTCTTGGTCGCGGGCACCGGCATGGCCGTCAGAGGGTGAAGGGTGCAAGTGTCTCACGTCCGTGGACCCCAAGGAGAAGTCCAACCCGTGTTGAATCCGTCGCGGCAGCCCAGCGACCAAGTCGACAATTTCTGAGCGATCACCGCCAGACGCGACCTGCGGGAGCGGACCCAGGTCAACGTGCGGCTGTAACCAAAGCACTTCGGTTCATGCTAAGCTCTAACGATGCCAACGGTTCTACGCCTCGACCACCTGCGCGTGGTGATCTATCCGAACGACCACCGGCCCGCGCACGTCCACGTCGTCGGTGGCGGCTGCGAGGCGGTCTTCAATCTGCGTTGCCCCGATGGTCCGCCGGAGTTGCGGGAGAATTACGGCTTCTCTCGGCAAGAACTGACCCGCATCAAGGTCGCACTCGGGGCGGTACTGATCGCGGCCTGCAAGCACTGGAGCGATGTCCATGGTCAACCCTGACGAATTCGAGCGTGCCAACGACCGCGGTGTGCAACGCCTCGAGACCGGCCCGGTCGCGGTTTCCGCACGCTATGACAAGCGTGCGCATCGCGTCGTCATCGGTCTCGCAAGCGGTATCGAGGTTTCGTTCGTTCCGCACGCTGCCCAAGGACTCGAAGCGGCGCAGCCGGCCGATCTGGACCTCATCGAGATCAGCCCCTCCGGCCTGGGCCTGCACTTTCCGAAGCTGGATGCGGACCTCTACCTGCCCGCCCTGCTGGAAGGATTCCTTGGGAGTCGCGAGTGGACCGCGGCCCGGCTCGGCAAGAAGGGCGGGAGCGTCAAGAGCGCGGCCAAGACCGAGGCGGCGCGCGCAAACGGGCGGCGCGGTGGTCGACCCAAGACCGTTTCCGAAGCCTGACTCCCGACGCTCGACAGGGAATCACCTTAACGTGGTCTTTCGTCAGCCTGATTGCTGAACGTGTCCGGACGCATTCCAACCGCCAATTCGTTCCGATGATTGCAGGACAGTGGAAGAAACGCAATTCGGTGTACTTCCCGCCTGGGATGGGCAGTACAAGCGCTTCAACCCCCGGCAGAATTAGCTACTGCGAAACAAGAATCCGCGATTGTACAGACGCATTGGCCGCATGGGCCTGCCGCGCTTCCAGTGGCTTGTGCGCTTGTCCAGCAGATGGATACGGGTTGAGTCCGCCCCAATCTTCGGCAGAGCAGTCGGTAACGCCCCTGGTGGGGCGCTGCCGCCCGCCCGGTTGCGCCAAGCCCTGGTTCTGGGCATCCTGCACCCTGACGGAAAGGCGGACACCGGGTGTCCGCGATGGAGTCCACCAGGGGCTCCCTGACTGTCGACTTGCATCCTTACATCCTGACGAGCGATCCCGCCGAGAGACCCATGCCCTCCGATCGCAAGGCCATCGACGCCGCCGGCGCTGTGAACGCCTTCCTGACCCAGGTGGCGGCGACCCCTCGCGTGGGGCCGCCGGGCACCGGTGGGCGGCTGATCTTCGCCATGGACGCCACCGCCAGCCGGGAGCCGACCTGGGACCAGGCGGCGCGCATCCAGTCGGCCATGTTCGCCGATACCCGCGCCCTGGGCGGCCTGGAGGTGCAACTGTGCTTCTATCGGGGCTTCCAGGAGTTCGAGTCGTCGGACTGGATGGGGGATTCGCCGACGCTCCTGCAGCGCATGAACCGGGTCTTCTGCGCGGCGGGTCTGACCCAGGTCGGACGGGTGCTGGAGCACGCCCTTGCCGAGGCCGGCCGCGGGCGGGTCAATGCCCTGGTCTTCGTCGGCGACTGCATGGAGGAGAACCGGGAGCGTCTGGCGGACCTGGCCGGGCGGCTCGGGCTGCTGCACCTGCCGGCCTTCGTCTTCCAGGAGGGGCGCGACCCGACGGCAGAGCGCAGCTTCCGGGAGATCGCCCGCCTGAGCGGCGGTGCCTGGTGCCCCTTCGACGCCAACAGCCCTGACCTGCTGCGCGACCTGCTGGCGGCGGTGGCGGTCTATGCGGCCGGGGGCCACGCGGCCCTGACCCGCTACGGGCAGGCGCGGGGCGGGGTGGTGCTCGCGTTGACCCATCAGGTCACGCATCCGGGCCGGGGGGGCTGAGGGCACGATGCTGCGTCTGTTGCTGATCCCGCTCTTCGTCCTCGGGGTCCTGTGGTTGCTGCGCTGGTTCCGGCGCACGCCGCCGGCCCGGGTCGCCGACACCCTGCGCAAGGTCGCGATGTGGACGGTGATCGGCGTCCTGGTGCTGGCCGCGGCCACCGGTCGGCTGAGCCCGGTCTTTGCCTTCATCGCCGCCCTAATCCCGGCCGCGATCCGCGTGCTCACCTTGCTGCAGGCGGTCCCGCTCCTGAAACGCCTGCTGCGCTCGCTCGGCGTCCCGGTGCCCGGCGGTCTGTTCGGCGGTGGACCGGCAGCGGGCGCGGCCGGCGGGGCCCCGGGGGGCTCGTCCATCCGCACCCGCTTCCTGGAGATGCGTCTGGACCACGCCACCGGGGCCATGGACGGGCGCGTGCTGGAGGGGCCCTTTGCGCAGCGCGCCTTACGTGACCTGCGCCTGGATGAACTGCTGCGGATGTTGGAACTGTATCGGGAGGCCGATGCCCAGTCGGCCGCGGTCCTGGAGGCCTATCTGGACCGGGAGCGGGGGACGGACTGGCGCGCACGCGACCCGGGGCCGGGCGCCGCACCCGCCGGCACCGGCAGCGGCCCCATGAACGAGTCGGAGGCCCTGGCGATCCTGGGCCTGGAGCCGGGCGCCGACGCCCTGGCGGTGCGCGACGCCCATCGACGGCTCATGCAGCGGCTGCACCCGGACCGGGGCGGCTCCGGCTATCTGGCGGCCAAGATCAACGAGGCCAAGCAGGTGCTGCTCAAGGGGCTGGGCTGAAGCCGGGAAAGAATAGATGTCCTCAAGAGGGCGCAAGAAAATGGACAGGATTAACAGGATTGCCGATGAGCTGAAACGGCGATTGATCATCCTGTTAATCCTGGAGAATCCTGTTAATCCTGTCCAATTACCAACCGATGGGTACGGCCTTTCAGTGTGACTCGTTGGTCCGAGCCATCGTGTGACGCGTTGATCGAAACGCCAAGATCGCCCAGGCTGGTATTCAAAGACACGACGGCAGCCCCTGGGCGAGGCTCGGGTAGCGCAGTTCCAGCCCCAGTTCCTCGCGCAGTTTGCGGTTACGCAGTCGACGCGACTCGGCGAGATAGGACAGCATCGCCGCCGAGACCTGGCCCTGCGCCTCGGCCAGCGGGATCAGGGGCGGGCACGGGAGGCCGGCGGCGTCCGCGATGGCGAGGAAATAGTCGGTCATGGTGCTCGGACTGTCGTCACAGGCGTTGTAGATGGCCCCGGGTCGGCCGCGCTCCATGGCAAGTGCGCAGGCGGCCACCAGATCGTCCACATGGATGCGGTTGCTGTAGGGCGATTCCTGCGCCCGCACCATGGGCACCCCCTGACGCAGACGATCCAGGGGCAGGCGTCCCGGGCCATAGATGCCGGCGACCCGCAGGATCACCAGTTCCCCCCCGCTCGCCGCGGCCCAGCGCCGCAAGGTCTGCTCCGCGTCCCAGCGGCGGTGCGAGCGGTCCACGCCGGGGCGGGCGGGCCAGGACTCGTCCACCCAGTCCCCCCGACAGTCCCCGTAGACCCCGGTGGTGCTGATATAGACCACCCGGCGCGGCTGGTCGGCGCGGGCGAAGGCGTCCACCACCCGACCGGTGTGGGGGTCCTCGCGACCCTGGCCCGGCGGTGGGGCCAGGTGGAAGACCCGGGCGCCGGCCAGGGGCAGGCCGCTCAGGTCGTCCGCCGCCAGGTCCAGGCGCCGGGCGGCGATCCCCGCCGCGGCGAGCCGCTCCACCCCCGCCTGGGTCTGCACCAGCCCCAGGACCTGCTCCCCGCGGTCCAGGTATTGGCGTGCCAGTCGCGTGCCCACATATCCACAACCGATGATGACGATTTCGTTCAACTTAAAGCTCCGGGGCAACCTGCCGCGATGACGATACCGGGACCCCAAGCAATGCGCTTCACGGCCCGCACCGAACCCGCCGGGCGCTCTTTCGACGTGGCGCCCGGGGAGACCCTCCTGGCCGCCGCCCTGCGCCAGACGGTCGGCCTGCCCTACGGTTGCCGCAACGGCACCTGCGGCTCCTGCGCCGCGCGACTGCTCGCGGGCCAAGTGACCTACCCGAGCGGCAAGACCGAGGGCCTGGCGGGTAAGCCGGCGGGCTCCTGCCTCACCTGCCAGGCGGTCCCGCGCTCCGACATCGTACTCCAGGTCGCCGAGGTCAAGGGGATCGCCCGGCTCGAGGTCCGCATCCTGCCCTGTCGGGTCGCGCGCAAAGAGCCGCTCTGCCACGATGTGGTGCGCCTGCTGCTTAAGCTCCCGGAGGGGCAGCGGCTCCAGTTCCTGGCCGGGCAATACCTGGAATTCATCCTGCGCGACGGGCGCCGCCGCGCCTTCTCCATCGCCAACGCCCCCCATGACGACGCCTTCATCGAACTGCATGTGCGCCGCGTCCCCCAGGGCCGGTTCACCGGCTGGATCTTCGAGGAGCTGCAGGAGAAGACCATCCTGCGCATCCAGGCGCCGCTCGGCACCTTCACCCTGCGCGAGGAGTCCGACCGGCCGCTGCTCCTGATCGGCGGCGGCACCGGCTTCGCGCCGCTCAAGGGGATGATCGAGCACGCCTTTCATGTCGGCATCGAGCGCCCCATGCACCTCTACCGGGGGGTGCGCTCGCGGCCGGACCTGTACCTGCCCGAGCTGCCCCGCGACTGGGCACGGGCGCACGCCAACCTGCGCTACACCCCGGTCCTGTCGCAACCGGACCCGGACTGGAGCGGGCGCACCGGCCTGGTCCACGCGGCGGTCGCGGCGGACTATCCGGATCTGAGCGGCTTCGACGTCTACTTGAGCGGCCCGCCGCCGATGGTCGAGGCCGGGCAACGCGCCTTCGCCGCCGCCGGCCTGCCGCCCGCGCACCTGTTTTCCGACGCCTTCGAGTATGGCGCCGATGCGCCCGCCAAACCGCTCGACTGAGGCCCCGGCGCCCGCCCTGGCCTGGGCACACCAGACACCCACCGCCGCCGCGGCCCTTGCCTGCGACACCCCTAAGCGGTCAAACTCCCAGGCCCGGCCGGGGTTTGCCCCGACCAAGACCATGAGGATCGCCCCGATGCGTCCAGTCCCAAGCGGCATCGCCCTCGTCGTGTTCGCCCTACTCAGCGTCCTCTTGGGCGCCGGCTGTTCATCGACGACCCAACTCACCTCCACCTGGCGTGACCCGGGGGCCGCCCCCAGGCCCTATCGTAACCTGCTGGTATTCGGCATCGCCGCTAACGGCAACGTCCGGCGCGCCTATGAGAACACCTTCGTCGTCGCGCTGCGGGCACGCGGGGTCAAGGCGCGGGCCGGCCATGACCTGCTGCCCGAGGGCGGTCTGGGCGAGGTCAACGCGGTCAGGCGGGCGATCGGCCAGTCCGGGGCGGACGGGATCATCGTCACCCACCTGGTGGGCGCAACCGCCCAGACCGTCGTTGTCCCACCCCGCAGCTATGTCGACCCGAACCTCTACGGCAGCCTCTATCCCTATTATCAACGCGTCTTCGGCTATGTCACGGAGCCCGGCTACTACGCCACCTACCCGGTGCTCCAGTTGGAGACCAATCTCTATGACGCCGCCCGCCAAAAACTGGTCTGGTCCACCCGCTCTGAGACCATGGACCCCGGCTCGGAGACGACCACCATTAAAGACCTTATCGCCGCCGTCACCCAGGGCCTGGCCGCCGCCGGCTATCTCCCCAACTAGCGCTGGAGTCGCCAGCCGGGCCGCGCGCCGGCCCGGCGCGTAATGATGCACGACTATCGCAACTACTTCGCGGCTCTCGCCCGACTCAAAAGTCCCTGGTATCACTGGTACCAGGGCCGCAGACTCATCGCGCTGGCCGGCATGGGGCTAGGCCTGGCCATCACCGGACTCTTTGTCACGCTCACTGCCGGTTTCGGCCTCTTCCCTTTGGTGTTCGCACTGGCACTCGACCATATTCTGATCGTATTGATCGTCCTGTATGTCCTGGTCCGACTCTCGCTGCCCGGTTATCTGCCGGTCGCGTTCGTCGATTGGTTCATGGTCAAACAGGTCGTGTTGATCGCGCTCCCGGGGATACTGATTACCAGGGCCTGTACCCTCGGCGTTGCCACGCTGGCGGGACCGGGGCCGCGCACGGGCGCAGGCAAAGCCCGGCCTTGATTAGCCCGTGAACCTTGCGCCTCTTGCCGCACCAACCGCTGCGATTGGGTATCCTCCCCCGCCAAGACACCCAGGGACCGCCCCACGATGGCCCGGCACGACTCTTCCTACAAACTCCTGTTCTCCCACCGCAAGATGGTCGCCGACCTGATCCGTGCGTTCGTGCACGAGGACTGGGCCGCGGGGCTGGACCTGGACACCTTGCAGCGGGTACGCGAGAGCGGCATCACCTAAGGACCTGCGCGAGCGCGAAGACGACGTGATCTGGCGCCTGCGGATCGTCCAGGACGGACGCGAGTGCTGGTTATACCTCTACCTGATCCTGGAGTTTCAATCCACGGTCGACTGCAAGAGATCAACGACATGCTGGCCGAGCGAGTCATGACCTGGACCGAGCAATGGATACAAGGAGTTGCAGCGCATCGTGCGCGATGCCGAGACCGGCCGGCGCTACGCGGACAAGCTGGTCGCGGTCGCGCGCCGCGACGGCAGCCCCGCTTGCGTCCTGGTGCATTGGAAGCAGAGCGACAACCGCTTCGCGCTGGTGGTCATGGCCCAGATTCGCGCCAAGGACCGGGGCGTTGCGGACCAGCGCCGGGCCTGGAAGCTGCGCTTGATCCGGCTGATGTATGATCGCGGCTACGACCGCGGCACGGTCCTGGAACTGTTTCGGGTCATCGACTGGATGATCCGGCTACCCGCGGAGGCCGAGGCCGCCTTTCGCAAAGACCTCTATGACTTCGAGACGAGCAAGCAGATGCCCTCTATCACGACTGTCGAACGTGCGGGAATCAAGAAGGGCCTTCGGCGGGGACTCCAGCGGGGGCGCCAGCAGGGGGTCCAGCAAGGCGAGGCCGCATTGCTCCTGTGGCTGTTGGTTGACCCTGGCCCGCTATCCCCCAAGCCCCTTATCCCTTTTGACCCTCGCACGCTTTTGGAGCGATATTCATGATCCGCGTCGAACGCGAACCCGGTGGATGGCGGATATGCCTCACCAATGAAGACGTTGCCCGCAACTCGGTGATCAAGACCATACCGGGACGCGCATTTGACTGGCACGAGAAGTGTTGGCACGTTCCGGAGGATGGCACGGATAGGTTAAAGCGAGAATTCGGAGCTGAATTATTTGCGCCCGTTAACCGTTCGCCGAGCCCGCCGCCTTCCGCGACGCAGCAAACTGTGGGAGGTGCCGCGCATCCAGGCAACGCTATCCGAATCCAGCCATATTTTTCGGAGGGTAAAAAGCCATCGGGTGCGCTTCTGTGCATAAGCGGTGAAATCCGTGACTCGCTAATTGCTTGATTCAAAGAAAACTACAGCACGCAGGGCACGCATATAAATAATGGAGGCATCATTTCAAGCAGACCGATGATCGAGCTGATTGGATCGAGCGCTGGGGGCGCTAGGGGCGAGTTACTACGCATCGGGAACATTGTTCATGGCGACCGCAAATCCGGCTACCTTGATGGCGCACGGTGGCGGCGTTCTCAGTGCCGTGATGGGGTCGAGCGGCATTGTCAGCCAAGCTGCGTTTGTACCCGTTGCTGGTGCGCTTATGCAGGTCCCTGCCCCATTGATGGCCTTTCAATTATTGTCGACAATCGGAGTAATGAAGCAGTTCGGAAACGTATACAAGCGTTTGGAGCATGTCGAAAAGAGTATCAGCCGGATTATTCGGAGATCAGAGGCAACATTTGTCGGCACGATCTTGTCGGCTGGAAAGCGACTTGACGATATCGAAGGTGAGCTGCGCGTATCTCGCCAATTCACGCCGTCGATGATTACGCGGCTAGCAATTATTGAGGGAGAAGTAGGCCCGACACTCGAGCGTTATAAGTTCTTGTTTCATAAGCAGGAAATTCAACGGAATCCTTCCGCCAAGAAAGTCGCGGCAGAAGACTTCCTTGAAGACTTGCGGTGGGTGCGGCCTCCGAATAATGTGCCTGACCGTAGCACTCAGCCCCAAACTGGTCGATCTTCTGCCAGAACTGTGCCCAGCGTCCGGTGGTCTGCGTCAAGTGCGCGTAGGCTGAGTACGATCTTGGCCCCTTTGTTCTTCCAGCGCATCCCGGAGGCACACAGCCGTTGCTTGACCAAGGTCTTGCAGGCGGCCTCGGTGACGCCCGATCCGATCGGCAGTCCCGCGGCGACGAAGCCCGGGTAGTCCATTTGGTGGCGATGGTTGGTGAAGTAGGTCCAAGCGCTGAGGACGTCGTCGCGCAGCGTCTGCGAGAGGGTGTGCCGCTGCGACAGGCGCGCGGCCTCGCCGATGAGCAGGTCAAGGGCGGCGGGGTCGTGCTTGAGCATCGTGCAGTGCGCGCTCTGCCACTGCGCGCGCGGGCCCTCGGCGTGGCGCTGCGGATGGGTCGCTTGGGCGATTTTACGGCGATGCCGTAGAAGGACGTGACGAGAAGGCGATCAAGAAGACCGTGGCAGCCTTCCTGAAGATCCCGCACCCGGGCAAGCCGCCGGCAGCGCAGGAATTGGAGGAGTATGTCGCCTACGCGGTCGAGGCCCGTCGCCGCGTCAAGGAGCAAATGAATAAGCGCAAGCCGGACGATGAATTCGCCCGGATCTATCTCTCGTACTTCCGCGCGGACGGCTCAGAGGTGGTTGTTTACTGCCCCGAATCCAAAGATGCCCCTGCCACGCAATCGCCCGCTCGTCGGAGCCTGGACGCAGGGAGCGGCAGACCTGTCCCGCAGCAGGCGGTCGAGTACGAGATCCCTGCGCAACTGCCACCCGCCCCGAGTGCGCAGACGACACCAGCGCCATCCACGGTTCCAGACGTGGACTCGCGGACAGAGCTTCGGGAACAGCACTTCACGATCCTCTACGGTGACGCCGGCTATACCTATGACTCTCTGATCGGCCCTTACCTGGTCGGTGCCAAGGCCGTTGCCATCGAAGACCCCTATATCCGGGCATCGCATCAGGTTGCGAACCTCGTGCGTTTTTGCGAGACCGTAAGCAAGTGTCCAAGCGTGCGGCAGGTCACCCTTATCACGAGCTACGACGAGCAGACGAATCTCGCGGAGCTAAACGAACGGCTTGAAGAACTCAAGCAGAGCCTGGTCGAGCTCGACATCGTGCTGGACGTTCGCATCAACGAAAACCTACACGACCGGGAGATCCGCCTGGACAACGGCTGGATCATCAAACTCGGCCGCGGACTGGATATCTACCAGAAGCCCGATAGCCGGTATGCCATCGGGTTTAGCGATTTCAGTCTGCGCAAGTGCCTGGAGACCAAGGTCGATATTTTTCGGGTTGTGGCATAGGTGGCAGGCGATGGCGGCCAGCGTTGCCGCAAGAGACTGCCGGCCGGGCACGCTCACGCAAATAATCGCCCCGCGATGTGGACCCCGCCCACATAGGTCCCGAGCGCCGCCCCCAGGCTGCTCAGCAGGAAGACGACGAAGACGCGCGCCACCCGGTTGCGCCACCAGCCGCCGAGGGTGGCGGCATCGGTGCGCAGGCGGCTGAAGTCCCCCACGCTCGGCGCCCGCAGCCACAGTTCCACCGCCCCGGTAACCATCCCGGCGCCGATGGCGGGGTGGAGCGTGGTGAGTGGTGCCGCGAGGAAGCCAGCCGCGATGGTCAGCGGGTGAGCACCGGCGATCAGGGTGCCCAGGGCGCAGAGCCCGCCGGTGATCAGGACCCAGGAGAGCACCAGGTCCCAGCCCAGTTGCGGACTCTGCACGAAGCCCCAGGCGAGCCCGCCCAGCACCAGCACCAGGACCAGCCAGGGCAGGACGGCCGGCCCGCGGCGCGCCGGCGGCACCTGTTCCAGGTCGCGAAGGCAGGCCTGCGGGTCCCCCGGGGCCGCGTCCAGGTGGCGGGCGATGCCGGCCAGGTGGCCGGCCCCTACCACGGCCAGGACGCGCCGCGCCCCCACGCGCTCCGCCTCCAGGCGCAGCTTGGCGGCCATGTAGCGGTCGCGCTCGGCGATCAGCGGGATGAAGAGGTCCTCGCGGTCCTGGGCGAACTCGGCGAAGGCGGTCTCGAGTACATCCCCCTCCTTGAGCCGCTCCACCTCGTCCGCGGTGACCTTCTCGCCGGAGAGCAGGGCCGTCAGGAGCCCGGCGAAGAGGGTGGTGCGCCGCCACCAGCCCAGGCGCGCGGCGATGCGTCTGAAGGTCACGCCGATCTCGCGGTCGATCAGGAGTAGGGGCAGTCCCCGCTCCTGGGCCAGGCGCACGGCGATGCGCTGCTCGGCGCCGGGCTCGATGTCGAACTGGTCGGCCAGGCGCTGCTGATAGGCGGCCAGCGCCAGGTTGGCCACCACCATGTAGACCCGCCCCTGGCGGATGACCGAAAAGAGATCCATGCGGGCCAGTGCCTGCGGGTCAGTCAGGGCGGCGAAGCGGCTGCGGCACAGTTCCACCGCCACCGCGTCGTAGTCGCCGCCCTCGATCAGCCGACTGACCTGCGCGACGCTGACCCGCGACACATGGGCGGTGCCCAGCAGCGTGACGCGGGCCGCACCGATGGTGCGCTCGCACTGGGGCTGCGCCGCCGGGGCGATGGGCGTGGCACTGGGCGGTTGCGGCATGGATGGGTCCTGGTCGGGCGGGCGCGAAGCGTGGCCGCGCCATCATACGCCGGCGCCCCGTTGGTGGGCTTGGGGCGATGCCGTAGAATCGTCGTCAGCCCCAGGGCAGCCAGGTCGATCGCGCCGCCGCCCCGGGGCGCTACCCTTACCATCCCGAGGAGCCAGGATGAACACCCAACCTGTCGGCCGACCGATCCTCGTCCTCGCGCTCTGCGCCCTGATGGGCGGCGGCTGCGCCGTCATGAGCGAGAAGCGCACCCTGGCCCTGCAGGCCGCGACCTCCCGCTACGACTCCGCCATCCGCTGGGGCTATTTCGAGACCGCTTACGCTTTCGTGGACCCCGCCCTGCGCAAGGACAAGGAGTTGCCGGCCCTGTACAAGGATCTGCGCCCCACGGGCTACGAGGTCGTGCAGCAGCCCCTGGAAACGGACGGGGGCAAGGCCACCCAGATCGTCACCATTGATTACGTTCATGAAGACCGGCAGAGCATGATGACCCTCACTGACCGCCAAGTCTGGCAGTATGACAAAGACCTTAAGAACTGGTGGCTGGTCTCCGGACTACCTGCTTTCAAGTAGGGCGTTCAAATAGGCGCTCACATTGGGCGTTCAAATAGCGATTCGGCAGGCGCGCAGCGCCCCCGCCCTTCCCGTTTTCGCTCGCCGGGGGTACCCTCCCGATGTAGCGCCCCGCGCCGGCACCCGGGCACCCGCGGCCGGCGCCCAACTCCGGAGGCTTCAGGTTGGATATCGACGCACTCAATGCCGACTTCGGGCTCCCCGGGACCCTGCGCATCGCCGTGGGACGCGGCGGCCTGACCATGATCGAGGTCTACAACGGCCTGGCCAACGCCCTGATCTCGACCCACGGCGGGCAGGTCCTGTCCTACTGCCCGGCGGGAACGGCGGATGACCTGCTGTTCGTCAGCGAGCGGGCCTGGTTCGCCCCCGGCAAGGAGATCAAGGGCGGGGTGCCCATCTGCTGGCCCTGGTTCGGGGCGGACCCCGATACCGCGGACCTGGACGTACCGGACCGGGGTATCCATGGGTTCGCGCGCCGGCGGCCCTGGTCCATCCTCGCCACCGCCGCCCTGCCGAGCGGGGCCACCCGCGTCACCCTGGGCCTGGCCGACGATGCCGACACGCGCATCCTGTGGCGCCATCACTTCAACCTGCTGGTAGAGATCACGGTGGGGTCGACCCTGACCGTGGAGTTGATCACCCGCAATGCCGGCGACCGATCCTTCCAGATCACCCAAGGCCTGCACAGCTATTTCCGGGTCGGTGACGCGACCCTGGCACGGGTCCTGGGGCTTGCGGGTTGCGACTATATCGACAAGGCGGCCGGGGCCAACGACGCCATCCTCACCCAGGACGGGCCGCTCAGGGTGGCCGCCGAGGTCAACCGCATCTACGAATCAGTGCCCCCGGTCCTGGCCATCGAGGACCCGGTGCTCGCGCGGCGAATCCGTATCAGCAGCCGCCACAGCGCCACCACCGTGGTCTGGAACCCCTGGGTCGCGACCGCCCGCGCCATGGCGGACCTGGACGACCTGGACTACCGGATCATGCTGTGCGTGGAGACCGTCAACGCCGCCTCCGAGGTGATCGGGATACCGGGCGGCGGCGAGGCGCGGCTGGCGGCCGAGTACGCCATCGAGCCGCTGCTCTGACGGTGAGCCTGGGCGGTCGCAAGCAAGAGTTTTGTCCGCAAATGAACGCAAATGAACGCAAATCAAGACAATGGCCCGGCAGCGACAGGTGCGCACGCGGGGCTGATCGATTTCATTCGCGTTTTTCGCGGACTGATTCCAGGGGGCCGGCATGAGTGGACTTGCGGTACTGCGTGAGGCCCCCAACCGGCTGTGGCAGGAGTGGCTCACGTGGGCCCGGGCGCAGGGCCGGACCGACCCGCTCGCGGCCGACCTTACGGCCATCGGGGCGCGGGTCTGGGAGGCGAGCGAGTATTGCGCCCAGGGCGCCGCCCGCTACCCGGCGGACTTCGCGGCGCTCTTGGACGGCGGCGATCTGGGGCGTGCCTATGCCCCCGGCGACCTCGCCGCCCGGGTCGCCGCGACCGTGACCGCCGCGCTGCCCGACCATCCGGACGAGGCCGCCCTGCAGCGCGCCCTGCGGGTGGTCCGGCGCCGTGAGCAGACCCGCATCATCTGGCGCGACATCGGCGGGCTCGCCGGGCTCGACGAGACCCTGGAGGACCTCTCGGAACTGGCCGACTGCTGCATCCGCACGGCCCTGGACCGGCTCCAGGACTGGACCCGGGCGGAACTCGGCACGCCCCGTGACGCGCGGGGCCGGCCGCAGGGCCTGCTGGTCATCGGCATGGGCAAGCTCGGGGCGCGCGAGCTCAACCTGTCATCGGACATCGACCTCATCTTCGCCTACCCTGCCCAGGGCCAGGTCACGGACGGGCCGCGCCCGCTCGACCACCAGCAGTTCTTCGTGCGCCTGGCGCAGCGCCTGGTCCAGGCCCTGAACGCCCAGACCGCCGACGGCTTCGTCTTTCGCGTGGACACCAGGCTGCGCCCCTTCGGCGACTCCGGCCCCCTGGTCATGAGCCTGGACGCACTCGAGGACTACTACCAGTCCCAGGCGCGCGAGTGGGAGCGCTACGCCATGATCAAGGCGCGGGTGCTGACCGGCGACCCGGCCGCGGTCGGCGCCTTGGAGGACCTGCTGCGGCCCTTCGTCTATCGGCGCTATCTGGACTTCGGCTCCATCGAGTCGCTGCGCGAGATGAAGCAGATGATCGCCAAGGAACTGCACCACAAGGGCATGGACGCCAACATCAAGCTCGGCCCCGGCGGCATCCGCGAGATCGAGTTCATCGGTCAGGCGCTCCAGTTGGTGCGCGGCGGCCGTGACCCGGCGCTCCAGGTCCGCCCCATCCGCCAGGTCCTGGCGCTGCTGGGCGAGCGCGACCTGCTGCCGGCCTCCGCCGTCCCCCACCTGGACGCCGCCTATTGCTTCCTGCGCCTGGTGGAGAACCGGATCCAGGCCTACAAGGACAAGCAGACCCACCTGCTGCCGGCGGACGACCCGGGCCGCCTGCGCCTGGCGCGCGCCATGGGCTTCCCCGACTGGGGCGCCTTCGCGGCGGTGCTCGAGGGGCACCGGCGGCGCGTCCAGGGTCAATTCGACCTGGTCTTCAGCGCCCCCCAGGGCGAGACCGCGGGGCAGGACCCGGATCTCGCGGCGCTCTGGAGCGGCGCTCTGGAGGAGTGCCGCGCCCTGGAGATCCTGGCCGCCAACCACTTCAGCGCCCCCCAGGCGGCCCTGGTGCGCCTGACGGCCTTTCGCGAGGCCTGCGCCCGCAAGGGCCTGAGCACCCGGGGGGCGGAGCGGCTGCGGCAGTTGTTGCCGCTGACGCTGCGGATCATCGCCGCCAGCGAGGCCCCGGATTTGGCCCTGGAGCGGGTGCTTAAGGTCCTGGAGTCGGTGGTGCGGCGCACCGCCTATCTGGCGATGCTGAGCGAGCGGCCCATGGCGCTCGCCCAACTCGCCCGGCTCACCGGCATGAGCCCCTGGATCGCGGAGCAGATCGTCCGCCAGCCGTTGCTGCTCGATGAGCTGATCGACCCGCGCCGGCTCTATGCCCTGCACCGCCGCGCCGATCTGGAGGTGGAACTCGAGGCCCTGCTCGCCCCCATCGACCCCGACGACCTGGAGCAGCAGTTGGAGCGGCTGCGCCAGTTCGCACACGGCAACATCCTGCGGGTGGCCGCCGCGGACCTGACCGGCGGCGTGCCCCTGATGAAGGTCAGCGACTACCTGACCGAGATCGCCGAGGTCGCCGTCGCGCGGGTCCTGTCCCTGGCCTTCGCCCACCTGGCCGAGCGGCACGGCCGCCCCCCGGGGCTCGGCGCCGGGGACACCGGGGTCCTGGTCCTGGGCTACGGCAAGCTCGGGGGGCTGGAACTGGGCTACGGGTCGGACCTGGATCTGGTCCTGCTCCACGGCGGCGACCAACCCGGCGCCGACACCGATGGCCCCAAGCCCACCAGCGCGGAGCAGTTCTACAACCGGCTCGGCCAGCGCCTGATCCACATGATCACCGCCCGCACCCCCGCCGGCATCCTCTACGAGGTCGACATGCGCCTGCGCCCGGACGGCAACAAGGGGATGCTGGTGCGCTCGCTCACCGCCTACGCGGACTACCAGGCGACGGCCGCCTGGACCTGGGAGCATCAGGCCCTGATCCGCGCCCGGCCGGTGGCCGGGGACCCCGGGCTCGCCGCGCGCTTCGCCGCCGTGCGCCGCGCCACCATCTGCCGCCTCCGCGACCCCGCGCAACTGCGCGAGGACGTCCGCGCCATGCGTCAACGCATGCGCGAGAGCCTGGACAAGGGTGGGCGCGGGCGCTTCGACCTCAAGCAGGGACGCGGCGGTATTGCCGATATCGAGTTTATGGTTCAATACTCGGTCCTGCGCTGGGCCGCCGCGCACCCGGCCCTGGCTGACTGGACGGACAACATCCGCCAGCTCGAGACCCTGGCGCGGCTGGACCTCCTGCCCGGCGCGACGGCCGCGGACCTCACGGCCGCCTACAAGGCCCTGCGCGGTGCCTATCACCGCAGTGCCCTGCAGGACCAGCCCAAGACGGTCGCGGACGACCAACTGCTCCCGGAGCGCGCGCGGGTCAGCGGGCTGTGGCGGGACCTGATGGGGGACTGAGTTCCCGGCGAAACTTCTTTAGATCAATCGGGTGGGGCCGGCGGCCCCACCCTTCGGAGTAGCATAATGGCAACGATGGCGGACCGTGACGGTCTGATCTGGCTGGACGGCGAGATGGTGCCCTGGCGTGAGGCCAAGGTCCATGTCCTCACCCACTCCCTGCACTATGGCATGGGCGTCTTCGAGGGGGTCCGTGCCTATGAGACCGACCGCGGCGCGGCCATCTTCCGCTTGGAGGACCACACCGAGCGGCTGTTCAACTCCGCCCACATCTTCGCCATGCCCATGCCCTGGGACCGTGCGACCCTGATCGCCGCCCAGCGCGCGGTGGTGCGCGAGAACCAGCTCGCCTCGGCCTATATCCGCCCCCTGTGCTTCTATGGTGCCGAGGGCATGGGCATCCGCGCGGACAACCTCGAGGTCCATTGTGTCGTGGCCGCCTGGGAGTGGGGTTCCTATCTCGGCGAGGACAACATGAAG